>VOFI01003024.1_pt1 | contig 43908 bp, 65 predicted proteins | sample 5384131 | NCBI WGS metagenome assembly VOFI01 (sample SAMN12384728, study PRJNA508395) | human gut metagenome | isolation source: healthy gut H | host: Homo sapiens | reverse complement strand
CGGCGGCTGGTCCAGCGAGGAGCGGATCTCCCAGGTTCGGCCTGCGGCGTCCCCCGGACCCAATCCCGTCCCTCTGGGACACGGGTCCCTTCCAGCACCTATCGGAAGCCGGCACCCAAGCCCAGTCAGCCGATGCTTTCCCTGCGAAAGGGGGACATGGTTCGCCATTCCGCCTTTGGGACAGGGATGGTCCTCACCATTCAGCCTATGGGAGGGGACGCGCTCATCGAAGTGGCCTTTGACAACGTAGGCACCAAGCGCATGATGCTGAAAGCGGCGTCTCAGTTTATGAGCAAACTCTAAGACAACCGAGAAAAGCCCCCTGGCAAACAACACGGTCTGCCGGGGGGCAATGTTTCCTGTATCCTATATGAGGTGGGATTCAGGTGCGACTTGATAGCGCCAAGGAAAGTCCACAGCCTCCTCGGCATAGTCGATCCCCACCCGGGGGCCGGAGGTGATGGAAAAGGGGAGAAGGTCTTCCGGCGGGGTTACCAGGCCGATGTCCTCCAGCCGGTCGCAGACGAAGAGGGTGTCTTCCAGCAGGGAGCATCCATTCTCTGCCCGGGTGAGGGCCAGGCCTTAAGACAGTTTTCCCGGCCCGTCCAGAAAGTGCTTCCGCTGGTAGGGGGAGAGTTGGTCCATGCCCTTCCCATACCGGTTCCAGGCCAGCAGCTCCTGGCCTCCCCGGGCCTGGCCGCCGCGGATCAGGACGGCGCAGGGTTCCTCCTCGGGCTCGGTCACAAAGTTCAGGCAGTGGTACATACCATAGATGAGGTAGATATATGCCGTCCCTGGCGGGGCGAAGAGGGTTTCTGTCCGGGCGGTTCGGCGGTAGTTGTAGGCGTGGCAGGCCTTGTCGATCCGACCGATGTAAGCTTCCGTCTCTGTGATTCTTATGACCAGAGGCCTTCCATCCTGCATCCGCACCAGATAGCGTCCCAAGAGGTCCTGGGCCACCTGGCAGGTATCTCGGTTGTAAAAAGGAACGGTTGCATTTCATAGGGCACCGCCCTCCTTCCACAGGATCGCTTCCGGCGGTGGTTCCAACCCGCACACGGAAGCCTGCCAGCCTTCGCCGCAATAGGATCCGAACGAAAGGCCTGTGGCAGGGATGTCTTGCTTCCACTGGGGTTTGAGGCCTTGGCCGGTGTATTTGCACCAGGCCTCCCCGTCGGGTCCACAGGGCGTAAAAGGCGGGCCAATCGCCGCCCATCCTTTGGAAGACGGTATATTCCCTCTCCGTCAGGGCATACCGGGGCAGGGAGGCGCCTCGGGGGCGGATCTGCTCAATGTCCACCCCCACAGGGAGGGTGGAGAGGGCACACACCGTCAGCGGCCCGCTGTGGCTTAGGTTGAAGTGCAGACCGGGGTATTGGGGAAATACGGCTTGCCCAACGGGGTGCGGGCCAGCGGGGGGAGGGCAGCAAACCCATGGGTTTGCTGCAGGGCCCACAGAAGGAGGTTTTGGGGATTGCCATCCCGAGAACCGTAAAGTGCAATCAAAAAAAGCCGCCTCCCTTCGGGTGCATTTCCAAAGAACCGGGGAAAAAGCGGGCGGAAGGGCTTGCCAATCTCCGGGGGATTGGATTATAATAACGAACTGATCCAGAAATTTTGCAGAGAAGCGCAGGTTTTTGCCGCGCTTGGTTTATATTATAGCGGAAGGGAAAAGGTGTGTAAACCACAATGGCAAACGATCGAATCCATGATTACATTGTACCCGGGAAACGGGCGCATTTGGTGGGGATTGGCGGAGTGTCCATGTCCCCCTTGGCAGAAGTGCTCCACGGAGAAGGCCTGATCATCACCGGCTCTGATATGAAAGAGAGCCCGGCGGTAGACCATCTCCGTTCCCTGGGCATCCCCGTGGTCATCGGCCACCGGGGGAGAGTGTGGAGGGCAAGGACCTGGTGATCCGCACCGCCGCTGTCCACGATGATAACCCGGAGATCGCCGCGGCCCATGCCCTGGGCATTCCGGTGTTCGAGCGGGCCCAGGCCTGGGGATCCATTATGCGGCGGTATGAGAATGCCCTGTGCATCTCCGGCACCCACGGCAAAACATCCACAACCTCGATGTGCACCCACATTGCCATGGCGGCCCGGATTGACCCCACGGTGATGATTGGCGGTACCCTCCCGATCCTGGGCACCGGCCACCGGGTGGGGAAGGGCAAAACCATTATCTTGGAGTCCTGCGAGTACTGCAACTCCTTCCTGTCCTTTTATCCCACCGTAGCGGTGATCCTGAACATTGAAGCGGACCATCTGGACTTTTTCAAGGACCTGGAGGATGTGGAGCACTCCTTCCGGGCGTTTGCTGACCTGGTGCCCCCAGGGGGTACCGTCCTGGCCAATGGAGAGGACGAGAATACCATGAAGGCCCTGGAGGGGAAGGAAGGCGTGCTCACCTTCGGCCTGGAGACCGGCAACTTCCATGCCAAAAAATCTCACCTGGGATCATGGGTTCCCTACCTTCGACCTGGTGTGGGATGAAAACCGATGGCCCACATCACCCTCCAGGTGCCTGGAGAGCACAACGTGAAGGACGCCATCGCCGCCGCTGCTGCGTCCTTGATCCTGGGGATTCCCGGCAATGCCATTGCCCAGGGGCTGAAGGATTTCCGGGGCGCCGGCCGCCGGTTTGAGTTTAAGGGTAAGGTAAAGGGGCTGCCGTCTATGATGACTATGCCCACCACCCCGGGGAACTGAAGGCCCTTCTGGACACGGCTGCCACGTTGGGGTATGACCGGGTGATCTGCGCCTTCCAGCCCCATACCTACACCCGCACCAAGGCCCTTTTCCCGGAGTTTGTCCAGGTGCTCCAGCAGCCGGACATCACGTTCTTGGCAGAGATTTTTGCCGCCCGGGAGAAGAACGAAGTGGGCATCACATCCCAGGATTTGGCCGATGCGGTCCCTGGGGCCAAGGTGGCCAAAGACTTTGAGGAACTCACCAACTGGCTCTACGACTTGGCCCAGCCGGGGGACTTGATCCTCACCGTAGGGGCTGGGGATATTTATACTGTGGGGGAAGCCCTGGTCCGCCGAGGCCAGGAATCCGCCACCTGATGCGTTGTGCGCGGCGGAGGATGCTCCCTCCGCTGTGCTGATTTTTCTCCCTTTTTGTGGAGGACGGTATTAGAGAGGATACCATATGGAGACAATGAAGATACATGAGATCCCCGGCTTTCGGTTCGGTCAGGTGGAGGATCTGGAAGGCGGCACGGGCTGCACTGTAATCCTCTGCCCGGATGGGGCGGTGACCAGGGGTGGATGTCCGGGGAGGCTCCCCGGCACCCGGGACACGGATGCACTGAGCCCGGTGTGTAACCGGGAAGTGGTCCACGGGTGGTGCTCACCGGGGGCAGTGCCTTCGGGCTGGATGCTGCCGGTGGCGTCATGAAAAAAACTGGAGGAAGAGGGCATTGGCCGGGATGTGATGGTCACGGTGGTGCCCAACGTGTGCGCTGCGGTCCTTTTTGATCTGAAGTTTGGGTCTATGGCGGCCCGGCCAGATGTGGCCATGGGGTATGCTGCCTGTGAGGCGGCCCTCCAAGGAAACCCAATCCAAGAGGGAAACGTTGGGGCCGGCACGGGCTGCACCATCGGCAAGATCAGAGGCCCCCAGTATGCCATGAAGGGCGGGCTAGGCACCTGCGCCTACCGTCAGGGTGACCTGATGGTGGGGGCGGTGATGGCCTGCAACGCCATGGGGGACGTGGTGGAGGATGGAACCATCCTGGCCGGGGCCCGCAACGATGACAACACCGGCTTTGCCGGTACGGAAGAGTGGCTCATCCAGCACAGCCAGCGCCAGCGGGACATTTTCAGCGGCAAGCTGGTGGGGGAGAACACTGTCATCGGCTGCGTGGTGACCAACGCTGCCCTGAACAAGGCCCAGGCCGCCAAATTGGCGGCGGTGGCGCAAAACGGCATTGCCCGGGCGGTTCGTCCGGCCAATGCGACCTTTGACGGTGACAGCCTGTTCGCCATGTGCCATGGCACGGTTCCGGCAGACCCCGATGCCGTGGGGATTCTGGCCGCCCGCGCTGTGGAGGAGGCCATCCGCCGGGGGAATCCGCGCGGCAGAAACCCTCCACGGCCGCCCCATGCCGGGGACCTGCCCTTTGTATCCCAATCTACCTGAACCTAGGAAAGGAGAAGTTATGCAGAAAGTATCTCAATTGCCCTATCAGCGTGTCTCCATGGAGGCGTTTGCCCAGGAGATCCAGGGGATTATCACCCAGGTGAAGGAAGCATCCTCTGCCCAAGCGGTTATGGCAGCCCGGGACCAGTGCAACCAACTGGTGATCCGTTGGCAGACTGCCGAAGCTCTGTCCTATATGCGCTACAGCATCAACACGGCCGATCCCTTTTACCTGGCGGAGAAGGACTACTATGATGAGGTGGGGCCCCAGGCACAGAACTACCTTTTGGAGTACACCAAGGCCATGCTGGCGACCCCGTTCCGACAGGAATTGGAGGAGAGTGGGGCGATCATCCCCTGGTGTTCCGTTCCTTCGAGGTAGAGCTGAAATCCATTTCCCCGGAAATCATCGAGGATATGGTGGAGGAGAACCGGGTGGTCAGCCAGTACTCCCAGCTGATGGCGGGGATGGAGTTCGAGTTCCGAGGGGAGAAGCTGCCCCGCCCCATGCTGATGAAATACGCCAAGTCCCCGGACCGGGCCACGCGAAAGGAGGCCTATGAGGTTCTGGGCAGAACCCTCCAAGCCCACAGCGACCAGCTGGATGGCCTGTTTGACCAGTTGGTGCACATCCGGGACCGCATGGCCAAGAAGATGGGCTATCAGAATTTCGTGGAGCTGGGGTATTACCGAATGGGCCGCCTGTGCTACGGCCCAGAGGAGGTCAAGCAGTTCCGGGAGAATGTCCGCCGGGATATCGTCCCCCTGGTCGCCAAATTGCGCACAGAAGTCGGGGAGCGGTTGGGGGTGGACACCCTCCGCCTGTACGACTACGACCTCATCTTTCCCCAGGGTGACCCCGTTCCCCAGGGAGGGAAGGAGGCCATCTTCGCTGCGGCCCAGGCGATGTACCATGACATGAGCCAGGAAACCGGGGAGTTCATTGACTTTATGCTGGAGACAGAGGCGTTTGACGTGGAGTCTCGGAAGAACAAGTGGGGAGGCGGATACTGCACCAGCTTCCCGGCGTACCATCAGCCCTTCATCCTGGCCAATTTCAACGGCACGGCCGGGGATGTGGACGTGGTCACCCATGAGGCCGGCCACGCCTTCGCCGACTACAAGACGGCGGAGAACCCCTATGTGGTGGAACTGGGGATCGGAGGGATGGAAACTGCCGAGACCCACTCCATGAGCATGGAGTTCTTTGCGTGGCCCTATATGGAGCACTTTTTCGGGGATGATGCCCAGCGCTATCGCTATATGCACCTGCTGGATGCCCTCTCCTTCCTGCCTTACGGTACCATTGTGGATGACTTCCAGCGGCAGGTCTATGAGAACCCAGATTGGACCCCCGAGGAGCGCAAGGCCGCTTGGCGGGCCCCTGGAGGCGGATTTCCGTCCCCACATTACCTTCGACGGCATCCCCTATCTGGAGGAGGGGGACCCGCTGGCAGTACCAGATGCACATCTACGAATCCCCCTTCTACTATATCGACTACTGCCTGGCCCAGACCGCAGCGCTCCAGTTCCTGCTGGAGTCGCAGAAAGACGATGACGATGCCTTCCGCCGCTACGTCCACTTCCTCTCCCAGGGCGGGGAAAAAGGTCTTTACGGATCTGCTCCAGGAGGCCGGCCTGCGTTCCCCCTTCCAGGAAGGGGCGCTGCGCCAGGTGGCCCAGGAGAGCGAAACCCTTTTGCGGAAACTACAGTCCGACATTGAGAAAAAAAGCATAACCCCTCAATAGGAACAAGGCCACTGGCAATCCGCCAGTGGCCTTGCGCTTAAAAAGGGGAGGAGACAACTTCTGCACATTTCGACTGGGTCAATTCACTGAGAGAAATGGGCAACCTCTTGCAATTTGCTTTGGATTTGATACAATAAAGTTGCCATAGCTGAGATCCAGCGGTGTTTGGTCGGGTCCCATCTTGACTTTCCGTGGCGGACATGCTACAGTAACAGTACGCACTAAGGGTTTAAAGCTGTAAAGGTTCAACGAACCCAGCGGCCTTTTGTCCCAACAAAAAAAGAAAGGACCGTCCCACTATGCCTGTAACTGATTTTTTGGAACGCAATGTTAAGCTCTACGGGAATGAAACTGCCCTGGTGGAGCTCAACCCGGAGATGAAGGATACCCGCCGCATCACCTGGAAAGAGTATGACCTCATCCAGCCCACCACCGACGAGCCCTACCGCCGGGAAATCACTTGGAATGTCTTTAACGAAAAGGCCAACCGGTTTGCCAACATGCTCCTCTCTCGGGGGGTGAAAAAGGGCGATAAGGTGGCCATTCTCATGTATAACTGCCTGGAGTGGCTGCCCATCTACTTTGGCATCCTCAAAGCAGGGGCTTTGGCAGTGCCCTTTAACTTCCGCTATTCCGCCGAGGAGATCCAGTACTGCGCAGACTTGGCAGAGGTCCAAGTCTTGGTGTTTGGCCCGGAGTTCATCGGGCGCATTGAAAGCGTGGCGGAAAAGCTCAGCAAGGGCCGCCTGCTGATTTACGTAGGGGACAACTGCCCCACCTTCGCGGAAAGCTATCGGGAGCTGGCGGCGGACTGCTCCTCTGCCCCGCCTCAGGTCCTCATCACCGACGATGACGATGGGGCGATCTACTTTTCCTCCGGCACCACGGGCTTTCCCAAGGCCATCCTTCATAAACACCGCAGCCTGACCCAGGCAGCGGAGATGGAGCAGAAGCACCACCAGATCACCCACGAGGACACCTTCCTGTGCATCCCCCCTGTATCACACCGGTGCTAAGTTCCACTGGATGGGCAGCCTCTTTGCCGGGAGCAAGGCGGTGCTGCTGAAGGAACCTCCAGAGATTATCTTGAAGGCGGTCTCCGACGAGCAGTGCACTGTGGTGTGGCTGCTGGTGCCCTGGGCCCAGGATATTTTGGATGCCCTGGACCGCGGGGATGTGAAGCTCTCCGACTATAAGCTGGACCAGTGGCGGCTGATGCACATCGGCGCCCAGCCGGTGCCCCCCTGTCTTTGATCCGGCGGTGGAAGGAATACTTCCCCACCACCAGTACGACACGAACTATGGTTTGTCCGAGTCCACCGGTCCGGGCTGCGTCCACTTGGGCATGGAGAACATTCACAAAGTGGGCGCCATCGGCGTCCCCGGCTATCGCTGGGAGGTCAAGATTGTGGACGAAAACGGCAACGCTGTACCCCCAAGGGGAAGTGGGGGGAGCTCTGCGTCAAAGGCCCTGGCCTTATGACCTGTTACTACAACAACCCCGAGGCAACGGCGGAAGTCCTGAAGGATGGGTGGCTCTACACCGGTGACATGGCCATGCAGGATAAAGACGGATTCTACTTCCTGGTGGACCGGAAGAAAGACGTGGTGGTCAGCGGTGGCGAGAATATTTATCCCGTCCAGATTGAGGACTTCCTCCGCACCAACGACAAGATCAAAGATGTGGCTGTCATCGGCTTGCCCGACAAGCGTCTGGGAGAGATTTGCGGCGCTGTCATTGAGCTCAAGCCGGGAGTGACCTGTACAGAGGAAGAGATCCAGGATTTCTGTATGGACCTGCCCCGTTACAAACGGCCGAGAAAAAATTATCTTTGCAGAGATTCCCCGTAATGCTACCGGTAAGATTGAAAAACCCGCCCTGCGCAAGCGGTACGGTGCGGAACATCTGGTGGCCCAGCAGAATAGAAGCTAACATCCAGGCACGGTTTGCATCGCAAAGGAGGGTGGCAGCATGCCAAGAGCAAAGAAAAAAGAGCGCAGCATGGATCTGTACGAACACATTGCCTCGCTGAATACGGTGGAGGAGTGCTGCCGTTTCTTCGATGACCTGTGTGCCATTACAGAATTGCGTGCCATGGAGCAGCGCTTTGATGTGGCCAAAATGCTCCACGCAGGAAGGTGTACACGGCCATCCTGCAGGAGACAGGCGCCAGTTCTGCTACCGTCAGTCGGGTGAACCGTGCCTTAAACTACGGCACGGGCGCCCTGGGCGAAGTGATGGACCGGGTGGAAGCCAGTAAGGCCGGCGCATTACCAGAGAAATCCTAAGAAATTAAGAAAGCAACAACACGGAGGAATGTATGAAGGAACTGATGTTGGGCAACAAAGCCGTAGCCCGTGGACTATATGAGGCTGGGTGCAGTGTGATCTCCAGCTATCCCGGCACCCCAGTACAGAGATCACAGAGGAAGCGGCCAAGTATCCGGAGATCTACTGCGAGTGGGCCCCCAACGAGAAGGTGGCGCTGGAAGTGGCCCATGGGACCACCGTGGGGGGCAAGCGGGCCGCCTGCTGCATGAAGCACGTGGGCCTCAATGTGGCTGCAGACCCCCTGTTTACCATCTCCTATCAAGGGGTGGAGGCCGGCTTGGTGATCTGTGTGGCCGACGACCCGGGGATGTTCTCCTCCCAGAACGAGCAGGACTCCCGGCACTATGCCATTGCTGCTAAGATCCCCATGCTGGAGCCCTCTGACTCCCAGGAGGCCCTGGACTTTACGAAGGAGGCCTTCCGCCTCTCGGAGGAATACCATACCCCCATCCTTCTGCGGATGTGTACCCGCATCTCCCATTCCCAGAGCATTGTGGAAGTGGGTACCCGGGAGGAAGTCCCGCGAAAGAATACGTGAAGGACACCCAGCGGGTCATGATGACCACCAACTCCCTAAAAGCCCACTACCGGGTGGAAGAGCGCACCCAGGCGATGACACAGTTTGCAGAGACGACCCCCTGAACCGGATGGAGATGGGGAGGACACCTCCATTGGCATCATCACCTCTTCCACCAGCTACCAGTACGTCCGGGAAGTGTTTGGGGACAAGGCCTGCGTGTTGAAGCTGGGCCTGTCTTGGCCCATGCCTGTGGAGAAGATCCGCACCTTTGCTGCTCAGGTGGACAAGGTTCTGGTGGTGGAGGAGCTGGAGCCCATCATTGAGAACCACTGCCGGCAGATCGGGGTGGCCGTCACCGGGAAGGAAGTCATCCCTATGGTGGATGAGCTTACTCAGGGAAGAATTTCCCGCTGCCTGGGCCGGCCGGAGAAGGCCGCTGTGGCGCTGGAGGATGAGATCCCGGGCCGTCCCCCTGTGATGTGCGCTGGATGTCCCCACCGCGGCGTGTTCTATACCCTCTCAAAGAACAAGTGCATGGTGTATGGCTACATCGGCTGTTATACCCTGGGGGTTATGCCGCCGCTGAACGCCATGGACCTGAACGTCTGTATGGGTGCCTCCTGCTCCGGCCTCCACGGCTTTAACCTGGCCGGCGGGGAGAAGACGGAGAAGCACAGCGTGGCCGTTATCGGGGACTCCACCTTTGTGCACTCCGGCATTACGGGCATCACCGACATTGCCTATAACCAGACAAACTCTACCATCATCATCCTGGACAACTCCATTACCGGCATGACCGGCCACCAGCAAAACCCCACCACCGGGAAAAACCTCCGGGGAGAGCCTGCCGGGAAGGTGGATTTGGAGGCCCTGTGCCGTGCGGTGGGCTTCCGCCGGGTTCGGGTGGTGGATCCCAATAACCTCAAGGAAATGGACAAGGCGCTGAAGGAGGAGCTGGCCGCGGAGGAGCCTTCGGTAATCATCACCCGCAGCCCCTGCGTGATGCTCAAGGAGGTCCCCAAGGCTCCGCCTCTGAAGGTAGACCTGGAAAAGTGCAACGGATGCAGCCTCTGCATGCGGATCGGCTGCCCCGCCCTCAGTCTCCGAGGGGACCACGTGGAAATCGACAACACCCAGTGCATTGGCTGCCAGGTGTGCATGCAGATGTGCCACCGGGACGCTTTGATCGTATAAGGAGGAAGAGAACGTGGAAACTGTCAACATTATGATTGTAGGCGTAGGCGGTCAGGGCTCCCTGTTGGCCTCTAAGATGTTGGGCCATTTGCTGGTGAATGCAGGCTATGATGTCAAGGTCTCTGAGGTCCACGGCATGTCCCAGCGGGGCGGCAGCGTGGTCACCTATGTGCGCTACGGCGATCGGGTAAATTCCCCTGTTATCGACAAGGGGGAGGCTGACTTCATCGTCTCCTTCGAGCTGCTGGAGGCGGCCCGTTGGCTGGAGTACCTCAAGCCCACCGGCCGGGTGGTGACCAACACCCAGCAGATGGAACCCATGCCGGTCATTGCGGGCCTGGCCACCTATCCGGAAAACCTGGTGGAGAAGATGCAGGCCAAGGGCATCCAGGTGGATGCCATGGACTGCCTCTCTCGGCGGAGGAGGCGGGCTCCTCCAAGGCGGTGAACATCGTGCTGATGGGCCGACTCTCCCATTATTTCCCAACATCGCCCCGGAGGCCTGGCAGGCCTCTCTGGAGGCCAATGTGCCTGCCAAGGCGTTGGACATTAACCGGAAAGCCTTTGCGTTGGGGCAGAAAGGCTGAGTTTCTTAGGAACAAACAGGCGCGGCAGCGAATCTCGCTGCCGCGCCTGTTGTCAGTTGTGGGGGTCTATATGTTCGGAAGCGTTGTCCGGAGGGGGAGAGGAGTGGGGGTGGTGCTTTTTTCGGGGATTTGGACTCCTTCAGGACGCTGTGCAGCCGGTGACTGATCCATTTTCCAATCCCGATCCCAAACAGCGTACAGCCCAGGCAGAGGATGACGAAGGATACTATGGCGTATCGATCCTCCTGCTGCCCTAAAAAGAGGAGTAGAACAAAGCCCACGAAGAGGAGAAAGATGCCAAACAGGGCCAGAAAAGGGGTGAAATCATGCTTTTTCATAGGGCGTGCCTCCGGGAGAGAATGGAAGGTTCCCTGTCAGTATAGGCGGAAGGGGAGGCGCTGTCAAGCCGCAAAGCAGGGCAGGCTCACATCTCCCTTTCGTATTTGACCCGGTAGTAGACGAAGCATCCCAGCACAAAGAGGTAGGCCGCTGTAAAGAGCAGAATCACCGCCGTCTCTGCCTGCATAAGGACAAAGGAGACCATCAGCGCCCCGTTGAGGTAGAGCATGATGTCAAAGGCTTTCCCTTTGGCAGGTTGGCCAGGGTGACGTTGCGCTCGTCATTCTGCTCAATTTCCAGTTGCTTCTGGATTTCTGGGGCGCCTTTCAAGGCGCGCAGACTGAGCAAATCTCCTGCACCATGGCCAAAGAGGCCACAGCCCACGCCGATACAGACGAAGGGGAGAACCGCCAGGATCCCTTGGGCTTCGCTAGGCCGCCGCAGCAGAAGAAAACCGGCGGCAGCCAGCAGAATGCCAAGGCAGACTTTGATGATGTCACGGGTGCGTTGTTTCATGGTGCATCCTCCTCGTAGATGAAAATATCCTCGATGGTTAAGTCAAAATAGCGGGCGATCTTGAAGGCCAATAGGATGGAAGGGTTGTACCGCCCCCGTTCCAGGGAACCGATGGTCTGCCGGGAAACCTCCAATGCGGCGGCCAATTCTTCCTGACTGATGTTGCGTGCCTTTCGCAGTTCTTCCAGGCGATTCTTCAAAAAGGAACCTCCTTTCTTGGGAATGGAAAGGAAACTTTCCGTATCAGGGAAGGGATTTGCCCCCGAAGGCACGGGGGCAAGATGGAAAGTTTGCTTGACATCTTGAGGATACCATCTTCTCCTCGGGATGTCAAGGAAACTTTCCATTTCTTTGAAAGAATTCGCCCCCGGGCAGCAACCCGGGGGCGAAGGATAGGTAGATCCGTAGAAACCTCACTCACTGAGGGAATTCTTCTGGGAGACGGGGGTTTTCTTCTCATAGCAGGCAAAGGCCTCGTTGACCATATCTGCATCGGGTTTCCGGGTGAAAAGGCTCACCACTGGAACAATGACCAACCCGGCCAGCATCACGAAAGCCCCGCAGTTGATGGAGGACTGGAGCAGAGCAGGGAAGGCGAAGAGCCCTGTGGCGTTGGAGAGCAGGTTCAGGGACATCACGCCGGCGCCAAAGAGGAAGGAGGCCCAAAGCAGGCGGCCTTGGTGGCCCTCTTCCAGTACAGGCCAAAAAGGAAGGGGGCCAGGAAAGCGCCGGCCAGCGCACCCCAGGACACGCCCATCAGCTGTGCGATAAAACTGATGGAGTAGTTGTACTGGATAATGGCGATGACCATGGAGATGATGATAAACACCACAATGAAGCACCGGATGATGAACACGGCCTGGAAGTCGTTCATTTTTTCACCATGTTGCCCTTCAACAAATCTAACGTGATGGTGGAGGAAGAGGTCATCACCAAGGCAGACAGGGTAGACATGGAGGCCGAGAGGACCAAGATTACTACAATGGCAATGAGCAGTTCCGGCAGGTTGGACAGCATGGTGGGGACGATGGCATCGTACCCCTCGGTGGCCACATCTACTTGATCGGAGAAGAGCCGGCCAAAGCCGCCCATGAAGTAGCACCCGCCGGACACCACCAGGGCAAAGATGGTGGAGATGACAGTGCCCTTATGGATGGCATCCTCGGACTTGATGGCGTAGAACTTCTGCACCATCTGAGGCAGGCCCCAGGTCCCTAAGCTAGTGAGCAATACGACGCCGAGCAAATTGACGGGTTCTGGTCCGAAGAAGGAGGCGTAGATACCGGGAACGTCGCCGTTGGTGGTGGTGGAATCCGAGACAGCGGCTAGATTGTGCAGGGCCTCGCTGAACCCGCCCTGGGTATTTAGGATGGCGCCGACCACAGCACAAATGCCCACCAGCATGATGCAGCCTTGGACAAAGTCGTTGATGGCGGTGGCCATGTAGCCCCGGCGATGACATAGATCCCTGTGAGTACCCCCATAAGGATGATACACACCGTGTAGTCGATGTTGAAGGCCATTCCAAACAAGCGGGACAAGCCGTTGAACAGGGAAGCGGTGTAGGGGATGAGGAAGATGAAGATGATGATGGATGCGCCGATCTTCAGCGACGGGCTCTGGAAGCGCTGTCCAAAGAATTGGGGCATGGTGGTGGAGTCAAAGTGCTGGGTCATGATGCGGGTCCGGCGGCCCAGCACCGCCCAGGCCAGCAGCGAGCCCAGCAGGGCGTTGCCGATGCCCGCCCAGGTGGCCGCAATGCCGTACTTCCATCCAAACTGTCCAGCGTAGCCCACGAACACCACGGCGGAGAAGTAGGATGTACCATAGGCAAAGGCGGTGAGCCACGGTCCAACAGACCGGCCACCTAATACGAAATTGTTGATACCACTGGTGTGCTTTCGGCAGTAAATGCCGATGGCCACCATGACTCCGAAGTAAATCACCAAAAGTGCGATTTTCAAGGGAATCCCTCCATTCTCTCAAACTTTAATGCTTTCAAACTTTAACACCAAAAAGCTGAAAAGTCAAGAAGTTTGCGGAAATCCGAAAAAAATCCCTCTGCACCGGAAAGGGGTGCAGAGGGATTGGGTGTGTCTGCAAGGACGGACCTTATTTCGTGGCCCAGTTACCCGTGGCGACCGCCGTAAGATAGGCATTGATGAACCCGTCCAAATCGCCGTCCATGACGCCGTTGACGTTGCTGGTCTCGTAGCCGGTACGGGTGTCCTTAACCAGGGTGTAGGGCATGAAGACGTAGGAACGGATCTGGCTGCCCCATTCGATTTTCAGCTGGACCCCCTTCAGGTCGGATATCTTGTCCGCCTTCTCCTGCATCTGCAGCTCCACCAGTTTGGCGCGGAGCATTTTCATACAGTTGTCCCGGTTTTGGAACTGGCTGCGCTCTGTCTGGCAGGAGACCACTACGCCGGTGGGGGGATATGGGTCAGCCGGACGGCGGAGGAGGTTTTGTTGATGTGCTGGCCGCCGGCGCCGCTGGCCCGGTAGACCTGCATCTCAATGTCCTCCGGACGGATTTCCACTCCACATCATCCGGCAAGTCGGGCATGACTTCTACGGAGGCAAAAAGAGGTCTGCCGCCGGGCATTGGCATCAAAGGGAGACACCCGTACCAGGCGATGGACGCCGTGCTCCCCCGTGGAGGAAGCCGTAAGCATTCTCACCTTCAATCATGATGGTGGCGGACTTGATGCCGGCCTCGTCCCCCTTGATAGTCCATGACTTTGTAGGTGAACCCGTGGCGCTCGGCCCACCGGGTATACATGCGTGTAGAGCATCTGGGCCCAATCCTGGGCCTCCGTGCCGCCAGCGCCGGCGTGGAAGGCCAGAATGGCATTGAGGCATCGTATTCCCCGGTCAGCAGCGTCTGCAGTCGGGCGGATTCCATGCTCTGAACCAGCGCGTTGTACTCCTCTTCCAATTCGGGCAGGAGGGACTCGTCCTCCTCCTCGTTGCCCATTTCGCACAGGGACCATCATGTCCTCCCAAGAGGAACGGCGCTTGGCCTGGGACTCCAACTTACTTTGAGCTGCTTGAGCTTTTGCAGCACCCGCTGAGACTTTTCCGGGTTGTCCCAAAAAGCCGTCGGAAGCACTCTCAGCTTCCAAAAAGTCCACTTCCTGGGCAGTGCTGTCCAAGTTAAGGGCTTTTTCCAGCTCATCCAATTGCGGACGAAGATTATTTAATTTGACTTTATATTCATCGAACTGAAGCATTGATACAATCACTCACATTCTGAAATATTTAACTAAGGTATTATATCCGATCTTTGCAAAAATTGCAAGATGATCTGGTGGAATCTGGGGGAGTTTGCGGCAGTAGGAACGGAAATCATGGGGCAACGGGTGTGACAGGTTTGCTTTTTCCCTGCTCCAAACGAATGACGCGGGTGCAGCCGGTCAGGGTAGAGGACCGGTGGGAGACCAGAATCAGAATTTTGTCTCCGTATGCCTCGGCCAGGGTTTTCAGGAGGGCTTTCTCATGGAGAATATCCAAGCTGCTGGTGGGCTCGTCCATCACCAGGCGTCTGGGTCCACGAACATGGTGCGGGCAATGCCGATGCGCTGCCGCTCGCCCCCGGAGAGGCGGGCGCTCATTTGTCCCATAGGGGTTTCATAGCCGAGAGGGAGGGTCTGGATAAAGTCATGGCTCCCAGCCAGCTGGGCTGCCCGGCCAATTTCCTCTTGGGAGGCATCTGGCTTTCCCAGGGCAATGTTTTCGGCAATGGTTCCGTTGAAAAGAAAGGTGTCCTGCTCCAGTACGGCGATGCGCTGCCGCAGTTCTGCCAAACTGATCTGCTGTAGAGGAATGCCGTTGATGCGGATCTCCCCACCGGTGGGATTCCAAAACCGGAGAAGGAGGCGGAGAATGGTGGACTTCCCCATGCCGCTCTCTCCCACAATTCCCAGCTTTTCCTGAGAATGGACCGTCAGTTGGAAGTCGTCCAGGATGGCTTTCCCCTCGGGAGAATACTGGAAGGTCACATGGTCAAAGACGATTTCTCGGATGGGGCCCACGGTATGGGGTGGTCTGCTTCCTGAACTTCCGGGGAGTGTCCTCCAGGAGAAACAGACGCTCTGCTGCGGCGTAGGTCTCCAGTAAGCTGGAGACCACGGTGGTGAGGGATTGGGTGGAGGAGAAAGAGGCCGTGGCCACATAGGAGAGTAGGATGGCAGCCACAGGATCTCCCGTCCCCGCCAGGGGTCAGGTAGGAGGCCACCGCCACAATGGAGATCCTGGCCAGATAGACGAAGAAGGTGGGCACTGAGGAAACCGCCTGCTGATGAAGGGGTCAGTCCGTGGGCAGCCCGGTTGATGGCTTGACCTCGCTGGGTGACCTGTTCCATGCGACGATTGCCAGCCCCGAAGATTTGGATGTCTTTGAGACCATAGATACTCTCCAGGACGAAGGCCTTCATTTGTCCCAACCGTTCGCGATAGCGCATTCCCCACGCGCCGTCCTAGTTTGACAGCGGCCAGGGGAAAGGCGACGCTGATGAGCAGGTAAATGGGGGAGCAGCACCGCTGCGTACAGCGGATGGTAGCAGAGGGCCAAAACCAGCGTGGTACAGGGAAGAAGGATGACGGTGAACATCGGACCAATGGTATGGGCGAAAAGAACTCGATGGTCTCAATGTCCGAAACGGCGATGTTCAGAATGTCTCCCTTCTGCCGGCCCACCAGGCAGGCAGGGGCCAGGGTACGCAATTTTTCATAGAGCCGGACCCGCAGATGGGCCAGGAGATGGTAGGCTCCTGCATGGGACACCACGCCTTCTATATACCGGCATACCACAACCAGAGCGGCGCTGATCCCCGTTGCAATCCCCCATGGGGTGGGGGAGGCCAACCAGCCGGCGCAGGCCAGGAGGTAAGGGCGCCAAACCCCATCAGCCCCATCTGCGCCAGGTTTCCCCCACTACGCTGGCCAAGGTGGAAGAGCGAGCTGCCCCTTTCACTGGGGCGGCTAACTTGAGCAGGCGCCGGGTCATGGTACCCAGGGAATAGTGAAACGATTTAGCCATGGTGCAGCCCCTCCTCTCCCTGCTGTTCCAGCAGCGTTTGTTCCTCGACAAGCCGGCGGTAGAGGCCGGGCTCCGCCATGAGTTGGGTATGGGTGCCCTGCTTTGGGCCACTTGCCCGCGATCCAAGACATAGATGTTATCGGCCCCTCGAATGGTGGACAAGCGGTGAGAGATGATAATCAGTGTGCGGGTCTGGGCCAAACTGTCGATGCACCGCCAGATCTCCTGCTCGCTTTCCAGGTCTACGCTGGAGGTGGCCTCGTCAAACACGATATATTCCATGCCTGGCACAGCAGGGCCCCTGGCGATCCCGATCTTTGCCGTTGGCCGCCAGAAAGTTTTTGGCCTGCGTCGCCCGTCGTCGGTGTCCAACCCCAAGGGTTGTTCCAACACCCAATCCCTTGAGCCAGACGTCGTCCAGCGCTTCCCAGAGGGCCTGTTCGGAGGCTTCCGGGGCGGCCAAGGCACAAATTTTCACGAAGGGTGCCGCTGAAGAGGCTGACGGTCTGGGGAACCATGATGATTTTCCGGCGCAGTTCTTCGGGAGTCAGGGAGAAAGGTCCCGTCCCTCCATGAGAATGCGCCCAGAAGAGGGGTCAAAAAAGCGCATGAGCAATCCTGCTGTGGTGCTTTTGCCACAGCCGGAAAGTCCCACAAGGGCAGTGGTTTTGCCCCGAGGAATCTCTAAGTTCAGGTTCTGAAGGGTGGCGGCCCGACCAGGATAGGAGAAAGAGACCCCCTCGATCCGGATGCCTGGGTAAGGCTTGTCCTCCGGTGGAATGGAGGGTCATAGGGCCTGGTGGTGTCCATATTGAGCAGACGGGATACCTTGTCTGCAGCAGCCACGCTGAGCAGGGCTGTGTGCGTCACAGACATCAACTGACGCACCGAGGCGAAGAACCCGAAAGAGAGCAACAGAACCGTTAATGCCGAGGGAAAAGACACCAATCCATGAGCCAGGGAATGGCCAACGAGCACCACAGAAAAAGCCACAGACCCAAAGATCAATCCGTCGGACAGGAGGAAGGAGCGAAAGTTAACCTTCATTACGTCCATGATCTTCCGATTGAAGTTGTCTGCCTTGGTTTTTAACCCTTCGGTACGCTGCTGGTCTTGGTTGTACAGTTTCAGTGTGGTAAGCCCTTGGACGCTTTCCAAGTAGTAACCGGTTAAATCTTCCAGACTGTCCCAATACTCTCCTTTTTAGAGACTCAATGTGTTTGCGGAAAAGGTTGTTGAGAGGCATCAGAACCAGGGAGACCACGAACAGGAAGATGGCGACCGGCAAGGAGTACTGCTGCATCTGCCAGAAAAGGTAGAAGGGGGCGATCAGGCAGTAGAGCAGACCGGGCAGGTATTTGCTATAGTACACCTGCATGGACTCCACCCCGTCCACCGAAGCGGTAATGGCAGAGACCGGACCGACCTTTTCGATGTTTCCTACGTCCAACTCTAGAGCTTTGGCAAAAATCTGGCGGCGCAGGGAAAGACGGGCCTGCGCAGTACAGCGGTATTCCAGTTCCCCAATCAGGAGTTCGGCGGCCAACATCAAGAAAGCAGCCAGTAGGGCGGAGACAATGGCTGCCCGCATATCGGCGCCCGTCATGGTGGGGGAGGATAGGCTGCCCAAGAAGCCGCCAATGCTTTGGGCAAACCATGCCGTGCCTACCAGCACCACCAATTTGGCGGCAGTGATAGACAGAATCCACCCCCAAAGGCCCTTGGCCATGTGGAGCAAGGTCTTATTCAGAAGAAGCATTGTTCCCATTCCCTCCTTTTCTAGGACAGGCTATGGTAAGACAGCGGTTAGGATCTCCCGTGGAGTAGGAGAACTGTCGCGTGTACAAACCTTTGGTTGCACTGTAACATTGCTTGGGCCAGTGGGTCAAGGGACCTTGTCACATAGAGAAGAAAAAGGTTTGTTGCGGTTTTGCTTTGGTGAGGGAAGGGGGCGTGAGCATGAAGGGTATTTACGGAGGGGCATTTTTTAATGATTTTCATACAGTCAATAAAGTTTATGTATCCGGATGTTTTTACCCTGGGCGTCTACGAATTTAACGTAATGCTTGACATTATGCTGGCAAACTATATCATTTTTCATTGTGACTTCTCTGTGGGATACAGTGGTTCAGATCGTGGCAAAGAAAACATGTCAAAAGAGTAATATTTTTGTTTAAGGAGGTTGACGGATGATGAAGGTGTTGGTGACAGGGACCAGTACAGGCATTGGCCGCGGCATTGCGGAGAAATTTTTGGCGGAAGGCCATACGGTGATTGGGCTGGATGTGGCGGAAAGCACCATTGCCCACGAAAACTATGCACACTATATTGCGGATGTGGCCTGCCCAGAGCAGCTCCCCCCGCGGTGGAGGGGTAGAAATCCTGATCAACAATGCAGGCGTGCAGGACAGTGGGCGTGACATTGACGTCAACCTGCGGGGTACCATCTACTGCACGGAAAAAATACGGGATTCAACCGAACATCAAGTCCATCGTGATGACAGCCTCGGTGAGTGCCCACAACGGGGCAGAGTTCCCAGAGTACTGCGCCAGTAAAGGTGGGGTTTTGGCGTACACAAAGAATGTGGCACTGCGCGTGGCAAAATATGGCGCTACCTGCAACAGCATTTCTGCTGGCGGGGTGATTACGGAATTAAACGCACATATCTTAGAGAATCCGGCGCTTTGGGATCAGGTGATGGCAGAGACGCTGCTGCCCAAGTGGGCCACCGTAGAAGAAATGGCAGAGTGGACCTATTTCCTTGCCGTAGTGAACCAGAGTATGACGGCCCAGGACATTCTGATCGACAATGGAGAGATCGCCAAGGCCAACTTCGTCTGGTAATAGAATGCCGATGGAGGCGTAACGATGCGTCAGAAACAGACCAGGCATGCGCAGGGGAAAGGAGCGTCCTTAGCGTCTGGGCAACGTGGGCCGTTGCTGTATCGTTTGGAGGATACGCCAGCCATTGGGAAACGTTTGCTTTACAGCCTGCAGTTTGTTGTGATTTTTATGGGTTCCGTAGTGCTGGTGCCCATGCTGGTGGCAGAGCCCCTGGGATGGAGCCAGGAGCAGGTTGCCTTTCTGCTGCAATGTGCCATTTTTACCGGTGGAATTGCTACCTTTTGTGCAAGCGAAAGGGATCGGACCTGTGGGCGCTCGGCTGCCGATCCTACTGGGGACGACCTTTGTGACCATCACCCCGCTTGTGGCGATCACGACAGAGTATGGGTATGATGCCTTCCTCGGTGGCGTGATTGCGGGAGGGATTGCCTATGTGCTGGTGGCTTGCTTTGGGGCGCGCTTTCTTCGCCGGTTCTTCAGCAGTACGGTCTCTGGTACCTTGGTAGTGGCCATTGCACTGACCTTGGCGCCTTCCTGCGCGGACATGGCGGCGGGAGGAAGTGCACCCGTAGGGGGAGGCTACAGCACATGGCAAAACTGGCTGCTGGCCATTTTGACCATGGCAATCTGCCTCATTGCCCATCTGTTTGGGAAGGGCTTTTGGCGGACCATCGGCCTCTTTATGGGCCCGCAGCGGCAGGTTATGTGCTGGCCCTCCTGCTGGGCGATGTGGCGTTTGGTGGCGTTATGGAAGCCGCGTGGTTTTCCGTTCCCAGGCCATTTGCCTATGGGGTGTCTTTTTCACCTGGAGCCCGTTCTGATTATGGTGGTCATCTATCTCGTTACGGCGATGGAATTTGTGGGAGACACGACAGCCACTGCCATGGTTTGTGCAGACCGTTTGCCAACCCATCGGGAGCTGCGGGGCGGGCTGCTCTGCGACGCCCTGTCCAGCGTGCTGTCTGGGGTGTTCAATTTCGCACCGAACATCTCCTACAGCGACGGCGTGGGGATCATCGGCAGCACCCGTGTAGCCAGCCGAGCCGTGATGGTGACCAGCGGCCTTCTGATCGCCGCTGCGGGGTTGGTTCCCAAGTTTGCAGCGTTGCTGTCCACAGTGCTGGCGCCTGTGTTGGGAGGGGCGTGCCTCTTCCTCACTGGGGTCATGTTGATGGCAGGCGTTGAAGTCATCCTTACCCAGCCGCTCACCCTTCGCAATTCCGTCATTGTGGGGACTTCGCTGGCGGTGGGGATTGGATTGGGATTCAGCGGCGTGCTGGAACAGGCGCCGATGGCAGTTCGTACCCTCTTCAGCGGGATTCCTGGAACGGCGATAACCGGCGCGTTTCTCCATGGAATCCTTCCCAAAGATTGATTGACTTCCTTGAGAAATTCTCTCCCTATTCAAAATCCGAGGGGCTTCTGGCCGATGGACCAGAAGCCCCTCGGGCTTGTCTTATTTCGGGATAGAAGAAACGGGGGGAGTAGCCTCTGCGTTTCGATGGGCCAAGACGTTATAATGCTTGTAGAGCGTGGCAAAGCGGCCGGTGTATGTTTTTTCCAGGGTTTCCGTTTGCCGCAAAAATGGAGGATGGCGGTATTCTGCATTACCCAGTCCATGTGGTAGGCGCCGTTGCTGCGGAGCAGATAGCCAGGGTAATACCGGGCATCATAGTTCCATAGGGCATCGTCAATCCAAAGGGTTTTGGCACCGTAGAGGGTATTAAATACGTCTTGGTCTGGCAGAAGCAGTTCGGATCCATGTTCCTGCACATGTTGGAAAATTTCTTGCGGATGGATGTCAGTCCGTCCGCGATCCAGATCCATGAGCAAAACGCCGGTATTATAGTAATCCTGGTCTGTTTTTAAACGGATTCGATTGATGCCATTGACCAAGTCATTGACGGTAGTGTGCGAGGCGGCGGCGAACAAAATTGCCCTGTAACTCGGTCTCCCAAAGGGGGTGTGAGGGGATTGATCACCAGGATATCTGGGTCGAGGTAGAGCACCCGATGCAGTGAGGATGGCAAGAGATGGGGGGCCAGCAGCCGGTAGTACATCTCCTGGGGATATTGGTTGGAAATGGGCGCGTCTGCAAAAGCCGCCGGTCCATGACCAAAGGGGTCAGAGGGACGCCAAGGGTTTGACAGAATCCGGAAAGGCGTGTCAAGTCCTCCTGGGGGATGGCGCTATGCAGCAGCCAGACATGGAACTTTCTCCCCTGGTGTGTTCTGCACGGCGGAGGTGAGCATGGTTTGAAACGGGGGAATGTAATTGGTGTCAAAGGTTACTAGCAGGTGGATGGTTTGGTCTGACATAAGCAGTCTCCCTTTGTCGGGGGGCAGTATCCAGGGGACAAAAATGGGTTTCTTTATTATAACGGAGCCCATGGCAAAGCGCAAGAGAGACTGTCTGAAAGGGCAAGGCGCCCTGAGAGAGGGCGCCCTAGCGTTCGCTGGTGGTGGGGAGATCCCCCTCCCAGTGGAAGATAAAGTCATCCAAATCCTGGGGCGCAGGGGATACCGGTGGTAATGTGCGGGTATTCGATTCAGACATAGAAAAAGCCTCCTTGGTAATGGGATATACAACCCAGTCTATGCACAATGGAGAGAAGTATGTGCGGAAAATGGATGCGAGAATGGCAATGGGTACGGAGTATAGGGGACCGCTTGGAGGATATTCTATGTATGGGGTGATGAGATTGCAATTTGAAGATCCGAAGATGCAGGAGTACTTTGAAGCCCTGCCCTCGAAAGTACGCGCGTTTTTGCGCAACTCCAAGATAGAGATCAGCTCTCCGGGAGAATTGATGATGATCGGCGAGCACTTCAAAAAAGGAATTGGAAACGCCGCAGGACGGTCGAAAATAACCATGTCCTCGGATCCCGCAGTCAGTAAAGTCCTACTGGCTGCGGGACTGCTGAGGGAATGAACTTCTAAAAATTGCAGAAGCAGAAAAAAGTGCTTGACAAAGCATTCCTCTCATGCTATAGTAATTAAGCACTTGAGAGTGTGACGGCTGGAAATGCCGGAGTGGCGGAATTGGCAGACGCCTGGGACTTAAAATCCCATGGGAGAAATCCCGTGCCGGTTCGACCCGGTCTCCGGCACCATATCGCGGAGTAGAGCAGTTGGTAGCTCGTCGGGCTCATAACCCGGAGGCCGCAGGTTCAAGTCCTGTCTCCGCAACCAAAAAACACCCTGTTTCCATTGGGAAATGGGGGTGTTTTCCGTATCATGGAAGGACAAGGAGGGAACAGAATGCTTCACCGTAACGCAGCCCAGCGCGCGTTAGAAAAGGAACTAGCACTTCTTCAAAAACGGGAGGGCCGTATGGAGACCCGGGCACTGGCAGACAAGGAAGGGGCTTGGAAAGCAAAGCTGGAGGAAAAAGTTCCCGAAAAAAGTGTATACCTCCTTGAGCAGGCGTTCTGCAAAGCCTTTGCCTTGGTCTTTGAGAAGGGGACCGGGATCATCGAGAAAAGCTATGACCGGGATGCCCTGGAAAAGGACTACGCTGTGCGGGACTTTGCCGTCCAGGTCAAGGGGGACCGCCGCACGCTGCGCCGCTTTCCCCAGGGAGAACCGAGGGGCCAACGCGAAGAACCTTCTCCTCTCGACGGTAGAGGGGTGGGGCTGGGTGCGCTGGGCATTGGCCTGCCAGATATTGTCCTCTTTGTGGGAATGCTGCTCAAGGGTATCTATGAAACGGCCTTGCGGTATGGCTTTCCCTATGAAGGCCCTGCTGAGCAGATGTGGATTCTCCGCATGATGGAGACCTCTTTGACCAAGGGGCCTCTGTGGGCAGAAAAGAATCAGGGGGTGGATGCGTTTCTGCACCAGGGGCTGATGGAGGAACCCACCAAGGAAGCTCTGTCCCAGCAGATCCAGGCCACGGCACAGACCTTTGCCATGGATATGTTGGTCCTGAAGTTCATCCAGGGACTGCCCCTGGTGGGGGGGCGCTGGGTGGCGCGGCCAACCCGGTGTATTACCGTCGGGTGTTAAACTATGTCCAATTGAAATACCACAAACGATATCTCTATCAAAAAAAAAAAAAGGGAGATGGCACCATGAACGAATGGATTCTGCCCCAGGGAGAGGCGGCGGCGCTGATGCCGGGGGCATCCTATAGTCTGCCCGGTCTGTTTCTGTATTCTAAGTTAATCTATCAGTGCCTGGATCAGGTCCAGGATAAATTTGGGTATGCCATCCCGGTGCGTTACCTCTATGGTTCCCCCAAAGTCCTTTGGAACTGTGGGCGGCTGATCATCACAGACAACCACTACACCCGAGAGGAGATCTACCAGGAGTTGGCTGGCGCCAAAGCGCGGGGGATCACCCCTCTGCTGACCTTTTCCGCGCCGGTGCTCTCCCAGGAGGACCTCGCAGACCCTGCCGGAAATGCGATCCTGGCCATGGCGGATGAAGTGGGCGGGGGCGTGATTGTCTCCACCCCCTGCTTCGGGACTATATCCGGGCCAAGTATCCCAACATAGAGGTGCATGCGTCGGTGATCATGACGGCCTTCCCAGAGCAGCGGGATGAGGGTTACTATGCCTCCCTGGCGCGGGAGTATGACCGGTTTGTGGTCCACCCGGATGACAATTTCCGCCTGGATCTCCTGGAGAAAATTCCGAAGGACCGGGCGGAGATCATCCTCAACGAGCGCTGCGTTTACCAGTGCCATCAGCGGAAGGAACACTACCTATCCATTGTAGAGGACCAAGCCGCCCTGATCCAGGGGGACGGGGAACTGACCCATTTTCTAGACCGCTGTCCCAACGTCCCCGACTTTAAGCAGCACGCCTCAAAGCGCGGAACATCTCCCTGACGGCAGAAGAGGCGGTGCACCTGCGAGAGATGGGTTTTTCTCTCTTTAAGCTCCAGGGGCGGCTGGACATCCCCTATGTGTTCTTCTTTGATTTTCTCCGCTATGCGTTGGAGAACCAGCTGTCTTTCCCCGCAGAATATCCCGTGTTTTCCTTTTCGATCCGCCAATACTTAAAGGAAAAGGAACGGAACCGGCAAAGACAGAGAAACCAGGAAAAAATATAAGTTGCAGAAGCCCCGTGGACCGAGATCCACGGGGCTTCTGCTTGTAAAGAAGGAGAAGTAGGAAGAAAGCTTATTCAAATTGGCTGTAGTAGAGGGCGGCATAGGCGCCTTTCTTTGCCAGCAAGGTTTTGTGATCTCCCTGCTCAATGATGTTGCCGTTGGCCATAAACAGGATGTTGTCCGCATCCCGAATGGTGGAAAGGCGGTGGGCGATGACAAAGCTGGTTCGGCCGTCCATGAGCTGTTTCATGGCCTTGCCGATCTCCACCTCCGTACGGGTATCCACGCTGGAGGTGGCCTCGTCCAGGATCAGGATGGGGGATCGCAGAGGAACACCCGGGCAATGGTCAGCAGCTGGCGCTGGCCAGCGGAGAGGTTGGCGGCTTCGTTGTCCAGCACCGTGTCATAGCCCTGGGGCATGGTGCGGATGAAGTAGTCCACCATGGCGGCCTTGGCAGCGGCCACAATCTCCTCGCGGGTGGCGTCCGGCTTGCCGTAGGAGATGTTTTCCGCCACGGTACCGCCAAACAACCAGGTGTCCTGGAGAACCATGCCGAAGTTGCGGCGCAGCCCGCTGCGGGTCATCTCGGCGGCAGAGACGCCGTCTACCGTGATTTTCCCGCCATTGACCTCGTAAAACCGCATCAGGAGGTTGATCAGCGTGGTCTTCCCGGCCCCTGTGCTGCCGACTACGGCGATCTTCTGCCCTGGCCGGGCGGAGAAACTGATGTCCTGCATCAGCAGGCGGTCGGGGTTGTATCCAAAGCTGACGTGCTCAAAGGCCACGTTGCCCTTGGAGTGTTCCACGACGGCGGGGTGCTCGGGGTCAGGGATCTCCTCCTCCTCGTCCAGCATTTCAAAGGTACGCTCGGCAGAAGCCAGGGCGGACTGGAGGGAGTTGATCATATAGGAGGCCTCTGTGAGAGGCTCTGCCGTCTGGTTTACATACTGGAAGAAGGCCTGTACCATACCAATGGTCATGGTGCCGTTGAGCATCGCGTACCCGGCAATGACGGCGATCACAGCCTGGGACAGCCGGGTCAGCAGACGGATGAGGGGGTTAATGCAGATGGTGAGGAAGTCTGCCTTCTGGTTGGCAGCGCAGTTTTCTTCCGCAACTTTTACCACTTGTTGAATACTCTCATCCTCGTGGTTGTAAGCCTTGATGACGTCGCGGCCCTTATAGTACTCTTCCACCACGCCCGTCAGGGAGCCGATGGTCTCTTGCCGCTGGGCAGCGCAAAGCAAGTTCTTAGAGGCTACCACCTTGGTGATTACCACGCAGATGGCCATGAACACCAGGAAAATCAGGGTGAGGGGTACGCTGTAATAGAACATGACGATCAGAGACCCGATGACGGTGCCAATGGCGACGATCATCTTCAGCAGACCGGTCTGGAGGACTTCGGAAATCTTATCCAAGTCACTGGTGACCCGGCTGAGAATCTCACCGGCCTTGTTCTGGTCAAAGAAGCGCAGCGGCAGGCGGTGAAGCTTGCGGGAGACCTGGGTTCGCAAGGAGAGCACCAAGGTCTCGGCTACGCTGGCCATCAGATAGGATTGCAGGTAGTAGAACACCCAGGTGAACAGGTACTGTATGGTGAGGCGGAAGAGTTCCTTCCCCAAGTTGTCCCAGGTAATGACGAAGGCAGTGCCGGTGTTCCAGGCTGTCTGGATGCTCTGCCACAGGTGGTCGATGACCACCGCGCTGTACAGGGGATTCCAAATACTCAGAATCACGTAGATTACAATGGAGATACCCACCACAGCGAGACGGGCACGCTGGCTCCGCAGTTGGCTGAACAGACGGACCACAGTGCTTTTTGGTGTTCTGAGGCACTTCTCGCTGTGGGGGTATGCAAGGTTTTCTTGTCGCTCATGCTTCCTGCGCCTCCTTTGTCTGGGATTCGTAGATTTCTTGGTAAACGGTGCAGGTTTCCATCAGTTCTTCGTGGGTGCCAATGCCTGCCACGGCCCCCTCGTCCAGGACGACGATTTGGTGGGCATGGCGGATGGAGCTGACACGCTGGGCAATGATGAGGACGGCGGCGTCCTGGGTTTCTGCGGCCAGTGCCTTTCGTAAGGCGGCGTCGGTCTTAAAGTCCAGGGCAGAAAAACTGTCGTCGAAGATATAGAGTTCCGGTTTCTTCACCAGCGCCCGGGCAATGGACAGACGCTGCTTTTGCCCGCCGGAGAAGTTGGTGCCGCCTTGGGCCACGTAGGAATTGAGCCCATTAGGGAGGGACCGGATGAAGTCCCCGGCCTGGGCCACATCGGCAGCGTGCATGAGCTCCTCTTCGGTGGCATTTTTCCGGCTGTACCGCAGGTTGTCGGCGATGGTACCGGAGAAGAGCCAAGCCTTCTGTTGGACATAGGACAGGTGGTCTCGGAGGAACTGCTGGGTCATTTGCCGGATGTCCGTGCCGTTGAGCAGCAGGGCGCCCTCTGTGGCGTCATGGAACCGAAGGATCAGAGAGGCTACGGTGGACTTACCGCTGCCTGTGCCGCCGATGATGGCGGTGGTTTCCCCTCGTCGGCAGGTGAAGTTCAGGTTCCGCAGCGTGTATTCCTCTGCGTCAGCAAAGCGGAAGGAGACATCCTGGAACGTGAGAACGTCTTTCTCGTCGCCGTTTTCTTCCGGGTCGTCCAATACCAAGTCGGTGATCTCTGGGGGTGGTCCAGCACCAGGCGGATACGCTCACAGCACTCCAAAGCACGGGGCAGGGTCAGGATGACCATCTGCGCCATCATCAGATAGAACAGAACCAACAGAGCGTACTCGATGACAGCGGTGATGTCACCGATCTGGAACAGGCCGGCGTGGATCTGCCCGCCGCTCATCCAGTAGATCAGAACCACGAAGAAGTTGATAAAGAAGAAGGACAGGCCGTCCAAGTTGGCAAAGCGCCGATTGGCCCGGATAGAGGTCTGTGCGTAGTTGGTGAAGGCGGTGTCCATACGGGTTTTCTCCCCGCTTTTCATTGTTAAACGCACGGACCACCCGCACGCCGGTGAGGTTTTCCAGGAAAACGGTGCTCATCCGGTCCAACAGTTTCTGAAGCCGGCGGAACAGAGGGGAGGCGCTGCGGATCATGAAGAAGGCGAGAATCAGCACCACCAGCACCACTGCCAGCAAGACAAAGCCGATGGCTCGATTCAGATTGAAGGTGAGCACCAGGGACAGCACGCAGATCACCGGCACCGGCAGGATCATCTGAATGGAACTGAGCAGAGCCATTTGGATCGTTGTGACGTCCGAGATGGTCCGGGTGGTGATAGAGGCGGTGCCGAACTGCCGGAAGTCATAGACAGACAGCTTAAGGGATTTGGTGTAGATGGCTTGCCGCATATCTTTGGCCACTTGCGCAGTCAAGGTGGCGCAGGCATATCCTCCGGCAATAGCACCGAGGCCTGCCACCGCGGAAATCACCGCCATCTGAATTCCCGTGGTTACGATGGATTGGAACGCTGCGCCCGAGGTGCCTGCGTTGAGCATTTCCGCCACCAGCGTAGGAATGAACAGGGGGAGCCGGCCACGTCCACAAACAGCAGCACAACAGTGAGCAGGCAGAGCTTCCAATGGGGTTTGAGGAATCGTAAGAGCAGTTTCATGGAATGGGATTCTCCTTTCCGAAAATGGAATAAAAAGGCGCCCGGGCCGTCTAGGACTTCCCGAGCGCACTCGACATCTTCTCCAACACTGTCATTGCGATGACAGGTCCTCCGATGAGTGGGTGTTTGTTTTTTCTTCTTCCAAGGCCTGCTTCAACGCGGCGCTGAAGCGCAGCGTAAGCTCCGTAATGGATTCTTGCTCCTCTGGGGTTAAGGTTTCCCAGGCTCGTGCTTCTAGCCGCTCCATTTTGGAAACAGTCTCATCCACAAAGTGCTGACCGGTTTCGGTTAAAATGGCTCGTTTGCTTCGCTGGTTGTCCTGGAACGGTTCCAGCCGGATCAGGCCTTTTTTGATGAGGAGCTTGAAGGCGGAGTTCAAGGTTTGCCGGTTCAGGCAGAGCTGATCACTGATCTCCTTTTGTGTGACGATCCCCTCCTTGATGAGGACCAGGGACCAGTACTCCGGGTCAGAGAGACCACAGGACTTGGCGAGGAGGCCATAGACTGCGTCAAATTCCATGGCGGCGTCTCGAAAAGGCGTCTAAGCGAGGATCCTGTTTGGGGAGAGAGGGCATTGGCATCACCTTCGAAATAGTCTGAAATCATACTGTATGATTTGGGAACGTTCGATATCATACCACCAGGGAAAGGGATGTCAAGGAATAAGGTACCAATTTAGAGGGAAGGGAACGTTCACTTTTTGTGGAACATGTTAACACAAGCGAAGAAAAGAGGCTGCTCTTTGGAAGAAAGAGCAGCCCTTGCAGGGAAAGTCGTGGTTTACATGTGGAACCGTCGACGAACCTCCTCCCGGAGCGAGGGGACCCGACGGATGACGATCAGAGGGATGAGTAGGATCACGCAGATAGCCAGGACAATGAGGGACCAGCTGGGGGACCAACTGCCATGGAGATAACCATCAATCAGCCCCTCTACCCCCAACGTAAACACCCCCGAGGAGGCGATTACCAATGCGATGGAGGATAGGGTGCTCCGTTTTCGCTGCCCCATGGTCACTCCCCAAAACAGGAACAAGGCACCCAGCAGGAGAATGATGGGCAGCGCCAGGTGTAAGTACCAGTCCCATCCATCCAGATCCACTGCGATGGGGAGACATAGACGGCGATGGCAAGGACATCTGCCAGTAGCTGTAGACGAAAGGTATCCTTTTTGTGGTGGAGCAAAGGGGGCACGGTCCAGATCCACAGCATAATCGCTGCGCCGATCACGTAGAGACCAGGTGTGCTGGGTTTTGAGAAAGAGATTCAAGATCCCACAGCACACGGCCACAGAGGCCAGAACGGTGGAGATCAGGATGGCGATGGGCAGCTTCGAGGAGGGGGGAACCTCCTTGCGTTCGGTGGGAAAGGGTTTTGGTGCTGCCTCGTTGACAGGCTGGTTGGGATTATAGACTGGCGTTTGGCAGAGGGGCAAAAGGATGCAGTCTCATCCAGTTCCACGCCGCAGTTGACGCAGTAGGACATAGGAAACACCTCTCAACAAATCAGTGGGTACGGTTGGACTCCACCTTGACATGGATCCCTGCCTGCACCAGATGGGAGAAAAACGCCGCTCCGTTTCGCTGGAGACCCCGGTTCCAGCGAAGGTGATGGCCATGGTATTGCCGTAGCTGATGGAGGCGCAATGGGGGAGGGGCGTGTGGCTTGTCCCAACATCACTTCCATGTGATGGATGTGGGGTTCCATTTCTGGGGAACGTGAAAGATTCCAGGATTGGTGTAGGTCCCAGAGTAGGGACGAACGCCAACCAATTGGAAGGAAAATGCCATGATTGGATTTTTTTCAGAAACAAGGGCACCATCTGCAAAAAGCGGTTTTTGGTAAATTGCACATTGCCAGTGAGTTTGGCCTGCATCTCCTGCCGGTTTGCGTGAAGGCGCATGTAGCTGTGCACTTGTCGGACAATTTCTTCTAGCGTGTACTCCCCAATGTGGGGTCAATGCAGGGGCGGACGGTGAGGATAAAGTTACGCAAGGTTTCCGAAGGGAACCATGGCCGGAGATTGATGGGGATGGCCAGGGCCACAGGCCGAGGGTGGCGGTAGTGTCGCGCGGCTTGGTTTTCCAGCAAAGATTGCAGCAGGACCGCGGTGAGATACTCTGTCACAGAGGCGTTGTACTGTTGAGACACTTTACGCAGCTGATCCACAGGAACCAGGCCCATGGTGACATTTAAAGTGTAAAAGGGTTCTGGTTGACTGGTGTTGGGAAAGGCGGTTTTCTCCAGTTTATCCCGCAGGATACGCTGGCCGGCATATTTGGCATAGGCGTCCTCCAACTCCTCCTTACGAGGGGGCTGGGTGATGTCTAAAATGCCGGGACCATTTGGAATGGCATAGCCCAGTTCCCGGAGATAGACCGCCAACAGGGTGCGGAAAAAGACCAGCGTTCCAGCCCCGTCTGAAATGGCGTGAAAGACTTCCAAAGAGATGCGGTGTTCGTAGTAGAAAATGCGAATCAGCCACTCATTGTCTTCCCGAAACCGTACGGGCTGGCAGGGGTTTACCATATCCTGTTTCACGAAGGGGCCTGGGTTGGGGTTGGGCTCAAAGTAACACCAGAAAGCACCTCGGCGCATCCGAACGGCAAAACCAGGAAACCGTGGCATGGTCTTTTCGACAGCACGCTGGAGCAGGGGAGGGTTTACAGGTTCTGTCATGACAGCGGAAAACCGATAGATGGCGGAGTAACGGTCCTTCTGGATGGCAGAATACAGTACCCCCGCGTTGTCCAAAGGATACCACGTGTTTTTGGCCTGCTTTTTGACACGGGTGAGGCCCCTTTGTACGCAACATGACATGTTTGATCAAATTGATTGTATCATAGCGAGGGAGAAACTACAAGGGAAAGAAGGGGAAGGCCTTTTCTTTTTCCGGCTGCCGTGGTATACTAAGCCATCTTTTATTGACGGGAAAAGGAGAGCTGCAGTATGGACCCAAAGAAACTGTCCTTGCGGTTGAAACCTCGAGGAAAAACAACGGGAAGGGAAAGCGCCGAGGACCGTCAGTTGGCACCTATGATGCGGGCCTTGAAGGCGATTCATTCTGTAGGTACACCGGACTCTATGAATCAGAGGATTTGGCCAAGCAGCGTGCCGCCCAAGAGGTGCTGGGACGCCTGGTGGCCCCCATGATTGTCATGAAGAAGTGGGAGACCTTCCACCTAAAAAGAGATGGCCTGCGCTTGGGTAAAGCCGGATTGGCCCCACGACAAGCGGCGGGTGATCCTCTACTGTCACGGCGGGGGGATATACCAGTGGAAACCTGGGCTACCCCGCCCACTGGCATCAAAACTCACCAATGCCACTGGTTGGGAGACCCTGTGCTTTGAGTATCGTTTGGCGCCGGAACACCCCTTCCCAGCGGCAGTGGACGATGCCAGACGGGCGTGGGACTATTTGATGTATTTGGGGTATGGCGCCCGGGATGTGGTGGTAGCGGGGGGATTCGGCAGGGGGGAACTTGGTTGGTTCTCTGCCACCAGCTCAAACAGGCGGGGCGTCAACTGCCTGGCTACCGTCTTGTATTGATGTCCCCCTGGACGGATATGACCGCCAGCGGGCGCTCCTATACTCAACGGGCTGCGATGGATCCTACGATTACCCTGGATTACATCCACGCGGTGCGAGAGGTGTATGCCGGAGGAAACGAGTTGACCTCTCCGTTGCTTTCCCCGCTCTTTGGGGGACTTCAGGGGATTTCCACCGACTTTGGTGCAGGTGGGGAGCAATGAGATCCTCTATTCAGACTCCCTCCGCTTGCGGGAACGCATGCAGGCAGCAGGGGTGCACTGCCAGCTAGAGGTATGGGAAGATATGTGGCATGTGTTCCAAATGTTCCCGATTCGGAAAGCGGCGTTGGCCATGGAACACATTGGTCAATTCTTGTTGGACAGTATTTGATGGTTGGAGCCAACTCTGTGATAGAATTTATCCCTGTTGCAAATGCAACAGGGATAAATTTGCTGTTGGCGTAAGATAGAGGATAGAAGCGGGGGGACTTTTCAGTGAGGTTCCCGCAGTCAGAATTGGTAGGAGGTGCTACCCATGAAGAAACCAAACATTCGTATCACGCTGGTAGGGCAAAAGGGACAATGGGGTGCCACAGGGGCATCAGGTGGGGGATTCCTATGACTTTGACACAGAGCGGGGAAAAACTTTGCCCGATGGCGATGCACGTTGCCTTTCCCTATGTCGATATTCTGCGATACGGTGGCAAACTGCCCTGTCAGCCAGATGGAACCTTTTTTGTTTTGCTGCCCGGACGTGGACGTCATTAACGTCTTTCAGCTGACGGTAGAAGACGAAGGGGACGGTGCAGCGTCAGTCTAACTTGGAAATGGATGCGTCAAACGTTGCCCACCTGGGATAGGGTGGGCACGTTTGGTGTACAATGGTCATAGCGCATGGGGATCGGTTTGTAGATTTTCCTCCAGCAAAGTGAGAAATCTCCGAAGCACGGGGGTGAGTTCTCCCGGCAGGTAGAAAGCACCAAAGGAGATGGGAGAGATCTCTGGCATAGGAATGTACCGAAGATGGGGGAAAAGAGAGCGGAACGGGGGCCCGGAGATGATCGCAAAGGCAAGACCAGCTTCTACTAAGGTATACAGGATTTCTAAATTGTCGCAAAAGAGAATTTGCTCGAATTGCGCCCCGAGACCACTTGGCTTTGAACATCTAACAGCTCCGTAGAGAAAATGGGTGGCCGGCAGATGGCCATTCTTCCAGCATCACGAAGTTGATGCACAGAGACCTGTTCCAACTGGGCCAGTGGATGTTGTGCGCTGCAAAGGCAGACGACGGGCCGAAGGCACAATTCTCGGTAGACGGCTTTTTTGAGAGAAGTTTTCTTATGGGAGATCAGTACTTGGATATCGCCTTCCTCCAAAAGGTTTTCTAGGGAATCGAAGGGTGTCATTCGAAGCAGCGGAAGGAGGAGGGGGCTCCTCTGTGGCAAGCTGTGAAAGGGTGGGGATCATCAAACGGAGGTCTACAAAATTTCGGCATCCCACCCCGAGGCGAACGGAGTGTACTTCTTGGGCCGCTTTCAATCGCTCTTTGGAGAGGCCGGAAATTCGAAGAATCTCATCGGCATATTGGGTAAAGAGGTAGCCAGCCTGGGTTAAGCGGACACTTTGCTGGTTCGGTGAAAGAGTTTGACCCCTAGTTCATTCTCTAGCGCATTGATCTGATGGCTGACAGCGGGTTGGGTGATCCGCAGCACTTCTGCGGCGCGGGAGAAGTTGAGGAAGTTGGCGACGGTCATAAAACATTCCAGTTGTGTAGTATTCAAACAAAGACCCCCAGTTTCTAAAATTCAATTTTTGAGCAATAGGACAAAACTATAAAAAAGCCTTATAGATAATAACACATTTGAATTTAACATACAAGGAAAACTGTGCTATAAAAAAGTAAGGTATGGAACAATTCTCGCCCTAATCAATGGAAGGATAAGAGGTGAAACAAGGTATGGAAAATATGAACCGGAGCAAGATGATCCGGGATAACCGTCTGATCGGTATTCAGCAAGAGACGCTGGCCGATAGGGTCATGGGGCGAAAGGGGCTTACCGCAGCGCAGGCGTATATGCTGCACTATATTCTTCAGCACTCGGAGGAAGGCACGTCTCTGACTGCCATGCATCGGGAGTTTGGGTATTCTAAGGCAGCGCTTTCCAGCAGTTTGAAAAGCTTACGGCAAAAGGGATATGTTCGCGTAGAGCGGTGTCCCGAAGATGACCGGCGAAAACGTCTGTTTGCTACAGAGCAGGGATGTGCGTTGAAGACGTTTCTCGAAGATTCTACACACCTGATCTGCGACCGGATTTATGCGGGCCTTTCCCCATCCGAATTGGCAGAATTGGACCGTTTACAAAAGAAAGTGCGGCGCAACCTGTCCGCCAATGAAATGAAGTAACAGGGAGGGTTTATTCTCGTGCGACAAATTTTACAGCAACTCAAACAGTATAAACGGGACACTTTCCTCTGCATAGGCCTGACGACCTTAGAGGTTGTGATGGAGATTTTGCTTCCCTTCATCACGGCTATGTTGATTGACCAGGGGCTGGAAGCAAGTAACATGCCTATCGTTTATCGTTATGGTATCCTAATGGTGGTGATGGCGTTCCTGAGTTTGGCCTTTGGCGCCTTGGCCGGAAAAATTTGCTGCCAGTGCGTCGACAGGCCTGGCAGCCAATTTACGGGAAGCGATTTATGCCAATATCCAGACATTTTCCTTCTCTAACATTGATAAGTTTAGTGTACCCAGCTTGGTTACACGGATGACTACAGATATCACAAATGTACAGAATGCATTTATGATGGTGATTCGGGTGGCAACCCGTGCTCCGCTCACGCTGGTTTTCAGCTTCATTATGTGTCTGATCATCAACCCGCATCTGAGCGGAATGTTTTTTGATTGCAGTAGCCTTCCTGGCGATTGTACTGGCGATTATTATGACAGTGACGCTGAAAATCTTTAATCAGGTGTTCCGTCGGTACGATGATTTGAACGCCAGCGTCCAGGAAAACATCTCCGCCATCCGCGTGGTAAAGGCGTTTGTCCGGGAGGATTATGAGAACACCAAGTTCTCCAAGGCCTCTGCCACATTGTACAAGATGTTTGTGAAGGCAGAGAGCATCCTTACGGTGAATGCACCTGCGATGATGGTCGCTGTGTATTTCTGCATCATCTCGGGTTTCCTGGCTGGGCGCCCACTTCATCGTGGGTGGCACCCTTTCCACCGGTGACCTGACGAGCCTCTTCAGCTACATCATGTCCATGCTGATGAGCCTGATGATGGTCTCCATGGTAGTGGTGATGATCAGCATTTCCCTGGCCAGCATCCGACGGATCAGTGAGGTTCTGCAGGAAACCCCGGACCTGCACAACCCTGAAAACCCTGTGGAAGAGGTGAAGGACGGCAGCATCGACTTCGACCATGTCAACTTCTCCTACAAGCACGGCAGCGATAAGAGCGCGTTGATGGACATTGACTTGCACATCCATTCGGGCGAAACCATCGGCGTCATCGGCGGTACCGGCTCCGGGAAGAGTAGCTTGGCCAACCTGATTTGCCGCCTGTACGATGTGGACCAAGGCTCTGTCTGTGTGGGCGGCGTGGATGTCCGCTCGTACGATATGGAGGCCCTTCGGGAACAGGTGTCTGTGGTGCTTCAGAAGAACACCCTTTTCTCGGGGACCATTTTGGATAACCTTCGCTGGGGCAATCCCAATGCCACGGAGGCAGAGTGCATTGAGGCCTGCCAGAAGCAGCCTGTGCCGATGAGTTCATTGACCGGATGCCCGATGGGTACCAGACCCGCATTGAGCGTGGCGGCAACAATGTTTCTGGCGGTCAAAAGCAGCGTTTGTGCATTGCACGGGCCCTGTTGAAGAAACCGAAGATCTTGATTTTGGACGACTCTACCTCTGCGGTGGACACGGCAACAGACGCGAAGATTCGAAAGGCCTTTGCAGAGAAAATCCCCGGTACCACGAAGATCATCATTGCCCAGCGAATCTCCAGCGTAGAGAGCGCCGATCGGATTCTGGTGCTGGATGACGGCCGCATCAATGGGTTTGACACCCACGAGAACCTGCTGCAGACCAACGCCATCTATCAGGACATCTACGAGTCTCAGATCAAGGGCGGCGGCGACTTCGACCAGCCGGCGTGAAAGGAGGCGGATGAACAATGAAAGAAAAAAATTATCCAAGACAGCAGCAACCGGCGTGTTGGGACGGGTCGTCCGCTACATGCTTCACTACTACAAGGGGCTGTTTGCGCTGGTGTTGGTCTGCATTGTGGTCAGTGCAGTGTCTACGGTCATTGGCTCGGCCTTTCCCCAGACTTTGGTGGATGACTATATTGTCCCCATGATCAACAGTGGTTCCCAGGATTTTAGTGGACTGTTTCAGGCGATTGTCCGTTTGGTTGGCATTCTGGCCGTAGGCGTGGTGGCTATCTTTGCCTATAACCGCATCATGGTTAACATCAGCCAGGGGACGATGCGCCACCTTCGGGACGACCTCTTCCACAAGATGGAGTCGCTTCCCATTAAGTATTTTGATACCCACGCCCATGGGGATATTATGTCGGTGTACACCAACGACGTGGATACCCTTCGTCAAATGATCAGCCAGAGCATTCCGCAAATTATCAACACGGTGATCACCATGATTGCTACTTTGATTACCATGTTGGTGCTCAACCCTGTGCTGACCATCATCCCGGTGGTTACCGCTATCATTATGCTGCTGGTTACCAGTAAACTGGCTGGCCGTTCCGGGAAATACTATGTTCACCAGCAGAGAGATCTGGGCGCAGTGGACGGCTTTATCGAGGAAATGTTGGATGGCCAGAAAGTGGTCAAGGTATTCTGCCATGAAGAGGCCGCTAAGCGGGATTTTCGTGAGGTTAATGATGCCCTGCGGGACAGCGCTGACAAAGCCAACCGGTATGCCAACCTTTTGATGCCCATCAATGCGAACATTGGATGGTTGAGCTATGTGGTGATGGCCATTGTTGGTGCAGTGCTGGGGATCAACGGCATGGCCGGTGTGACCATTGGTACGGTGATTACCTTCTTGGGTCTAAATAAAAGCTTTACCAACCCTGTGATCCAAGTGAGTCAGCAGATCAATTTCGTAGTGACGGCAGCAGCTGGCGCCAAGCGTGTCTTTGACCTGATGGATCAGGAGCCCGAAGTTGACGAGGGCTTTGTGGAACTGGTCAACGCCAAGGAGGATGCCGATGGTCATCTGCACCCGGTGGATCACCGTACCAATGTGTGGGCCTGGAAGATCCCCATGGAGGATGGCAGCATACAATACGTTCGCTTGGAGGGCGGTGTCGTCCTGGATGAGGTGGACTTTGGGTACGAGCTCAATAAGCTGGTTCTCCATGACATCAGTCTGTGGGCCAAACCTGGACAGAAGATCGCCTTCGTCGGTGCCACTGGTGCGGGTAAGACCACCATTACCAACCTGATCAACCGCTTCTACGACATTGCCGACGGCAAAATTCGCTATGACGGCATCAACATCAACAAGATCAAGAAACCCGACCTCCGGCGGTCCATGGGGATCGTCCTGCAGGATACCCACTTGTTCACCGGCACGGTGATGGACAACATCCGGTATGGCAATTTGGACGCCCCGGATCGGGAGTGCATTGCGGCCGCCAAACTGGCCAATGCCGATGGCTTTATTCAGCGTCTGCCGGATGGGTATCAGACCATGCTGACCGGGGATGGCGCCAATTTGAGCAACGGCCAACGGCAGTTGCTGGCCATCGCCCGGGCGGCGGTGGCGGATCCGCCTGTACTTATCCTGGATGAGGCCACATCCTCCATCGACACCAGAACAGAAAAACTGGTGCAGGAGGGCATGGACGCGCTGATGACTGGGCGTACTACCTTTGTCATTGCCCACCGCCTGTCCACGGTTCGCAATGCGGACTGCATCATGGTTATGGATCAGGGCCGTATCATTGAGCGGGGTACCCATGATGAGTTGATTGAAAAGAAAGGGAAGTATTACCAGCTCTATACCGGTAATTTTGCCGAAGAATAATAGACGGCCTGCGTTTTTTCGAGGTGTAAAAAAGGTCCCCCATCGTTTTCGATGGGGGACCTTTTGTATGGTATGGATTTTTGGAGTTTACCAGAGGCCCAGAACATGCTGCATCAGCAGGCTGGTTACGGTGATCCCAATCCAGCAGCAGGCGCCCAAGGCGAGGGGGCACCGCCGGTCTTCACCAGCTTGACAATATCGGTGTTGAGACCGATGGCAGCCATGGCCAGGACAATGAAAAAAACTTGCTGAGGGTCTTGATGGGGGAGAAGACACTGGCACCCACCCCAAGGGACACGGCGATGGTGGTGATGAGGCTGGCAAGGATGAAGTAGAGGATGAAAAAGGGGAAGATGGTGCGGAGTTTTACCTTTTGCCCGCTCTCTTTCTGCCCGCGCTTTGCTTGCAGGAAGGCAAGAACCAAGACAATGGGGATGATGGCCAGAGTACGGGTGAGTTTTTACGGTAACGGCTTTGTCAAGGTGGCGCTGCCCAACCCCCACATACTGTCCCACGTGGAGGCGGCGGCAGTGACCGAAGAGGTGTCGTTCACGGCGGTACCTGCAAAATGCCGAACCCCTCGCCAGACGTTGTGCTAAAGCCTAGGAAGTTGCCCAAGATAGGGAAGATAATAGCAGCCAGGACGTTAAAGAAGAAAATCACAGAGATAGACTGGGCGACTTCCTCGTCGTCGGCGTTGATAACAGGCGCCGTGGCGGCAATGGCGGAACCGCCACAGATGGAGGAACCTACACCAATGAGGGTGGCGCTCTTCGCGGAATGGGCAGTACCTTATAGAGGAGAAAGGCAATCAAAAAGGGAGACAGTGATGGTGCAGAGGATAATCGGCAGGGACTGCTGGCCGGTTTTCAGAACTACGGTTAGGTCCAACCCGAACCCCAGTAGAATTACCGCCCATTGAAGGATTTTCTTGGAGGTGAACTGGATGCCAGGTGCCATAGATCCTTTCTCCTTCAGGGGGGATGGCTAGGAGCATCCCCAAGAGGATAGCAATGACAGGGCCTCCGATGATGGGAAAAAGTGTCCCCAAAATCCAGGCAGGAATGGCGATGACCAGACATAGCAAGATGCCACGGCCGTTGGTTGTAAGAAATTTCATAGCAATTCTCTCTCTTTCTGGGGAATATCGTGTGGAAGCTATTGTAAAAAATGGAGTGCCCAAGGAGACGTCATCGCACGCAGCGGGCACGGTACTGCATTGGCTAGAAAAATACCTTTTACAATTTGGTTGTCAGAAGTGAAGGTATCATACTAGACGATTTATAAAAAGTCAAGGTTTTCAAAGAGATTCTTCTGTTTGTGGTGGAACGGCACCGCTGTCTGATGATGAGTTAGGGCAATTTGATGGATATGAACGCACTGCTATGTGGGGTGGGATCAGGTATCCCAGTGCATTCTTTACTGCAAATGAATTCGATTTTGTTTCTAGGATAGAAGATCTTAACGAGCAGGGACGAGTGCTGTGTTCGCAGGGAGCGGGACGTGACAATAAATGTAGTAAGAGATTGACACTTTGCATGTAGTGTATTTGCACAAAGAAGACAGAGCGCTCTCGTTTTTGTTTTGCTTTCCTGGCAAGATAGAAGGATTCCGCAAGTTTTCCTGCAGGAACTTTGGGTATAACTTTCATTTACAAAGGGAGCTTGTAAATGGTAATATGATAACATCAGAGGAAGAGTGCGGGCCATGGATCATGGCTCGCCTCTGAATATAAGGAAAACTATCCAGCAAAATGGTCCCCCCCATTTGCTCTGGGAGAAGGAGGAGTCAACGTGGCAAGAAAGCGCAAGACAATGGACGGCAACACTGCAGCGGCCCATGTGGCGTATGCTTTTACAGAAGTCGCGGCAATTTATCCCATTACCCCATCCTCTGTGATGGCAGAATTGTCGGACAAGTGGTCTGCGGAAGGACGGAAAAATATGTTTGGCCAGCCGGTCAAAGTGTCGGTCATGCAGTCGGAGGGCGGCGCTGCCGGCGCTGTGCACGGTTCTCTAACCGCTGGTGCTTTGACCACCACGTTTACCGCTTCTCAGGGCCTTTTGCTGATGATCCCGAACATGTATAAGATTGCGGGCAGCCTGCTGCCCGGGGGTGATGCATGTGTCTGCTCGGGCCTTGGCAACCCATGCCTTGTCCATTTTTGGCGACCACAGCGATGTGATGTCTTGCCGTTCTACGGGGTATGCCATGCTGTGCAGCGCCAATCCCCAAGAGGTGATGGATCTGGGGGCGGTGGCCCATCTGACTGCCATTGCGGGCCGGGTTCCTTTCCTGCACTTCTTTGACGGGTTCCGCACGTCCCACGAGATTCGCAAGGTGGAAGTTTGGGACTATGATGAACTCAAGTCCATGGTGGATATGGACGCGCTGAATGCCTTCCGGGCCCGGGCTCTGAACCCGGATCACCCGGTGCTGCGTGGTTCGGCCCAGAATCCGGACATTTTCTTCCAGGTCAATGAGTCTCGTAACCAGTACTATGATGCGCTGCCCGATGTGGTAGAGAAGTACATGGATAAGGTCAACGAGAAAATCGGGACCAACTATAAACTCTTCAACTATTACGGCGCACCGGATGCAGAAACAGTTATGGTTGCCATGGGTTCCGTTTGTGATGCAGCGGAAGAAGTGGTGGACTATATGAACGCCAAGGGGGAGAAGGTTGGCCTGGTTAAGGTCCACCTCTATCGCCCCTTTGCCAGCGATCGTTTTGTGGCAGCCCTTCCGGAAACGGTGAAGAATGTCGTTGTGATGGATCGCTGTAAGGATCCCTCCGCCATTGGAGAACCTCTGTACTTGGATGTTGTGGCATCTTTGGCCGGCAGCACGCTGGCTGGAGTGAAAGTGGTGGGTGGCCGGTATGGCCTGGGTTCCAAGGACACCACCTCCGGCGGCATCCTTGCGGCCTTCCGCAATGGGCAGAACGAGGCTCCCGTGCGCAGCTTTACCATCAACATTGAGGACGATGTGACCCACCGTTCCCTTCCCATTGTGGAGGAGCCCGATGGGCGGACGAAGGGACCATTGCCTGTAAGTTCTGGGGCCTTGGCGGCGACGGCACTGTGGGCGCCAACAAGAACTCCATCAAGATCATCGGGGATAACACCGATATGCAGGTGCAGGCATACTTCCAGTATGACTCGAAGAAGTCCGGCGGTGTGACCATCAGCCATCTGCGGTTTGGCAAAAACCAAATCAAGGCCTCTTACTATGTGACCAAAGCGGACTTTGTGGCATGTCATTCCGCTTCCTATATGGAAAAGTTTGACATTGTTCAGGATATTAAGCCGGGCGGGCACCTTCCTGCTCAACTGTTCCTGGAATATGCAGGAGTTGGAGGAGCATCTTCCCTGCTGCTGCCAAGCGGTACCTGGCACAGAACAATATCCATATGTATACCTGTGACGCTACCCACAAGGCCATTGAACTGGGCATGGGCAACCGGTCCAACACCATCCTGCAAGCTGCCTTCTTCAAGCTGGCCAAGGTGATCCCCGTGGAAGAAGCCGTACAGCATATGAAGGATGCCATCGTCAAGAGTTACGGCCACAAGGGTATGGACGTGATCATGCGCAACTACAATGCGGTAGACGCTGGCATTGAAGGTGTGCAGGAAGTGATGATCCCCCTGGGGTGGGCCGATGCGAAGGACGAAGTGGTGGAGCCTGAGATCCACACCGATCGGAAGGAACTGGCCCAGTATGTGAAAGACGTGATGATCCCTGCCAATGCTATGCGGGGTGACGTGATTCCTGTCTCTAAGCTGATGGCCGGTGCCGACGGTACGCTGCCTCTTGGCACTGCTGCGTTTGAGAAACGGGGCATTGCGGTTTCTGTTCCCGAATGGGATCCTGATTGCTGCATCCAGTGCAACATCTGCTCCTATATCTGCCCCCACTCCTGCATCCGGCCCATTGTAATGGATGCGGACGAAGTGGTGGCGGCCCCCAAGAACATCAAAATGCACGACATGCGTGGTAAGGGCTGTGAAATCTATGCCTATACCATGACGGTTTCTGTGCTGACTGCACTGGCTGCGGCTCCTGTGTAGAGGCATGCCCTGCAAAGACCAAGGCACTGACTATGAAGCCTCTGGATTCTCAGATGGACGAGCAGGCCATTTACAACTACGGCCAGGAAAAAGGTTTCCCAGAAACAGCTCCCTTCGCCAAGGAAACGGTGAAGGGCAGCCAGTTCGAGCAGCCTCTCTTTGAGTTCTCCGGCGCTTGCGCTGGTTGCGGTGAGACCCCCTACGTTAAGCTGGTAACCCAGCTGTTCGGGGACCGGATGTACATTGCCAATGCCACCGGATGCACCTCGATCTGGGGCGGCAGCGCGCCTTCCACCCCCTATACGGTAAACAAAGAGGGAGAGGGCCCGCTTGGGAAAACTCCCTGTTTGAGGATGGTGCAGAGTTTGGCTATGGTATGAACCTGGCCGTCCACACCCGTCAAGAGGCGGCAGCAGACCTGGCCCGCTCCATTGCGCAAGAGGAGGCAACCCCCGCAGCGGTGACCCTCTGTGCCCAGAAGTGGCTGAACCACCGCAGAGAGGTGGAGGGCTCCCCGTACCACTGGTACGGCGCTGGCAGAGGCCCTGGCTAAGGCTCTCTCTGAGGGCAAGGGGAACCAGGAGCAGCTCCAGGCCCTCTATGATATGCGGGACATGTTTGGTCAGAAGTCCATCTGGGCCTTTGGCGGCGACGGTTGGGCCTATGACATCGGTTACGGCGGCGTGGACCATGTGCTGGCTTCCGGCGAGAACGTGAACATCTTGGTGCTGGATACCGAGGTCTATTCCAACACCGGTGGCCAGGCATCCAAGGCCACCAACACCGGCGCTGTGGCGCAGTTTGCTGCCGCTGGTAAGTCTGTGGCAAAGAAGGACCTGGCGGCCATTGCTATGCAGTATGGCAACGTCTATGTGGCCCAGGTGGCCATGGGCGCTGACTACAGCCAGACCCTTCGGGCGCTGCTGGAGGCGGAGTCCTATCCTGGTACCTCCATTGTCATTGCCTATGCTCCCTGCATCAGCCACGGGATCAAGATCGGCATGAACAACACCATGCTGGAGATGAGCGCTGCGGTGCAGGCCGGCTATTGGCACCTGTTCCGTTACGATCCCCGCCGTCTGGAGAAGGGGAGAATCCCCTTCCAGCTGGACTCCCCCGGCCCCCATTATGGACTACCAGGAGTTCATTACAGGCGAGGTTCGTTACTCCTCCCTGCAGCTCACCTTCCCCGACCGGGCCAAGGATCTCTTCGCCAAGGCGGAGAAAGGAGGCGCATGAGAAGTATCAGCGTCTGCTGGAACTGAGCAAGCCTTGGGACCACAAGGGCGTAACGCATAGCATAAAACACTTGTTTCAAGATAGGAAACCGGCAGCGCTCTGGGAGCGCTGCCGGTTCCGAAAAAAAAGAGGGTCAACCAAGGGGTTTGACAACCTAGGGAAACCATGGCACAATAAGGGAAACTGCAAGGATGGAAATCCATAGAATATCCGTCGCATGGTTGCGCAGAAAAGGAGATGAGGAGATGGTCCAGCTGGATTTGGTGGGAAACCTCGGGATCTGAACGTGCTGTCCGTTGGGGGTTCGCCTCTTATTGGCGATGGTTTTTGTAGCGGAACCATTGGATTTGAGCGAGGGGTTCGCCAGCGGGCAGCTGGCTTGCGGACCCATATGCTGCTGTGTGTAGGGGCGGCATCCACCATGCTGGTCAGCCAGTTTATATACGCCAGCTATGGGGTGGGGGGGACCCTGCCCGCTCAGTGCGCAGGTGATCAGTGGCATCGGTTTCTTGGGGGCAGGAACCATTATTGTGACCCGACGCAACCAGGTCAAGGGGGTTGACCACGGCGGCAACCCTGTGGGCCACCGCCTGCATGGGATTGGCCGTTGGTGTGGGGTTCTATGAGTGCGCATTGATCATGTATGTCATCTAATTTTCATCCTGCTTCTGGTCAATGTTGTGGATACAAAATTTCTCAAAGTGCCTACCAGCACTGCCTTGTACCTGGAAGTGGAACGAGGGTTGGCCTGGGCAACGCCATCCACTTTATCCATGAGATTGGCTGGACGGTGCGAGAAATCAAGGGAATTCCCTTCCGGGCGCCCCCGATGTGTTGGCTGTGCGTATGGACTTGGAGTCCGACAAGCCATGCGGGGGGGTCTTTCCAACATGGTCCTTCTGAAAGAGCAAGAAGGGGTTATCCGCTTAGAAATGTAATCGTTACTGAGAATCAAAACCACTAGTAAACTAGTGGTTTGCTCAAAAAAGAGGGGTCAGCAATTGCTGCCCCCTGGAAGGGGGCCACTGAGGGGTTTACCATCGCATCACTACTACAGG
>VOFI01003083.1_pt1 | contig 43922 bp, 80 predicted proteins | sample 5384131 | NCBI WGS metagenome assembly VOFI01 (sample SAMN12384728, study PRJNA508395) | human gut metagenome | isolation source: healthy gut H | host: Homo sapiens | reverse complement strand
CGGTAATCCTCTACTTTTTGAATCAAATTCTATATTTTTACCACTAAAGGATAACTTCTCTGTTAAAAATGCTTTCTTTCTGATTTTCAACTCCATACCATTCCAGTTCTATCTGCTTCTTTTTAGTATCAACTTTTTAATTTTTGCACATCGCTCTCTCCGCCAGCAACTGATACTTTTCAGGAAGAATTTCTTCACGGTGCACCTGTATATTTTTATTTCCGTTTTCAAAAAAATTTCAAAGTTCGATTCTGAACCCCAGAAAAATAAATATCTTTGAATATAAATCCCGGCTGTCACCATACTCTTCACATTTGCATATTCCCATGATTTTCACACCATCGCCTTCAGTCTACACAAGATAATAGGTCTTCTGGATCAGAACTTTTTTCTGCTCTTTTTAACTTCATATTTTTCGCCCCCTCTGTCTAAATTACTTTTTCTGCACGCTCTCTTATCCCGACTCTGATCTTTTTATTTGTCTTTGATGTTATCATACACCAATCTTTTTTTTTTTTAAAAGGGAAAATCGCACGGCAGTTTTTTTCTGTCGTGCGATCAGCTTTTCTTCCTCTATTTCTAAAGTGATAGAATTACTTCTTCTTCCCGAATCTATGATTCCTCTGAATTGTCTGACGCTTCACTTTCAGGTTCTTCTCCATCAGAGATTTCTACCTGCTCTCCGTCAATTTCTGCAGAAGCTTTTTCTTACTTTTTGCAACACTTTGCAACTTTATCTTTTTTCTTTCAGATTAATCAACTTCACACCTGAAGTAATTCTTCCGTATACAGAAATATCAGAACACTTCATACGGATGATGATTCCTCCGTATTGATAATCATGATCTCGCTGTCTTCATCCACTGCTTTCATACCGACTACATTTCCGGTCTTCTCCAGTGATCTTATAACATTTCACACCTTTACCGCCACGGTTCTGTCGTGTAAATTCATCCATATTGGTACGTTTGCCCATACCTTTTTCAGATACGATGAGCAGATCCGTTCCCTCAGACATTCCGCCTACCATGGACAGTCTGCATTCCGATCACCCATCTCTCTCGTAACAAGCAGAATATCCTCTGTATTGTCGTTACTTTTACTTCGATGAACGATCATCTTCTCTGGTACAATCGCTGCCAGGCCGGTCTTTTCTTGTTTGCGTAATCTGAATCGGTGTCTTTCTTGACAAATTACCGCTTTTTCTGTTGCCATGAACAGATATTTTCAACCTTCGCCATGAAGCGGATGATCGCTTTAATTTTTTCTTCCGGCATCAACTGAGCAGATTAATGATCGCAATTCCTCTTTGCAGTTCTTCCTCGCCCAGGGGTCGTATGCTTTCATTCTGTAAACACCGCCCTGTTGCCGGAAAGAGCATATAAGCTGGTGGCTCGTTGTCACGAACAACTCACGGCCTTTAAAATATGGCGCGTTCTTCTGCTTTGTTGAGTTCATATTTTTCTGTCTTGTAACAACATCTTCCTGATGTCTCAGATAATGCTGGAGCATCTCCAGAAGATTCAGAACTTTCGGCTCTTTGTTTACCAGTGCGAGCATAATCACACCAAAGGTATCCTGAAGCTGTGTATGTTTGAAAAAGCTGATTTAGTACGACATTTGCGTTGACATCTCTTCGAAGCTCAATGTTGATACGCATACCTTCACGGCTTGATTCATCTGTGATCGCTGTGATTCCGTCAATCTTTTATCACGTACCAGTTCTGCCATTTTTTCGATCAGTCTGGCCTTGTTTACCATGTAATGGCAGCTCCGATACCAGAATACGGCTCTTTGCCGTTTGGCATGGATTCGATTTCTGTTACGGCACGCACACGGATCTTGCCGCGTCCTGTGCGGTAAGCTTCTTGATTCCTCTTGTTCCGAGGATCATTGCACCGGTCGGGAAATCCGGACCTTTACGATATCCAGGATTTCTTCGATCTCCGTCTCTCTGCCTTCTTCAATGCGGTTGTCGATGATCTTCACAACGGCTTTTACAACTTCACGCAGATTATGAGGCGGGATGTTGGTCGCCATACCTACGGCGATACCCGATGTTCCGTTGACCAGAAGATTCGGGAATCTGGCCGGAAGAACAACCGGTTCCTTTTCGGTCTCATCGAAGTTCGGTGAAAAATCTACCGTATTTTTATCGATATCTGCAAGCATTTTCATGGAAATTTTGCTCAGACGTGCCTCCGTATATCGCATGGCAGCAACTCCGTCACCATCCACAGAACCAAAGTTTCCATGACCGTCTACCAGCGGATATCTGGTTGACCAGTCCTGTGCCATATTTACAAGTGCGCCATAGATGGAACTGTCTCCATGCGGATGATATTTACCCATGGTATCACCGACAATACGTGCACATTTACGGTGCGGCTTGTCAGGTCCGTTATTCAGTTCGGATCATGGAATACAAAACTCTTCGCTGCACCGGCTTCAAACCGTCTCTTACATCCGGCAATGCACGCTGCAATAACACTCATGGCATAATCTATATAAGATTTTTCCATGGTCTTCTGCAGATCCACCTCATGGATTTTATCAAAAATATTGTCTTCCAACAGTTTTTCTCCTCCTACTTCCGAGCACTAAATATCCAGATTTTTACAAACTGAGCATTCTCTTCAATAAATTCTCTTCTTGGTTCTACCTGATCGCCCATCAGTTGTAAAATGTAACATCCAGCTCTGGAAGAATTTTCGTTATCCATAACAACACGGCGGAGCACTCGTTTTTCCGGGTCCATGGTAGTTTCCCAGAGCTGCTCTTGCATCCATCTCTCCAAGACCTTTGTAACGCTGGATCTTGTTGTTCTGGTCTGTCCGACTTCTCCCAGGATCGCTGCCAGCTCTCATCGCTGTACGCATACCAGACTTTTTATTTTTCTCCAGTTTATACAGTGGTGGCTGTGCCAGATATACATGTCCTTCTTTGATCAGATCCGGCATGAAACGGTACAGGAATGTCAAAAAGCAGTGTACTGATATGTGCACCGTCCACATCGGCATCGGTCATGATGATGATCTTGTGGTAGCGCAGTTTGGTAATATCGAAATCGTCGTGGATTCCTGTTCCAAACGCCGTGATCATAGCCTTGATCTCCGCATTTGCATAAATACGATCAAGTCTTGCTTTCTCTACATTCAGGATCTTTCCACGCAGAGGCAGGATCGCCTGCGTTGCACGGCTTCTCGCTTTCTTGGCAGATCCGCCGGCGGAATCTCCCTCAACGATATAAATTTCACAGTTTTCTCGGATTTTTGTCTGAACAATCCGCCAGTTTTCCAGGCAGGGACATCCCCTCCAGAGCTGATTTTCTTCTGGTCAGATCTCTGGCCTTTCTTGCTGCTTCTCTTGCTCTCTGAGCCATGATAGATTTCTCAGGATCATTTTTGCAACCTGCGGATGCTGTTCCAGATAGATCATCAGCTGCTCGGAAACAATATTGTCAACAGCGCCTCTTGCCTCACTGTTTCCAAGCTTCTGCTTGGTCTGTCCTTCGAACTGCGGATCTTCAATCTTGATGCTTACGATCACGGTAAGACCTTCACGGATATCATCACCGGAAAGTGTCTCGGTGTCTTTAATCAGTTTATTCAGTCTCGCATAAGAATTAAAAGTTTTTGTCAGTGCATTTTTAAAACCAGTCAGATGGGTTCCGCCTTCCGGAGTCGTGATGTTATTTACAAACTGTAGGAACCTTCGGTGTATCCATCGTTGTGCTGCATGGCAACTTCCACATAAATATTATCCTTCATTCCTTCACAGTAAATAATATCCGGGTAAAGCGGTGTCTTGCCTTTATTCAGGTAAGTCACAAACTCCTTGATACCGCCCTCATAATGGAACGTCTTTTCGATTGGTTCTTCCGGACGGTCATCTCTTAAAACAATCTTGATATTTTTTGTAAAAATGCCATCTCACGAAGTCTCTGTTTAAGCACATTAAAATCAAAAACTGTTTCTTCAAAAATTTCGCTGTCCGGCAGGAATGTAACCGTTGTACCTGTTTTCTTTGGATCACATTCTCCGATCACTTTTAATTTATATACTACTTTTTCCTCTTTCATATCGCTGACGATAAATTTTACAGGGCGTTGTTGGGGGATATATTCGGTGAAGGCCATGGCCAGCTCGCAGTCCACAGGTGGTATCGGTCATAATGGAGGCGCCCCGGGCCACGTTTTTCACACGCTCAAACAGATCGCTTTACCTGGGGGGACCCATGGAGAACGGACCTCATAGCGGATCACGGCATGGTCCTGGACCACGTTGGGGGCGGTCCCTCCTGCGTCAATGTAGGCGTAGTGGATCCTGGCCTCCGGGATCATATGCTCCCCGCAATAATTGCAGCCCACGTTCATGAGCTCCGCGGGCGTCCAGGGCGCTGCGGAGATGGGGAGAACCGCCGGCATGGGAGGAACGCCTTTAAACTCAAAGTTTGCTCCCATGATGGCGTTGCTGTGATTTCCACGGCGTTGATGGTGGCTGGATGCCAGGTGTATACAAAATCCACGTTGTCAACATCCCCGGCCCGGGCCATGAACTGCTTGGATCCGGCGCCTTCCTCGGCGGGGCAGCCGAAGTAGATGATGGTGCCGTCCTTTTTTATTTTCCACCAGATATTCCTTTACAGCCAGTACGGCGGCCAGGGAACCGGTGCCCAGGGCGCTGTGTCCACCATGGCCGGGCGCTCCGGCTTCCTCCTTCCGGGAGAAGCTCCTTCTGGCTCGAGGGGAGGAAGTCATATTCCCCCAGGATGCCCATGACCGGCTTTCCGGAACCGTAGGAGAAGGTTCCTGTGTGAAGCAGGTGGGGATCCCCGGCGTCTCAGTGGTGACTGAAAAGCCTTCGTCCTTCAGGATCTGGCAGAGGGAGATCCGCAGAACGGGTCTCATGGTAGGCAAGCTCCGCATATTCCCAGATCCCTGTCCGTTGGCATCCAGGATCATCTGGGATTTCTGGTCGATGACATGTTCGAGAAACTCAGGTCTTTCATCATATATTCCGTCCTTTCTGTACGCATTATAGAATCTATTATAAAAACCAGATCCATGTTAAGTAAATAATAAGATGAAACTTTCAATCGGCTTTCAATAGGCCTGCGGATGAGGCTGTTTACTAGCCTGCCAGTGAATGGCGGCAGGATTTCTGACAACTTGGAGCCGGCTGCCGCGGCGATTTCTGCGGCAATCCTGCGGCAGCCATTTACCAGGGACTGCCAAAATGGTATAATGTCTGAGATAACAGACATTATACCATCGCTCTGGTTTCTGCGTACACCGCAGAAATCAGGCGCACAATTCCCCCAGGGGTACCATGTCCGAAAGACATGGTATAATGTCTGTTATGACATTATACCATCGCGCATCTGGTTTTTCTGCGCACACTGCAGGAATCCAGGCGTATAAATTCTCCGGAGGGGTACCGTGTCCGATGGATGGACAGATGAGGAGCCGGCTCTGGAAAAAGGTGCCAATGGCAAAACGGATCTACGTGGCTGACGATGAAAAAATATCTGCTTTTCTGATCCAGAATTTTCTGGAAAAAGAGAGGGCTTTGAGGTAAGATGCTTTGAGGACGGGGTAATCGATCCTGGCAGCCTGTGAGGAGCAGATGCCGGATCTCTGTATCCTGGACGTGATGATGCCGGGAATGGACGGGCTGACCGTATGCACCAGGATCCGGCAGAAGAGCCATGTGCCGATCATTATCGTTTCGGCCAAGGACTCTCCCTGGACCGGATCACCGGGATCACCCTGGGAAGTGACGATTATCTGGTGAAGCCGTTTCTTCCGCTGGAGCTGGTCACCCGGGTCAAGGCCCTGTTCCGCCGGGTGGACGCTTTTTCTGCCAGGAGGAGGAGGAGAACAGCGAGAACCTGGAGCTGGGGGACATCGTCCTGTACCCGGGCAGGAGGACTGCCAGCCTTAAGGGAGAGGGAGTTGCCCCGAACTCCTCTGGAATTCGACTTCCTGCGCCATATGCTGGAGCATCCGGAGCACCGCCAGCCGGGATGACCTGTTAAAGGCCCTGTGGAAGGTAGACAGCAAAGAGGTGGACACCAGGGCCGTGGACGATATGGTGAAAGCGCCTGCGGAAAAAATGAAGGAACAGAACAGTGCAGTGAAGATCGAAACTGTATGGGGATATGGGTTCAGACTGACGGCCGGAGGCGATGAATGAAGCTGGTATCCGCATGAAGATCTTCCTCCCGGTGGTGATCCTTCTGATCGGCTTTCCTCTGGCTACCTGGGCGACACTCCGGTATTCCCTGGAGGTCCATATGAACTTCAACGCCCGCAGGGACCTGGAGGCGATGGTAAGGACTGTGGACGGGGTCCTGGAGGAGCCGGAGGACGGCGAAGAAGGATACGGTCTTAAGCCGTCTGAGGGATGCGGTCAGACCGGAGCCGGGGAGGCGGATGCTTGTGGTCAGTGAGAAATACCGGGTGGTATATCCAAAAACTTTGACGACCAGGCGGATATGTCCCCAGATCTACTCGGCCTTTCTGAATGCGGCCACAGATGATGAAAAGCTTCTGGGAGCAGGATAAGATCCTGGAAGAGACCATAGAGGGAAAAGGAATATCTTCTATATTATAAGTATGTGACGCCTTCAGAACGGGGAAAAGGACCAGAAGGTGCGCCACATCCTCCTGTACTGTCCGGTCCATGACACAACGGCCATGATGGATCAGATCACCCGGGTGGTGCTTCTGACCATGAGCGTCATCGCCGCCGCTGCCATCGCCTTATTCTGGCTGGTGGCCGGCAGTATTTCCGTACCGGTCCAGCGGCTCTGTGAAGCCGCCAGGGGGATCGGTGAGAAAAATTCAAGAGAGTAGAGACCGGGGCCACGGTGAAGGAGCTGTGCGAGCTGGAGGAGGGCGAGATCAACCATATGCAGGAGAAGCTGGCCTCAGGCAGACCAGGCGGAGCGCACATTTTTCCAGAACGCTTCCCATGAGCTCCGGACGCCGCTCATGTCTATCAGCGGCTATGCCCAGGGGATCCAGTGCGGGGTATTTGAGGATGTGGCCCAGGCGGCCTCCGTGATCCCGGATGAGAGCACCCGGCTCACAGAGGTAGTGGACGGGATCCTTACGCTGACCAGGATGGACCAGCTCAGATACCAGGTGGTTCCGGTGGGAGCTGGTGCAGTCAACGGCTTCATCGAAGAGCGGCTGAGTGTCTGGAGGGCTTTTTGCCTACTCAAAAACATAAAGCTGGTATTTCGGCCGGGGAGGAGCATAAGATCATTACTGACGCCATGCTCCTGGAGCGGGCGTTCTCCAATGTGATGTCCAACTGTATCCGGTATGCCGGGACCCAGGTGGCTGTGGCGGTGCGGGAAAAGGAGGGAGATATCCCTTATTACGGTGACCGACGACGGGCCTGGGTTTCCAGAGGGCGGTACGGAGCATCTGTTTGACCGGTTCTACAAGGGCAAGGGCGGAAACCATGGACTGGGTCTGGCCATTGCAAGGTGCTCCCTGGAGTACATGGGCGGCAGCGTGCGTGCGGCAGACACACAGAAGGGCGCAGAATTTGAGATCACACTGCCGCAGGATTGCCGCAGCTTTGCCCCAGACGAGAGGACAGAAATGTGATACTATGGAACATATAAAGGAGGAAGCGGAATGAAAAGGATATTCTTTATTTTCAGCCTGTTGCTCTGCCTTCTTTTCTGTTCCTGTCACCGGATTCGCAGCGGAGACGGATGAGGAACAGGTAAAATACGAGGATGCGACTGCCGATAATATGAAAGAGATGTTAAAGGGCAGTATCGCACTGGATAAGATCAGCGCAGAGAACAAGGAGTCCCTTTTTAAACTGGCTGGAAGCAGAAAACAAACCCGAAGAGGCGAAAAGCTGGTGGATAAGATCCAGAAGCTCCAGGAGGACCAGGAAAAGGACCAGGAGAGTATGGATCCGTATACAAAGGCGAAAAAAGACCTGTGATAAGAAGCTGAATGCGGAGGGAGCCAATGCGGCTCTGGAGAATATCATCCGGATCCAGAAAGACCGGCTGGAGGATCGGGAAGAGGTAAAAAAGCTCTGGAAGGACGTGGAAAAGCTGCTGAAAAAGTAGCCCGAGACAGAACAGAGCGGATACTGAAAAGATAAAATGGCTGTGGAGTGGCGGCACTCTGCGGCCATTTTGTGTATTCCGCACAATTTTATCTCTTAAAACACTGGAAATATAAGACAAAGTATGATTAAATAGAAGTAGCGCAGTATCCGGCCGGCCGGAAGGAGGACCGCCGCGGCGCATGCAGATAAGAAGAAAGAAGGTAACAGTATGGAAACAATGGACGATTTCAGGGAAGAGCTGGAAGCCTCCTTTAAGAAAAATACGAGTGGGCGACGTGGTCACAGGTACAGTGATCGACGTGACCGAGGACCAGGTGATCGTGGACCTTAAGACCTACGCGGACGGAGTGATCCGGAAAGAGGATCTGAGCGAGGATCCGGATTTTAATATGCAGGAAGCGGTCCATCCCGAGATGAGATCACCGCAACGGTGATGGCTACCAATGACGGCGAAGGAAATATGGTCCTTTCAAAGAAAGAGGCCAACGCAGTCCTGGCCTGGGATAAATTAAAGAAGATGATGGAGGAGCGTACCGTTGTTAAGGTAAAGATCAGCGAGGTGGTCAATGCCGGAGCCGTTGCGTATCTGAGGGGATCCGCGGCTTTATCCCCGCGTCCCGTCTGTCCGACGAGTATGTGGAGGACTTAAAGGAGTGGGATGGAAAGACCATTGAGGTGACGGTGATCACTGCTGATGAGGGAGGAACGCCGCCTGGTGCTTTCGGGACGGAACCGGCCCGGGAGAAAAAACAGGCGGAAACAAACAGGAAGATCGAAAAGTGTGAGGTGGGAGCTGTTATGAACGGTACAGTGGAGACCATAAAGCCCTACGGTGCCTTCGTGGCCCTGGAGAACGGCCTCACAGGCCTGCTTCATATCTCCCAGATCAGCACCCAGAGGATCAAGCATCCGGGAGCTGTCTTAAAGGAAGGCCAGGGAGGTAAGGGTGAAGATCCTTTCCACCGCTGACAATAAGATCAGCCTCAGCATGAAGGTACTGGCAGAGGAGGCGGCAGAGGCTGAATCCCACAGCACCTACGATTATAAAGAAGAAGGCCAGGCAAGCACAGGCCTTGCCGCTCTTTTAAAGAATATCAAGTTATAAGACCAGGAAACAGAATATAAGAAAATAGGAAGCAGTTTCCTGCCCTGTGCAGAGAGGGGGCAGCAGTATGACAAAAGATCCAAAAATCCTTTGAACAGGTGGACCAGTGGAAAACGACCATGTTTTTTATACAGCTCTGCGCTGAAATCGATCAACACCAAGATCGAGATCCTGAACAATGAGTTCATCCAGTTGTATAATTATAACCCCATCGAACATCTCACATCCCGGTTGAAAACGCCGTCCAGTATTGTGAAAAAGCTTCAGAACGACGGCATTGACGTTACCATCGATAATATGGTGGAATACTTAAACGATATCGCAGGGATCCGGATCATCTGCTCGTTCATGTCGGATATCTATCCCATTGCGGATATGATCGCCCGGCAGGCAGATATCACGGTGCTCCATGTGAAGGACTACATCAAGTATCCCAAATCCAACGGCTACAAGAGCTATCATATGGTGGTGACGATCCCGGTATATCTGACCGATGGAAAGATGGATACAAAGGTCGAGATCCAGATCCGCACCATTGCAATGGATTTCTGGGCTTCCCTGGAGCACAAGATCGCATATAAATTTGAAGGAAACCCGCCGGATTATCTGGAAACAGAGCTGAAGGCCTGCGCCGATATGGTGGATATGCTGGATGCAAAAATGTTTTCCCTGAACCAGGCGATCATGGAGATCGGCCGGACCCGGAGAGAAGAGGCCGAAAAGAAGCTGGAAGAGGAGCGTCTGCAGGAGGAGGCCAGGCAGCAGGCCCAGCGGGCGCGGGAGATCGTGGAAGGACAGAAGGCGGGACAGGGCACGGAACCGGAAAACGGAGGAAAGGCATGAAGGCTGTACTTCAGAGAGTTACGGAAGCGTCCGTCCGCGTGGACGGGGAGGTGATCGGATCCATTGGAAAGGGATTTTTATCCTCCTTGGCGTATCCGACGAGGACGACGAGGCCGTCGCAGATAAAATGGCAGATAAGATCTGTAAATTAAGGATCTTTGAGGATGAAAATGGAAAGACCAACCTGTCCTTAAAGGATGTGGGAGGGGAGGTGCTGGTGGTGAGCCAGTTCACCCTGTATGCAGACTGCCGGAAGGGAAACCGTCCCAGCTTCATCGGAGCGGGAGCGCCGGCAGAGGCAGACCGGCTTTTATGAATATTTCATGGACCGGTGCCGGACCCATGTGGATAGGGTGGAGCATGGAAGATTCGGCGCAGATATGAAGGTATCCCTGGTGAACGACGGGCCCTTCACACTGATGCTGGACAGCAGGGAGCTGTTTAAATAGCGGTCTGGCGGGTCTGCACACAGCTTGTGCGGACCATAAGAACATACAGGTTACGATCCAGATAAAGAGAAAAGAGGAGAGAGCATCATGAATGGAAAAGATTTAGAGAAAGAGCTTTTTATGGAAGCCCCCACATTGCAAAAGGAGGCTCCCGCAGAGAGAGAGGAGGCTTCCGCCTTCTGTGAGGGCTATAAGGCGTTCTTAAACGCCGGAAAGACTGAAAGAGAATGCGTAAAGGCCGCAGTGGAGCTTTTAGAAAAGGCCGGCTACCGGGAATTTGATCCCAAGGCCTCCTACAAGGCTGGAGACAAGGTATACTGGAACAACCGGAAAAAAGCCCTGGCCGCAGCCACCTTTGGAACCCTGGGGGATGGAGGAGGGCCTCAGAATGAACGGCGCCCACATCGATTCCCCCAGACTGGACTTAAAAGCCCAATCCGCTGTTTGAGCAGGCTGATATCGCCTACTTAAAGCCTCACTACTACGGTGGGATTCGCAAATACCAGTGGGGAGCCACCCGCTGGCTATGCACGGTGTGGTTGGAAAGAAGAACGGCGAGATGGTGGAGATCTCCATCGGTGAAAAAGAAGGAGAGCCCCAGTTCTGCATCACAGACCTTCTCCCCCACCTGGCCTCTGAGCAGAATGGAAGAAAGCTGGGCGAGGGCTTAAAGGGCGAAGAGTTAAACATCATTGTCGGCTCCATCCCGTTCATGGGCGAGGATGACGAGAAGATCAAGACTCCCGTAAAGCTTATGGCCATGAAGCTGTTAAATGAAATGTACGGGATCACAGAAAAAAGACTTTACAAGAGCGGAGATCGAAATGGTACCGGCTTACAAGGCTGTGGATGTGGGCCTGGACAGGAGCCTGGTGGGCGCTTACGGACAGGATGACAGAGTCTGCGCCTATACGGCTCTGATGGCAGAAACGGAGACAAAGGCCCCGGCTCATACGACGCTGACGATCCTGGCTGACAAGGAGGAGATCGGTTCTGCCGGAAACACTGGCCTCAATTCCGATTTCGTGCTCCATATCATTGAGGATCTGTGCCAGACAGCCGGTGCAGATCTGAAAACAGTTTTAAGGGCGTCCCTGTGCCTGTCCTCCGATGTGAACGCAGCATACGATCCCACCTTTGCCTCCGTATACGAGGAGAGAAACTCCAGCGCCATCAATAAAGGCTGTGTTCTCACAAAATATACAGGAGCCAGAGGAAAAATCCGGCAGCAACGACGCCAGCGCAGAGACCATGGCCAAGGTGATCCAGATCATGGATGAAAACGGCGTATACTGGCAGGCCGGTGAGCTGGGAGCCGTGGATGTGGGCGGCGGCGGTACCATCGCCCAGTTTGTGGCCCATATGGATGTGGATGTGGTGGATCTGGGAGTTCCGATCCTTTCCATGCACGCTCCCTTTGAGCTGGCCTCAAAGCTGGATGTTTACAACACTTATAAAGCATTTAAGGCATTCTACAAATAAGACGGGACATATGCCCCTCCCCGAGGACGACTCTTTTCCTCTGGGGAGGGATCTGTTTCGAATGCGGCAGTTCAGCTGTGTATCTTAAAATTCTATGAAATCCCTTTATTTCCCTTTCTGTTTATGGTAAAATCGGCTGAACAGCCATGAAAGGAATTGAGAAAAATGATAAAAAGAAAACTTATAACAGCCGGTTTTGTGATTGCCATGGCAGCCATGGTCATGTCTGGATGCAAGAGCGGAGGTACGGATAAAGAGACAACGGCGGCAGCGGCCGGAGAGACGGCGGAAGCCAGGAGAGCGGGACTGCCTCTGGTGAAACAAAATCGGAGGAGGAGCTGACCGACGAAGCCAGCCTGGAGCTGGGAAATTATAAGGGGCTGACCCTTACGGCCGTGAAGGCTGGAGTGACCGACGAGGACCTGGAGGCGGAGCTGGAAAACCCGAAGGGACAGTATCCGGCGGAGGTCACCGGACGTGCAGCTAAACTGGGCGATGTGGCCAATATTGACTACGTAGGGACCAAGGACGGCGAGGCCTTTTCCGGCGGGACTGCGGAGGGCTTTGACCTGGCCCTGGGAAGCGGCACCTTCATCGACGGTTTTGAGGACGGCGTTGTGGGAATGAACGTGGGAGAGGAAAAAGACCTAAACCTCACATTCCCGGAAAATTATAAGAGTGCAGATCTGGCGGGACAGGAAGTGGTATTCCATGTGACCCCGAATGCCATTAAGAACGCAGAGGAGACCGCCATTGATGATGCTCTGGCAAAAAAGAGCCATGGACGACGAGAACGCTACCCTGGACCAGTTAAGGAGCCAGGTGTATGGCGGCCTCGAAAACCAGGCGGAGAGCAATTTCTTTAATGAGGCTGGAAGCGAGCTCTTAAACCAGGCCATTGAAAATTCCAAGGTCACCTGCGATCCCGACGCTGTGGACGATATGTATGACCAGCTTGACCACATACACTGCCTATGCAGGCCAGTATGGAATGGAGCTGGAGGAGTTCTTAAGTATGTTCCTTCAGACCGATAAGGCGGGCTTACGGGCCACTGCGGAGAACCTGGTGAAGCAGGAGATGGTGCTCAACGCCATTATTGAAGCCGAGGGGATCAAGGCTACGGATGAGGAAAAGGATAAGCTGGCCCAGATGAATTATTTTGCCGACGCCGAAGAGATGGTCTCCACCTACGGGGAGGAGTCTGCCAACCGTCTGTTCCAGATGGGAGCCGCGTATTACTATCTGATCGACAATGCCGTACAGGGAGCGCCTGCCGGGGCAGGGGGAGACTGTGGAAGGCCATACAGAATCCCAGGCAGCAGAGACGACGGCTCCTTAGGAAAATGGATGCGGATACCATATGAAAAGAGAAAAAGCCTTATTTTTTGATATTGACGGAACGCTTCTGAGCGATCATAAAAAGGAACTGCCGGAAAGCGCGGCCCGGGTCATTGCCCAGGCGCGCCGGGCGGGCCATCTGGTATTTATCAATTCTGGACGGGCCAGGTGCCTGATGCAGGAGGTGGAGGCGGCTCTTCCGGTGGACGGTTACCTCTGCGGCTGCGGTACTTACCTGGAGATCCAGGGGAAAAAGGTCCTCCACCATGTGATCGGGAGAGAGCGGAGGCTGGAGCTCCAGAAGAGCATCCTGGCCCATGATCTGGATGGGATCCTGGAAGGGCCGGAGGGCTGTGCCGTACAGAGCCAGGTTTCCCGTCTGGAGGAGATGGAGCGGGTCAAGGAGGCTGTTTATAAAAAGTGGTGTGGTCCGTCCGTGGGACTGGAAGAAGGAAGCGGCGGAGTTTGATAAATTCTGTGTTCTGGCAGATGAAAAGAGTGATGTGGACGGATTCTTAAGATCCCTGGCTCCGGATATGGCGTACATAGACCGGGGACGCGGGCTTTATGAATGTGTACCCGCAGGCTATGACAAGGCCACGGCCATGGAATTTATCCTGACGAAGTATTTCCGGATCCCCCGGGAGGAATCCTATGCCTTTGGAGACAGCGCCAACGATCTGGCTATGATCCAGTATGCCGGACATTCGGTGATCATGGGGCAGCATGACAGGATCCTGGAACCCCTATGCATCTTTTATCACGAAAAATGTGGAAGATGATGGAATTGCATTCGCTTTTCGAGAAACTTAAAATTGTCTAATTTCAATAAAAAATATAATTTATGTCGAAAATTGCGAGCGATTTTCCTTCATAATGAAAAGAAATGTATTAAGATAGGCTTGCGCACATGACGAATGCGAATGCGGGGGCCAGACGATGAGAATGGAGGGAACGGCTTGCTGCCCTGGAGTATGAGAACAGAAAACTCAGGCAGACAACGAAAAGCTTCATGCCATCCTGAAACAGATGCAGATCACGCTGAACCGGCTGATCAGCTGCTATATTGTTGAAGCCAGACGATGAATGACTGAAATGGGAAAAGGGGCGCTGACCTGTATGGCAGCAGCCCCTTTCTGGAACGGATCAGCGGATGATCCCGTTGGTATCGGTGACCCAGATCTTTCCGTTGGCGTCTTTGAAAGTCTTTTATGCCCCCGTCCCAGCTCCGGCTTTTCAGAGGAGGTGGAGGAAGAGGAGGCTCTCTGGATATTTCCGGTGGTATTAACAAGATAAGAGGTTCCGTTTAAGTCTGCGGGAGCATACCGCTGGTCCGCAGGCGCGTCGACGTTTTCCGTAGACATAGAGCACGTTGTCCTTCAGTCCGTGGTAGCCCTGGCCCTTTTTCTCACCATCCGTGTGGAAGAGCCAGCTTTCGGTCTCTCAGTTTCTTCATTATAGATATTCTGCTTTCCTGTCTTCATGACGCCGTCGTCGCCAAAGAAGAAGTTGGCGATGGAGTCTCCTTCAGGTTTACGACCTGGCGGCCAGTCTGCATTTCACCCAGCTCGTTGAACGCATATTTTTTCCCTGGATCGTAAAAAAAGCTCGTTTCCTTTTCTGGAGGCGTGATATGGGCGGCCTTCTTTAAAATAGAAGGTAAAGGTCTCGTCTGTCTGATGGATCCCCTGGATCCCTTCCATGATCCGCCATCCCTCGGCACGTTTTCCGTCGCCGTCCTTTCCATAATACTGATAATCCGCAATGGAGGCGGAGGCGGCGTTGCTGTCTGTGGAAACCTCTGTTTCCAGCATCTTCACCCAGCCCGTCTGCATCTTCCCGTCGATGAAGGTATAATAGTCGTTGCCGATCTTTTGTCATACTGGTTTTCTACCATCCTTCCATCGGAATTAAAATAATGCCAGCTTTCGGAGACTCGGGACTGGAAGCGTTTTCCTCCAGCTTCACCCAGCCGGTCTTCATGCGTCCGTCGGTTTCACCGCCCAGGTAATAGACGGCTCCGTCGATGACGGTCTTGCCAGTGGCCATGTGGCCGGATTCGTAGAAATAATACCAATTTTCATTTAATTTTATCCATTTAGAAATAACAGATTTTCCGTTTTTATCAAAATAGTACCAATATGAAGCCGGAGTTTCCGGGGAGTCCATTTCGTCCTCATTCTGGAGCTCCACCCAGGTGTTTTTCACCATTTTTCCGTCTTCCCCACGTAATAATCGTCGATCTTCTGGTTTCTGGCGATGGAGCCCTCCTCGTCCAGATAATACCAGTCGTCTCCGTTCTTTCTCCAGGAATCCGTGGTGAGATACCCGTCCTCATCGTAGTAGGCCAGCTGGCCGTTTTCCTCAGTCCAGCCATAAAGAAGCGGCCAGTACCCTGCCTGTGTGGTCCAGGCCGGAAAAGGCAGGGGTCGGGGCCATAATGGCAGCGGCAGACAGAACTGCAAAATATTTTGTCTGTTTTTTCATAATCGATTCTCTCCTTTTTTGTGGTCCGCACCAGAAAATGCGGGCGGTTGTTCCTTACGCGGTGATTATAACAGCAGCTTATGGGAGAAATCCAGTGAGGGTTGCTGGCAGAGCTGCCAGTCTGTGACAGATACCGGGAGCCCCTGCAATGAATGACTGGCCTGGACGGGGTGCTGTGGTACAATGTCTGAAGGAAAAGAAGACATTGTACCACGGCGCATATCGGTTTCTGCGTTCACCGCAGAAATCCGGGCGCACAGATCCCCCGGAGGGGTGCTGCATCGTATAGATGCAGCATAATGTCTGCAAAGCGGACATTGTACCACGTGTCTGAAGGAACAGGTATATCATGTACAGGCGCAGTGCGCTGGAGAGAGTATACGTTTTTATGAGAATGAAAGTTTCCGACTACATTGCAAGGAAGCTGGTGGATGAGGGATTTCCGATGTATTCATGGTCACCGGAGGCGGGGCCATGCATCTGGACGACGGCCTGGGCCATGAGCCGGGCCTCCACTGCACCTTTAACCACCATGAGCAGGCGTGTGCCATTGCGGCGGAATGCTACGCCAGGATCCACAATAAGATCGCTGCGGTCTGCGTGACCACAGGACCAGGCGGGACCAACGCCATCACCGGCGTGGTGGGCGGCTGGCTGATTCCATCCCCATGCTGATCCTGTCCGGACAGGTCCGCTACGATACCACAGCCAGGAGCACAGGCCTTGGGATCCGCGCACTGGGAGACCAGGAGTTTGAGATCACAAAGGCCATTGACTGCATGACAAAATATTGTGAAATGGTCATCGATCCCATGCGGATCCGCTTCTGCCTGGAAAAGGCCCTGTATCTGGCCCAGACCGGAAGACCCGGTCCCTGCTGGCTGGATATCCCCTTAAACGTCCAGGGAGCATATGTGAGACAGAGGAGCTTTTAGGCTTTGATAAAAACGATTACGAGGCAGGCGGCACCGGCTGGTCCGTCCATGGCTCCGGCTGCGACGGCTGCGGTCTCTGTGCAGGAAAGCTGATCCAGGAAAACCTGCTATGATCCCCGAGGACGAGACTGGAAAAGGTGAAAAGAGAGCTGCTTCCGCCGTCCGTATCCCTGGATCTGGCCAGAGATCGTGAAAAGGTGAGAGAGGCCAAGCGTCCTGTGATCAATGCCGGAAACGGCATCCGTATCGGAAAGGCCTTTGACGTATTCCAGAGAGTGGTTGAAATGCTGGGGATCCCGGTGGTCACCGGCTGGAACAGCCTGGACTGCATGCGTACGACTCCCATCCCTATGTGGGCCGGGCGGGCCATATGGGCGATCGTCCCGGAAACTTTGCCGTACAGAACTGTGATCTTCTCCTGTCCCTGGGAAGCCGTCTTTCCATCCGCCAGGTGGGCTACAATTACCCGGCCTGGGCACGGGAAGCCTATGTGATCTATAATGATATCGATGCAGAGGAATTAAAAAGCCCACAGTCCATGTGGATATGCCGGTCCATGCCGATGTAAGGGATCTCCTGGAGAAGATGGAAATGGTCCTGGAGGTAGAGGCTGTGTCCGCAGACGGAGGCCCCAAAGATAAGGAAGCTGTGGACTGGTGGATCTCCGCTGCCAGCAGTGGAAGGAAAAATATCCGGTGGTGCTCCCGAAGCACTATGAAGCCGGAGAGGATCAGCCGGCCAACATCTATGCCGCCATCAAGGAGATCAGCAGAAGGGCTGAGGAGGATCAGATCACTGTGGTCGGAAACGGTTCCCCCCTGCGTGGTGGGCGGTCATGCCCTATGAGATGAAGAAGGGGCAGCGGTTCATCAGCAACTCTGCCCATCGCTTCCATGGGCTATGACCTTCCGGCGGCCATCGGCGCCTGTCTGGCAGACCATACAAAGGATGGCATCCTGGTGACCGGCGACGGCAGCATCCAGATGAACCTGCAGGAGCTGCAGACCATCATCCACAACCATCTGCCCATTAAGATCTTCTGATCAATAACGGCGGCTATCACTCCATCCGCCAGACCCAGAAGACCCACTTCCATGAGCCGTTGGGTGGGCATCGGTGTGGACAGCGGAGACTTAAGCTTCCGTCCATGGAGAAGCTGGCCTGGGCATACGGATATCCATACGTGGCCGCCCATCACAATTCCCAGCTGGGAGAAGCCGTGGAGCAGACCCTGGCTACGACGGTCCTGTGATCTGCGAGATCTTTGTGGATATGGAGCAGAACTTTGAACCCAAGGCGGCGGCCAAGATGCTGCCGGACGGAACCATGGTCTCCGTACCCCTGGAGGATCTGGCTCCCTTCCTTCCGGAAGAGGAACTGGCAGAAAACATGATCATTCCCATCCTCAAGCCCCAGCAAAGCCCCATTAGGAGAAGTATATGACAATCGTTATCACCGGCGCCACAAGTTTTGTTGGCGCCGCTGCCATTGAACTTTTAGAAAACGGCCATGAGGTGTACGCCGTGGTCCGTCCGTCCTCCAGGAAGCTGGAGACACTGACCGGCCAGGAAGCCGGGAAAAATGCCTTAAGGGAGGGGCGTCTGCACATTGTGGAAAATGACCTTTCTGCCCCGGAGCTTCTGACAGAGAAGATCCAGGGCTCCTGCGACGCCTTCTGTCATTTTGGCTGGGGCGGATCCGGAAGCGGGGCCAGGACTGGGGAGCAGCTCCAGGAGGAAAAATCTGCGGGCCTCCCCTGGATACGGTCCGGGCTGCAAAGGCGCTGGGCTGCCGGCGGTTCCTGTTTTCCGGCTCCCAGGCGGAGTACGGAATGCATCAGACCAGGATGACGGAGGAAACGGAATGCGCGCCCAGATCGGCCTATGGAGAAGCCAAGCTCCGGATGCGGAGACAGGGAGAGGCGCTCTGTAAGGAACTGGGGATGCGCTATATCCACCTTAGGATCTTCAGTGCCTACGGTCCTGGCGACCATCCGTGGACGCTGGTGGAATCCTGCCTGGACGCCTTTACTGGAAATGCGGCCCTTTCTCTGGGGGCCTGCACCCAGAAATGGAATTTTATTTACATTACCGATCTGGCAAAGGCGGTGCGGGCACTTTTGGAGACGCCGGAAGCGGCCTTTGAGGGACTCGGAAATCCGGTCTTTAACGTGGCCGGGGACGATACCAGGCCATTAAAAGAGTTCGTGGAGGAGATCCACAGGCTCTGCAAAGGAGGCGGGAAACTGCCTAAAGCCGATAAATATTGACAAATCCTTTTTTTTGGATACAATGATAAAAGCTAAAAGGTACTAAACGGCGAAACGCCGAGTAAAAAGAAAGAGACAGACACAAAATGAAAAAAATCAGCGTATTGATCCCATGCTACAACGAAGAAGAAAAACGTGGGGACCCATCAGCGATGCCGTCATCGACATCATTACCCGCGAACTTCCCATGTACGACTATGAGCTGGTGTTCATTGACAACGACTCCACGGACAGCACAAGACCTCTTCTGCGGGAGCTGTGCAAAAAGAACCCGAAGATCAAGGCGATCTTCAACGCCCGCAATTTCGGGCAGTTCAACTCGCCCTACTACGGCATGCTCCAGGTGACCGGCGACTGCGTGATCGAGATGGTGGCGGATTTCCAGGACCCGGTGGATATGATCCCAAAGTATGTGGCGGAATGGGAAAAGGGCTACAAGATTGTCATCGGCATCAAGACCAGCAGCAAGGAAAATCCGTTCATGTACTGGCTCAGAGCTGCTACTATAAGCTGATCCGCCGTCTTTCTGACGTGGAGCAGATCGAGCACTTCACCGGCTCCGGCCTTTACGACCGCCAGTTCATTGAGGTGTTAAGGAACCTGGACGACCCGACGCCGTTTTTTGCGCGGCATCGTGGCGGAGCTGGGCTTTAAGCGGAAGGAGATCCCCTACGAACAGCCGAAGCGCCGGGCAGGCAAGACCCATAAATAACTTCTACCGCCTGTATGACGCGGCCATGCTGAGCTTCACTTCTTATACGAAGGCAGGGCTGCGGCTGGCGACGTTCTTTGGCGGGTTCTGTGCGGCTGCAAGCTTCGTTATCGGCATCATCTACCTGGTGATGAAGCTGTTATACTGGGATCGTTTTGCTGCCGGCATGGCGCCGCTTCTCATCGGCGTGTGCTTCCTGGGATCGGTACAGATCTTTTTCATTGGCCTTCTGGGGGAATATATCATGAGCATCAACACCCGCGTCATGCACCGTCCTCTGGTGATCGAGGAGGAGCGGATCAACTTCGGCGGCGGACAGGACGGGGAAGAGGATCAGAGGAGTAATATGAAATATAGCGTAGACGTGGTGCGTATCCGCGAGAACGCCATCCAGCTCAACGGATGGGCCATAGGAAAAACGCCGGAATCGAAGATCACATATGAGGTAGAGGACGGGGACCACAGGCCCCTGGATTTCAAATACGTGTCCACCAGGCGGGACGACGTGAGCCAGATCTACTTTAAAAGACCGTGGACCAGGACCTGGGCTTTGACATCCAGTTTCCCTATGAGAGAGGACGGGACTATTATCTGGTCATCAGCGGCGACGGAAGGAAGGCCCGGGTAAGGTATAACGAGGAGCTGATCGCAAAGCGCTCCAGCGTGGCCCACAAGAGACGCCAGAAGATCCTGGATCTGATGAACATGGAAACGGTCCATGTGGCCTGGGATTTCTTTAAGGAAAACGGATTAAAGGCCCTGATCGTGAAATCAAAGCATAAGCTCCAGGGGATCGACAGCGATTATGATTACAGCGAGTGGCAGGAGCTGACAAAGCCCCTCAGCAGAGGAGCTGGAGGCCCAGCGGAAGGCCGTATTCCCGTATATGCCGAAGTTTTCCATTGTGATCCCCGTTTATAAGACTCCGGAAAAATATCTGAAGGAAATGCTGGACTCCATCCTGGCCCAGACCTATGGAAACTGGGAGCTCTGCATCGCCGACGGAAGTCCGGCCGGAGAGAGCGTGGAGCGGATCTTAAAGGCATATGCCAGGAAGGACTCCCGGATCCGGTATCGTCCTGGGAGAGAACCTGGGCATCTCCGGAAACACCAACGCGGCCCTGGAGATGGCAGAGGGAGATTACATCGTCCTGGCGGACCATGACGATATCGTAACAGAAAACGCCCTGTATGAGTGTGCGAAGGCGGTGAACGAAAATCCAGGGGCAGATGTGCTCTATTCCGACGAGGACAAGCTGGATATGGACGGCGGGGCCTTGTTCGATCCCCATTTCAAAAGCCGGATTTCAACCCGGACCTTTTAACCAGCGTCAACTATATCTGCCACCTGTTCTTGGCAAAGAGGGAACTGGTGGAAAAGACCGGGGGCTTCCGCCAGGAGTTTGACGGGGCCCAGGATTATGATTTCATTTTCCGCTGTACGGAGCAGGCAGAGCGGATCGTCCACATCCCCATGGTCTTATACCACTGGCGCTGTCACCAGGATTCCACAGCCAGCAACCCGGAGAGCAAGCTCTATGCGTTTGAGTCCGGAGCCCGCGCCATCATGGCCCATTATGAGCGGATGGGGATAAAAGCGGAAAAGGTAGAAAAGGGTGTGGATTACGGGATCTATCACACCACGTTCCAGCTGGACGGAGAGCCCCTGGTATCGGTGATCATCCCCAATAAGGATCACCGGGCAGACCTGGACGCCTGTATCCGTCCCATGCTCCAGAAGGGGACGTATAAGAACCTGGAGTTTATCGTGGTGGAAAATAACAGCACAGAGCCGGAGACCTTCCAGTATTATGAGGAGATCCAGAAGGAGTTTTCCAATGTCCATGTGGTGCGCTGGGAGCGGGAGTTTAACTATTCCGCCATCAACAATTTCGGCGTGGCCTTTGCAAAGGGAGAATACCTCCTGTTCATGAACAACGACATCGGAGGATGATCGCAGAGAACTTTGTGGAGGAGCTGCTGGGCTTCTGTCAGAGAGATGACGTGGGAATCGTGGGAGCCAGACTTTCCTTTATGAGGACGACACGATCCAGCACGCCGGCGTGGTCATCGGATTCGGCGGCATCGCCGGTCATACCTTTATCGGCCTTCACCGGGCGGAGAGCAGCTATTTCAACAGTGCTATGAGCACTCAGGACTACAGTGCGGTGACAGCTGCCTGCATGATGAGTAAAAATCAGTGTTTGAGGCGGTGGGAGGCTTTACCGAGGAGCTGGCTGTGGCCTTCAATGATATCGATTACTGCATGAAGGTGCGGGAACAGGGAAAGCTGGTGGTATACGCTCCTACGCGGTGCTGCACCATTACGAGTCCAAGTCCCAGGGCCTGGAGGATACGCCGGAGAAGGTGGCCAGATTCAACCGGGAGGTGGCCGTCTTTGCCAGGAGATGGCCGGAGATCCTGAAAAACGGGGATCCGTACTATAATCCCAATCTGACCCTGCGGAAATCTGATTTTTCCCTGCGGGATCTGAAAAAGGAGAAGATCGGAGAATAAGCTGGAGCTGCCGGAATCCGCAGAGTAGCGGGAATTTTTGGAGACCAGCGGACAGAAAAGGACAATATGGAGATAAAGACAACCATCATCATTCCCAATTACAACGGGCTTTCCTTCATGGAACCGTGCTTTGAGTCCTTAAAGGAGCAGATCGTCGGGGACTTCAAGGTCCTGGTGGTGGACAACGGTTCCACGGACGGCAGTGTGGAATGGCTTAAGGAGCACCGGGTCCCGTCGATTTTCCTTAAAGGAAAATACAGGGTTTTCCGGCGCAGTCAATACGGGGATCCGGGCGGCGGACACGCCCTATGTGCTTCTTTTGAACAACGATACCCGGGTGGAGCCGGATTTGTGGCGGCCATGGAGCGGGCCATGGACCAGTCGCCGAAGATCTTTTTCCGTCAGCAGCCGGATGATCCAGATGTATCATCCGGAGCTTCTGGACGATGCCGGAGACATGTACAGTATCCTGGGCTGGGCGTATCAGAGGTGTGGGCCGTTCTGTAAACCTTTACCAGAAGTCCTGCCGGGTCTTCAGCGCCTGTGCCGGAGCGGCCATTTACCGCCGTGCTGTGTTTGATGAGATCGGCCTCTTTGACGAGCTGCATTTTGCCTATCTGGAAGATATTGATGTGGGCTGGAGGGCAAAGCTCTACGGCTATGACAACGTTTACTGTCCGGATGCAGCAGTATATCATGTGGGCAGCGGTACCAGCGGCTCCAGATATAATTCCTTTAAGGTCCGCCTGGCGGCCAGAAACTGCATCTATTTAAATTATAAAAATATGCCGGGCTGGCAGATCCTCTTAAATGCGCCGTTCCTGCTGGCTGGAATTTTCGTGAAGTATCTGTTTTTTGTGAAAAACGGATTTGGCGGGGATTATGTTTCCGGTCTGAAGGAAGGGATCCGTACCAGAAAACAATGCCGCCGGGTGCCGGGGCTTTTGAAGCGTTTCGGTGCGGAGCTTAAGGTCCAGTTTGAGATGATCTGCGGCACCGGGCTTTACGTTTACGAGTTCCTCAGACGTCGGGCAGCCAAAAGAAAATGACGTTTTTCCAAAAATCTTAGACATTCTTAAGAAATCGTTTATAGGAAATGGCTCCCCGTTCATGCTATACTGTTGATAATTGCGGGCAGTCATGTGATTACAGGGATCGGTGAACAATATGATCAAGGATAATCAGTCGGGCCCGAACCGGCTGCATGTGGTCCTGACGCACTGGTGACGGTGGTTTCCTACCTTCTGGCATGGTATATCGTCATCGGAAGCGGATGGGCAAGGCAGCTGGGAAAGAAGACCCTGAGATGGAATTTTACCTGGGCGCTCATTGTGATCGTCCCAGGTTATCTGCTTTATATTCATTCTTTAATCTTTACACCCCCCAAACGGGTCCTGGGACGGAGAAATGAATTCGGAAAGATCTTAAAGGCCAACACCATCGGTCTTCTGATCTTCGGACTGGTGCTGTATTTTGGAAGAAAAGAGCCGCATCTGTTCAACTTTTCCCAGCGTCTGGTCGTCTATTTTTATGGGATCAATGTTCTGATGATCACTGCGGAGCGCAATGCGATCCGTATGGTGCTCCGGTCCATGCGGACCAGGGGCTATAACCAGAAGCACATCCTTCTGGTTGGATATTCCGGTGCGGCCGAGGGCTTTGTGGACCGGGTGCGGTCCAATCCCCAGTGGGGCTACAACATCCGCGGGATCCTGGATGACAACCGGGAACGGGGCAGCCAGTACGACGGCGTGAAGATCATAGGTACCATCGACGATCTGGGTATATCCTGGAGCAGAACTCCCTGGATGAGATCGCCATTACCCCCGAGCCTGGGAGAATACGAAAAGCTCAGACGGATCGTGGCCTTATGTGAAAAGGCCGGGGTCCACACGAAATTTATCCCGGATTATGGGAATATCATTCCCACGATCCCCTATATGGAAGATCTCCAGGGGTCTTCCGATCATCCATATCCGCCATGTGCCCTTAAACAGCCTTCCCAATGCCATGGTGAAGCGGGCGGTGGATATTTTCGGCTCCCTGGTGGGAATCATCCTGTTTTCCCCATCATGCTGGTGACAGCCATTGCCATCAAGCTCACGTCGCCGGGGCCCATTATTTTCTGCCAGGAACGGGTGGGGCTCCATAACCGGCCTTTTAAGATGCAAGTTCCGTTCCATGACCGTCCAGGATCCAGGCAAGGGAAAAAAAGCCGCTGGACAACTCCGGGGGATTCCCGGGTAACCACAGTCGGAAAGATCATCCGGAGGACAAGCATCGATGAGACTCCCCAGTTTTTTAATATCCTTATGGGAGATATGAGTCTTGTGGGCCCCAGACCGGAACGGCCGTTTTTTGTTGAGAAATTTAAGGAGGAAATCCCCAGATACATGATCAAGCACCAGGTACGTCCCGGTCTTACGGGCTGGGCCCAGGTCAACGGATACCGGGGAGACACCTCGATTGTAAAAGGATAGAACACGATCTGTACTATATTGAAAACTGGACCCTGGGTTTTGATTTCAAGATCATGTTTTTAACGGTATTTAAGGGATTTATCAATAAAAACGCATATTAAACGAGGACAGAAAAATGAATTATGAAGACGAATTAGAGCGCTCCCGGGCAAGAAAGAGCCGGAGGCGTGAAAGCACGGTACACGAAAGGGAGTCCAGAGGAAGCTCTGCGGATCTCTGGAGCGCCACTGCAGGAGCCGGGAAGCCGGGCCAGCAGGAGCCGGGCGGCCTGCAGGACCGGGCCACAGCCACAGCAGCCACGGCCATAACAGCCACAGACGGCGGAAAAAATTCCCAGAAGAAAAAGATCATCATCGGGGTCCTTGTGGGGATCCTGGCGCTGGTCGCCGTGATCCTGGGCGCGGCCTACGCCTATCTGGACCACCATATGGACATCGCCAACAAGAGCGACTTCGATAAGTCGGATGTGACAAACCTGGAGCTTCCCAGGAGACCAGGGGACAAGATGGAGGAGGGCTTCTGGACCATCGCCATCTTCGGCGTGGACTCAGGGACAATTCCACCGGCAAGGGAAACCAGTCGGATGTGATCATGATCGCCAACATTGACCGGAAGACCGGAGAGATCAAGCTGGTGTCCGTATACAGGGATACGTATCTGAACATCAACGACAGGAACGTATATAATAAGATCAACGCGGCCTACGCCGAGGGCGGCCCCCAGCAGGCAATCAAGGCCATCAATAAAAGCCTGGATCTGAATATCACTCAGTATGTGACCTTTAACTGGAAGGCCGTGGCCACAGGGATCAATATCCTGGGGCGGCGTGGACATTGAGATCAGCAAGGCTGAGCACTACTATATCAACGCCTTCATTACAGAGACTGTAAAGGGTACCGGCATCGGTTCCGTACAGATCAAGAAGCCGGGTATGCACCATATGGACGGCGTCCAGGCCGTGGCTTACGGCCGTCTCCGTCTCATGGACAGCGACTACGCCCGTACAGAGCGTCAGCGCCTGGTGATCCAGAAGGCCTTCGAGAAGGCTGTAAAGTCAGATCTGGCTACCTTAAACAGCCTTGTGGGCAACATGGCGGCCATGTGCGAGACGAATATTGAGACCAATGACGTTCTCGCTATGGTGAAGAATGTGACCAAATACCACCTGGGCGAGACCATGGGCTTCCCGGCGGCCAGGGAGAGGAGCGGGTGAAGATCGGAAAGAACCGTCTGGCCTGCGTGATCCCCCAGACTCTGGTGAGCAATGTGACCAGCCTCCACAGCTTCTTATTCGGCGAGGAGGACTATACGCCCTCCAGTACGGTCCAGACCATCAGCAAGAAGATCTCCGATGTCAGCGGCCTTCATAAAGCAGGCGAGGCGATCGGGCCACGTGGCCACAGATAAGGGATACGTTCCCAAGCCCACCACCACGGCGGCTCCCGAGACGGAAAGCGCAGAGAGCAGCACCGCAGCTGAGAGCGCAGAAAGCAGCTCAAAGGCTCAGAGGGAGAGACATCTGAAGGAGAGACGCTGGAGTCCTCTGAGGGTGAATCCGGCTCCTCCGGTGAGTCTGGTATGCACGCCGGAGGCTGGGAGAGCCAGGCCACGGACAGTGAAGGAAACCCGGTGCGTCCGTCGGGTCCGGCCCATGAATCCACCGGCAGCCTTCCGGAAGAGCCCAGCCGTCCCCAGAGTCCTCTGGACGTCACAAGGCCCAGTGAAAATTATGGTCCGGGCTTTGAAAGTGAGTTCTGACCGAGGCTACCACGGCAGGCCGCGAGCCTTCACAGCCCTCTTCCCCTGGCGGGAGGAGGACCGGCTGGCGAGGCCACGGTCCAGAGCACGGAAAACAACACGTCGGTGATCATCGTATCGCCCACCAGGGGGAACGAGCCTTCCCAGGCCGCCCTGTCGTCTCCGGCGGACATGACCCTGCCCCAGGGAAACACGGGCGGGCCGTCCGGACAGTAAGATAAATATGGAAAAAGCGCTTCCCGGAGGGATCCGGGGGCGCTTTTTTGTTCCGCGGGGAATGATCCCATGGGATAAAACATTCCCGCGGGGATCGCCATGGGACGGCTTTTTGCTGACCTGGCTTTACATTTCCCTGCTTTTCCCATTTCTTTTTACATAAATCTTACAAACATGTTACCGGATCATGGTTTTTAAAACTCTGGATCCGTGGTAAAAATTTAGTGTACATGAGAGATGAAAAAAAGAAATGGAAATGCGAAAGCAAGAGGAGGAAAATTATTATGAAAAACAAGAAAGATGATCATGTTTACAGGCGCAGCCATCATGGCAGCAGGAATGATGGCAGGATGCGGAAGCGATACAAAAGGGAGACCACAGCGGCCCCCACAACAGCGGCAGAGACCACAAAGGAAACCAGGCAGAGACAGAAAAAGACCACAGAGGCAGCAGGCGCAGAGTTATCCGGCTCCATTTCCATGTCCGGCTCCACTTCTATGGAGAAGGTTGGAAACGCTCTGGCGGAGAGCTTCATGGAAAAATATCCGGATGTGACCGTTACCGTAGAGTTTACAGGATCCTCCGCCGGCGTGGAGGCAGCTCTTCTTCAGAGCCAGCGACATCGGAAACTCCTCCAGAAACTTAAAGGATGAGGAAAAGAGCGCGGGCGCGGTGGAGAATATCGTAGCCATTGACGGCATTGCCGTTGCGGTGGATCCCAAGAACACCGTCACAGACCGACAAAGGACCAGCTGATCTCCATTTATACCGGAGAAGTAAAGAACTGGAGCGACCTGGGCGGTGAGAATATGCCTATCGTTGTGGTAGGCCGTGAGGCTGGTTCCGGTACAAGAGGAGCGTTTGAAGAGATCCTGGGGATCGAGGATAAGTGCGTATACGCCAACGAGCTGGACAGCACCGGCGCTGTAATGGCAAAGGTCGCTTCCACACCGGGTGCCATCGGCTATATCTCCCTGGATGCAGTGGATGACAGTGTCATCGCCTTAAAGCTGGAGGGCGTGGCTCCGTCTGCTGAGACCATCAAATCCGGTGAGTACTTCTTAAGCCGCCCGTTCGTAATGGCGACCAAGGGTGAGATCAGCGAGCAGAATGAGCTGGTGAAAGCGCTGTTCGACTATGTATACCCGAAGAGGGCCAGGAGCTGGCTGCCAGCGTGGGACTGATCACCGTTAAGTAAGGAAACTGAACGCAGAATCTAAGGGCCGGAGCTGCCGATGAAGCGGTTCCGGCCCGGTTTTTGAAGAAAGTTGAGAGATTATGGCTGAAAAACAAAGCTTTTCCATCAAGGGAAACCGAAAAAACAAGGCGCTGGTGGAGCATGTTGCTGAGGCTGTTTTTACGGTCTGCGCCCTTCTGGCGGTGGTGGCTGTGGCATCCATTACCGTGTATATGATCATAAACGGGACCCCGGCACTTTTTAAAGTGGGGGATCAAAGAGATCCTGTTCGGCACTGTGTGGCAGCCGGCGGCCAAGGATCCGTCCTTCGGGATCCTGTACGTGATCCTGACCTCCATCATCGGAACCACTGCCGCCGTACTGATCGGCGCTCCTGTGGGGATCTTAACGGCGGTGTTTATTGAGGAGATCGCATCCCCGAGACTGGCTGCCGTGGTGAAGCCGGCAGTGGAGCTCTTAGCCGGGATCCCGTCAGTGATCTATGGCCTTCTGGGAATTTATCTGCTGAATCCGCTGATGTATAAGCTGGAGATCGCACTTTTTGCCGATGCGCCGGACCACCAGTTTACCGGCGGCGCAAATCTGATCTCCGCCGTCATCGTCCTGGCGGTGATGATCCTTCCTACGGTGATCAATGTGACGGTCTCTGCCCTGCATGCGGTGCCGAAGCAGCAGAGGGCTGCTTCCCCTGGCCATGGGAGCCACCAGGATCCAGACCATCTTCAAGGTCCTCCTTCCCAGCGCCAGATCCGGCATCGCAGCAGCGGTGGTCCTGGGGACGGGCCGCGCCATCGGCGAGGCCATGGCCATTACCCTGGTATCGGGAAGCTCCGTGAACATGCCGCTCCCGTTCAATTCCGTCCGCTTCGACCACGGCCATCGTGGCGGAAATGGGATACGCTGCGGGACTTCACAGACAGGTACTGTTTACCATCGGCCTGGTGTTATTTGTCTTTATCATGTTCATTAACATCAGTCTTACAAAGATTTTAAAAGGCAGGGAGGACTCCTCGATGGAACACGCGAGCATCATGAATAAAAAGAGGCGGGTCTCGGACCAGCTTCTGGAGGCGATGATCTATCTGTGTGCATTTCTGGCCGTGGGCCTGCTTCTGGGGATCATCGGCTATGTATTCTGGAGGGGATTCCGTACCGTGAACTGGTCATTCCTGGTGACGGAGCAGAGCCCCACCAAGGGGATCATGGGTATTGCCGGAAATATTGTGAATACCCTGTATATTGTGGTCCCGACGCTTTTAGCAGCTACGCCCATCGGCGTAGGAGGAGCCATTTATTTGAATGAATACGCAAAACCGGGAAAATTTGTTTCCCTGGTCCAGTTTACCATTGAGACTCTGACGGGGATCCCGTCCATTATCTTCGGCCTGTTTGGGAACGTGTTTTTCGGTAAGATCTTCGGCTATTCCATGCTCACCGGAGCGCTTACCCTGACCATTATGGTACTGCCCCGATCGCCAGGAATACCCAGGAGGCCCTGCGGACCGTGCCGGACAGTTATAGGAGCGGAGCCCTGGGCATCGGGGCCACCAAGTGGTACATGATCCGGACCATCCTTCTTCCCAGCGCCATGCCTGTGATCCTGACGGGAGTGATCTTAGCCATTGGCCGTATCGTGGGAGAGGCGGCGGCTCTTCTGTTCACTGCAGGCAGCGGCTATTACCTTCCCAAGGGAGGCATGGGACTGTTCAGAAAGCTGTTTGAATCCGGCGGCACCATGACCATCGAGCTGTACTTACAGATGGCCAAGGGAAAATATGACGTGGCCTTCGGCATTGCCTGCGTTCTTCTGGCGCTGGTGCTGCTCTTGAATCTGCTGACCAAGTATCTGGCCGGACGGCTGAATGTGGAAAATAGAAAGTAAAGGGAGAAAACATGCAGGATAGTAAAATCAGCGTAAGCGGTCTCAACCTCTTTACGGGGAGAACCACGCTTTAAAGGATATCAATATAAAGATTCATGAAAAAAATACGGTCATGGCCCTGATCGGCCCCTCGGGCTGCGGCAAGTCCACGTTTTTAAAATGCTTAAACCGCATGAACGACCTGGTGGACGGCGTGAAGGTGGACGGAAAGGTGCTCCTGGACGGAGAGGATATTTACGATCCAGGCGTGGACACCACGCTTTTAAGGAAGAAGGTGGGCATGGTATTCCAGAAGCCGAATCCGTTCCCGATGAGCATTTACGACAACATCGCCTATGGGCCCAGGATCCACGGGATCAAAAATAAGAGCCGCCTGGACGAGATCGTGGAGAATGCCCCTGAAGGGGGCGGCCATCTTTGACGAGGTAAAAGACCGGCTGAAGGCCCCGGCCCTGGGGCTTTCCGGAGGCCAGCAGCAGAGGCTCTGCATCGCCAGGGCCCTGGCAGTGGAGCCGGAGGTGCTTTTTAATGGACGAGCCCACATCCGCCCTGGATCCAATCTCCACCTTAAAGATCGAGGAGCTGATGAACGATCTGAAAAAAGCGGTACACAGTGGTGGTGGTCACCCACAATATGCAGCAGGCGGCCCGCGTGTCTGATGAAACGGCGTTCTTCCTTCTGGGAGAGCTGGTGGAGGCCGACGAGACCATGAACATCTTCGGGCATCCAAAGGATAAGCGGACTGAGGATTATATTACCGGCCGGTTTGGCTGATGGGGAGGTAGCATATGTCACCAAGAAAATTATTTGAACAGGAGCTGGAGGAACTGCGCCAGGATGTGCTCCAGATGGCGGAATGGGTACAGGACGGATATGACTGCCTGTTTGCGGCTCTGGAAAAAAAGGATGGAGACCAGATGCGGAGGTACGTCCGTCATGACCGGACCATTGAAGATATGCAGAGGAACATCGAGTCCCAGTGCCTGAGCCTGCTTACCAGGCAGACGCCGGTGGCCAGGGATCTTCGTACAGTTTCCGCAGCCCTTAAGGTGGTGACGGATCTGGAGCGGATCGGCAATCATCTGTCGGATATGGCGGAGCTGTTTGTCCGCATGGATCTGCCGGAGCTTTCCAGATATTCGTCTGCCTTTTCCGGATATGGTCCGGGAGACCAGGACCCTCATTGGGAAGGCCGCCAGAGCGTTCGTGGAGCGGAATATGGCCATGGGACAGGAGGCCATTGATGCCGACGATGGTATTGACGATTTCTTTAACCGGATCAAGGAGGACCTGGTAAAGGAACTGAAAAAGGACGGAAGTGATGCCGACGGCTGTGTAGATGCCCCGATGACCGCCAAATATCTGGAAAAGATCGGAGATCATGGAGTCAACATCGGCCAGTGGGAGATCTTCCAGGAAACCGGGGAGATCGACGAGATCCGGCTTTTATAGGAATGATATTTTATATAGAGAAACCGGTCAGTCCAGGGGGTGTGACAGATCCCTCCAGACTGGCCGGTATTCTTTTTGAAGGCCGGGCCGCTGCCCCGCCCTGGAAACCATATGCCCGGAGCGTGGCCGGGATGGCGTCTTTCCGGTCGGACGGTTACAGATCTGCCATCCGGTGCTTCAAAAGGGGAAGCTGTTCCCGCACCTGCTCCACCTCATCCAGATCGATGGAGGTGATCTGCATTCCTTCTTCTGCCTCCATCTGGTTTAAAACAGTCCCCCAGGGAGAGACAGCGATGGAATGGCCCCAGGAGTGGTAGGAAGCGTCCATATCCCTGGCAGGAGCTGTGCCAAAGGTAAAGACCTGGTTGTCCACAGCCCTGGAACGGAATAAAAATCTCCCAGTGGGCCGGGCCTGTGGTCATATTAAAGGCTGCCGGGACCAGGATCACCTGTGCCCCGTCCAGGACCATGCGCCTGGCCAGCTCGGGGAAACGGAAATCATAGCAGATGCAGAGCCCCATGGGGCCGAATTCTGTGTCGAAGACAGTGGACTTATCCCCGGCAGTGAGCGTATCGGATTCCTTTGAAGCGCTGTCCGCCCTTTACGTCGATATCGAACAGATGGACCTTGCGGTGCTTTGCATGATCTGGCGTCCCTCCCGGTCGAAGACATAGGCCGTATTATAGACATTTCCGGCCTCGTCGGATTCTGGGACGGACCCGGCGGACAGATAGACCTGGTACCGCTTAGCCAGCCTGGAAAGGGTCTGCCAGGAGGGGCCGCCGCTGGGCTCTGCGTAGACGGGGAAATTTGGTGTTTCATAGGGGCAGGAAAACATCTCCGGCAGGCAGATCATGTCTGGTGCCGGCATCCTTTGCCTGGCAGAACAGACCGTCAAGGAGAGAAAGGTTGGTTTCTTTTGGGCATACACCCGGGTCTGGAGCTGGGCAACAGTCAGAAGTTTCATGGATATTCCTCCGTTTAAATGTATGATAGATCCAGTATACCCCCTTTTATTGAGTTGTCTATAATCCGGGAAACACTTGCAAGATCCAAAAAATGTGGTAATATTCCCCTTGCACATACAGATGTATCATGCAGACGCACAAAAACAGCAAAATCGGATAAAGAGGACCATACCATGGAAAAAAGCAAGTATTATGTCGTGCGGGACAAGGCTCTGCCGGAGGTGCTCAGAAGGTGGCCGAGGCGAAACAGCTTCTGGATAAGAACCGGTCCATGACCGTCCAGGAGGCCACAGAGCGCCTGGGCTTAAGCCGCAGCTCTTTTTATAAATATAAAGATGACATCGCTCCCTTTTTCGACAATACCCGGGGAAGACGGTGACCCTGGTGATCCAGATGGAGGATGAGCCTGGGCTTTTTATCGGATCTGCTCCATGTGGTCTCCGACTATCGGGCCAATATCCTGACGATCCATCAGACCATTCCGGTCAATGGCATAGCCACTGTGACCCTCCCGGAGCGTGGAGGTACGGGATAATACCGGCGATATGTCCGGGCTGGTGGAGGAGATCGAAAATATGACGGGAATTCAGAACATCAAGATACTGGGAGTAGAAAGATAGATGAAAGCAGCGATCATGGGATTCGGGACCGTAGGTTCCGGCGTTTATGAGGTATTGGACAGAAACAGAGAGACAGTAAGAAAAAAGGCCGGGGAACCCATTGAGATAAAAATACATCCTGAACCGGAGGGGACCTGCCCGGCAGCCCGGTGGACGAGCTGGTGGTCCATGAGATCGGGACGATTCTGGAGGATCCCGAAACGGGGCTTGTGGTGGAGACCATGGGAGGCACGTCTCCAGCCTATGAATACGTGAAATGCTGTCTCCAGGCGGGAAAGCATGTGGTCACCTCCAATAAAACCTGGTGGCGGCCAATGGGACGGCGCTTCTGGCCATTGCCAGAGAAAAGCGGGTCAGCTTCCTTTTTGAAGCCAGCGTAGGCGGCGGGATCCCCATTATCCGCACCATCAACGAGAGCCTGGCGGAGATGTGGTGGAGGAGATCTCCGGGATCTTAAATGGTACCACCAACTATATCCTGACAAAGATGTACGAGGAGGGCTGGGGATTTGACGAGGCCCTTAAGATGGCCCAGAAGCTGGGATATGCAGAGCGGAATCCGGAGGCGGATATCGAGGGATACGATACCTGCCGGAAGATCGCCATCCTGACAGCGGCGGCCTCCGGCCAGGAGGTGGATTATGAGCAGATCCCCACGGAGGGGATCACGAAGCTGACGGATGTGGATTTCAGCTATGCCGCCAGGCTGGGGCTTCCATTGCTGTTTGGTACCAGCATATGCAGGGACGGCAGGTATTACCTGGAGGTGGCACCGGTATTCATCAATGCCAGAAATCCCCTGTATTCTGTCAGCGGCGTGTTCAATGGGATCCTTTTAAACAGCAATATGCTGGGAGAGTCCATGTATTACGGCAGCGGAGCCGGAAAGCTTCCCACTGCCCGCGCTGTTGTGGGAGACATGATCGCAGCGGTACAGCTGAAGGACCGTCCGGCGGCCCTGGGCTGGACCGGGCAGCGGCTGGAGGTGCTTCCGGTCCGTCAGCTTCCCTGGAAATATTTTGCCAGGTTTGAGGGGCAGCAGGGAAGAAAAGAAAAACGCTGACAGAGGAGCTGTTTGGAAAGGTGCGCTGGCTGGAGCTGGCGGGGCTGGATGAGTTTGCCATTCTCACCGGCCCCATGACCGGCGGAGTTTGACCGGGCGGCCGGGCAGCTTGGCGGTCTGCGCCGGGCGATCCGGGCCCAGGTATAGGAGGAGAGACAATGGAGCATCTGATCTGGATCCTCAGGGAGGGCAGGATCCCCTGCCTCTTCCATGAGCTTACAGGCTTTTATTGTCCGGGCTGCGGAGGCACCAGAGCCGTTCTGGCCCTGCTGGCCGGCCATCCGGTCTTAAGCTTCCTGTACCATCCCCTGGTGCCCTCACTGCGCCCTGGTGGCCCTGATCTTTGCGGTTTCCTATGCCATATACTGGAAAAAAAGATCCCAGGTTCCGCTGTACTTAAGCGATGCTTATGTACATGTGGGACTTGGGATCATTGTCGTTAATTTTCTTGTAAAAAAACTATCTGCTGGCCGCAAAGGGCATCGATATCTACTGGAACAGCTGCCGGGCTGGTAGGCAGCAGGAGCCCGTCCGGATGCCTGAGCCTCTCCGGGCCTACACACCGTCGGCAGAGACTGGCCCTGCTGCTGTAACTGCTGCTCCAGCTGTTCCATGAACTCATTGATCAGAGCTGCATTGGCCGGATCCTTTACCAGGCTGGAAAGGGCCATAAAGTAGACGAACTCGCCGATCCCTAACACCACGGCGATGACGCCCAGGACGATGCCAAAGATGGCGGTGGCGTAAAAGGGCTGTCCTCGTTTGGAGATGATGGCAAAGCAGACGGCCCCCACGCCCAGGATGATGGCCAGGGGAAAGGCAAAGCAGCAGAGGCAGAGGATCCCGAAGATCCCGCAGATCATGGAGACAGTGGCATAGCCGTTTCTGGGCCTGGGCTGGTCCTGCCTCATGGGATCCGGCGCTCCAGGACCGCCGGGGTACTGGTTCTGGCCGCCCGGCCCCTGTGTCCACTGTCCCTGGTTTCCGTTATTATAATCTGACATAAGATTTCCTCCGTGTGGTATATTCCCGGAAGGAGCTTCCGGGATCGTCAGTCACCATTTTATCATGAACAGTTCCTGTTGTCCATATGGGATCGGTCCCGGCCGCCTGCGCCGGACCGGATATTTTAAGTTGCACATCTCCTGCCTTTGAATTATAATAGTCCTTGAGCCCTGTCTGGGAAAAACAGCAGGCAGAGACTGTGATCATTAGGAGAGACAACATGGATATCATTGCATCACTGACCAGTGAACTGAACGTGGGCCGCGGACAGGTGGAAGCGGCCGTAAAGCTCATAGATGAAGGAAATACCATCCCGTTCATCGCCAGATACCGGAAGGAGGCCACCGGCTCCTTAAACGATGAGGTATTAAGGACCCTGGATGAACGGCTGCGATATCTCGGGGACTGGAGGAAAAGAAGGCCCAGGTGATGGCCCCACTCCATTGCCGATCGTGAAAGCTGACCGGAGAGTTAAAAAGAAGATCGGGGAAGCCCGGACCATGGTGGCGGTGGACGACCTTTATCTGCCCTACCGTCCCAAGAGAAAGACACGGGCCAGCATGGCCAGGGAACGGGGACTGGAGCCCCTGGCAGACTGGATCGCCTCCCAGAACGCAGGAACCTCTCTGGAGGACGCGGCAAAGCCCTATGTTTCAGAGGAAAAGGGCGTGGATTCCGTAAAGACGGCCATTGCCGGGGCAAAGGATATCCTGGCCGAGCGGATCGCTGAGGATGCGGGATACCGCACCTGGGTCCGGGAGATCACCATGAACAAGGGAAGGATCGCTTCCGAGGTCCGCGGCGAGGAGGATCCGGAGTCCGTATACGAAAAATACTTTCACCACGAGGAACCGGCAAAGAGCTGTCCCGGCCACCGTGTCCTGGCCTTAAACCGGGGGAAAAGGAGAAGATCCTGACGGTGAAGGTGGAAGCACCGGAGGAAAAGATCCTCCAGTATCTGGAGGCCCATGTGATCACCGGAAGGATCCGGTGACGTCTCCGGTCCTAAAGAGGTGGTAAAGGACAGCTATGGCCGCCTTATGGCTCCGGCCATCGAGCGGGAGATCCGGAACGCTGTCACAGAAAAAGGCAGAAAACGGAGCGTTCCAGGTGTTTAAAAAAGACTTTGAACCAGCTTTATGGAGCCCCCCATCAGCGGCCAGGTGGTCCTGGGCTGGGATCCGGCTTTCCGTACCGGCTGCAAGCTGGCGGTGGTGGATCCCACCGGAAAGGTGCTGGATACGGTGGTCATCTATCCGACAGCGCCCCAGAATAAGGTGGAGCAGGCGAAGAAGGTCTTAAAGGATCTGATCGAAAAATATCATGTTACGCTGATCTCTGGGAAACGGAACGGCGTCCCGGGAAAGTCAGAGCAGATCATCGCGGACTTTTTAAAGGAGATTCCCGAGGATGTGCGCTATGTGATCGTAAACGAGGCAGGGGCGTCGGTATATTCGGCCAGTAAGCTGGCCACAGAGAATTCCCTGGCTTTGACGTGGGACAGAGGAGCGCGGTTTCAATCGCAAGGAGGCTCCAGGACCCGCTGGCAGAGCTGGTTAAGATCGATCCCAAATCCATCGGAGTTGGGCAGTACCAGCATGATATGAATCAGAAGCGCCTGGACGAGGTGCTGGGCTCTGTGGTGGAGGATTGTGTAAACCGGGTGGGCGTGAACTTAAATACTGGGTCTGTATCCCTGCTGGAGCACATTTCCGGCATATCCAGGACCATTGCAAAAATATCGTGGCCTACCGGGAGGAAAACGGGGCCTTTACTGATCGGAAGCAGCTGTTAAAGGTTCCGAAGCTGGGACCCAAGGCCTTTGAGCAGTGCGCCGGGTTCATGCGTATCTCGGGCGGCGCGGATCCTCTGGACGCCACCTCGGTCCATCCCGAGAGCTACCGGGCGGCCAGGGAGCTTCTGGAGCGTCTGGGCCTGGAGCTGATCCTGCGGGCTTTAAGGGAATGACCGGTTTAGGGAGAAAGGTAAAGGACCGGAAGTCCATGGCAGAGGCACTGGGGATCGGTGAGATCACCCTGGACGATATTATCTCCGAGCTGGAAAAGCCGGCCTGGGATCCCAGAGAGGAGATGCCAAGGCCCATTCTGCGGACCGATGTGCTGGATATGAAGGACTTAAAGCCCGGCATGGTCCTGAAGGGAACGGTCCGGAACATCACAGATTTTGGAGCCACTTTGTGGATATCGGCGTCCATCGACGGCCTTGTACATATATCTGAAATGTCAGAAAAATTCATCCGTCACCCCTGGATGCAGTCAGCATCAGGGGACATCGTGGACGTGAAGGTCCTGGATGTGAATATGGCGAAGCGGCGGATCGCCCTCAGCATGAAGCTTTAATAACCTAAGTCTATAAACGAATATGGAATGGAGGAAGCAGAAATGAAGTACAATTTTGATGAGATCATCGACCGGTCCGGAACTTCCGCAACAAAGATGGAGAGCCTTCCCAAGGGCTGTCCGGACGACGCCCTGCCGTTATGGGTGGCCGACATGGATTTTGCCTGCGCAGAGCCCATTTTAAAAAAGCCCTGCATGAGAGGATCGACAAAAAAGATCTTCGGCTACACCATGTATGACACCGACGAGTGCCTGGGCGCAGTCCCCGAACTGGTATAAAAAACGCTACGGCTGGGAAGAGCAGAAGGAAAACCTGTTTTTCTGCGGCGGCATCGTATCCGCTTACGCCGTGCTCTTAAACCTTCTGACAAAGGAAGGCGAGGGCGTGGTGATCCAGCGTCCCATTTATTATCCATTTACCATGAAGGCCAACATAAACGGCCGTCAGATCGTGGACAGCCCGCTGATCTACGCAGACGGGAACTATACCATCGATTTTGACGATCTGATAAAAAGATGGCGGAGCCCAACAATAAGGTACTGGTATTCTGCAGCCCCCACAACCCGGCCGGCCGCGCGGACCTCTGAGGAGATCCGGAAGGTCGTGGATATCTGTAAAAAATACGATAAATCCCCGGATCGCTGTCTGGCTTCCATCTGAGTACGCCGACCAGGATCGCTGTCTGCACCGCTGGCACCTTTAACCCGGCCGGCAATGAAGACATCCAATATCGTGATCCCAACAAGGAATGGCTCCAGGCTGCCTGGAAGTGACGATCGGGAGGCAAGCTCTCCATGAACGGCGCAGAACCCTGGGCCCTCACCGCAATCATCGCGGCCTACAACGAGGGCGAGGAGTGGCTGGATCAGTTAAAGGAATACCTGGACGAGAACATTTGCTATATCGAAGGAGTTTGTGAAAGAAAACCTTCCCAAGGCCAGCGTGATGGCTCCGTGGAGGGAACCTACCTGATCATGGATCGATTTCAACGGATATGTGGACGGCGATGCCAAGAAGTTAAGAGGAGATCATGCAGAAGAAAGCCAAGGGTGGCTCTGGATGAGGGCTATATCTTCGGCGATGCCGGAAGAGGCTGAGCGGATCAATATCGCTACGCCCAGAAGCGTGGTGGAGGACTGCATGGACCGGATCCTCAAGGCGTTTAAAGAAGAAAAAGTTAGTATAAAAAGGAATCCTGCAACATGAAAATCAACAGTGTAACAATGACTGCCAGGGACCTGTTCCAGTTTCCTGTATAATTTTACAGTGGATTTTTTTTTTTCAGGGGCGTTCAACGTGATCTTTACGTTGGGCGCCCTGGCGATCCTTTGGCACTGGGGGAGACCATCAATGTGGAATCCTTCTGGTATTCATCATCTTTACGGTGGTGCAGCCTCTGAGCTGGACCGGAGGCGAAGCGCAGGCCAGGGCCATCGGTTTTCGCGCCCTTAAACCCCACCCTGGGAGAAAAAAAAGATCGACGTGCCGGGATGACCGAGCTTTTCTGGAACCAGGTATGGAAGGTAGTCCGCATTAAAGCATGGGGCATCCCTGAAACAGGCCCTGTCCACGGCTATCTGATCCCCCAAACCGCTCCATTGAGGACAGAGATACTTGGAAAAAAAGAATCTGCCGGAATCCAAACGGAAAGGACTGAGATCGCATGATCGCAACGAGCTTTGGGCCGATACGTATGCCCTGGGAAAACCGGGAGAGGCGGCGAAGGCCAGGGACGACGTTAAACAGTTCTGGGCGTGGGAAAGACAGTACAGGGCTTTGCCTGCAGTTGGGGATCACAGAGCCGGTGTGAACAGCCTCAACTACCATTGTCAAGTATGACGGAGGACGGCTCCCACTGTATCATTTTTGACGTACCGCATCGGCGATGTCAGCGAAATGGACGAGGTGGGCTATGAGGACTATTTTTATGGAGGCGGTCACGCTCATCGAGTGGTCAAGAAATCAGCGAAGATCCTTCCGCCCCAAACAGAGGTGACCATTGAAAAAGGACTTGGTCCCAGGGCACACGATTACAGAAAGATCACGGTGGAGGAGACATAAAATGCGGATTTTAGGGATCGTCCCCTATGGTAGCTCTGTGGGCCATCGTGGAGGACGATATCACCATGGCGGAGTACCGCCGATTTTAAAGAAGACTCATTCCAGACCCTCCCTGCTTCCTATGATCGACGACATGGTAAAAGCTTCTGGGGATCGGAAACTGTGTCTGATGGACGCCATTGCGGTTTCCGCGGCCCAGGTTTCCTTTACGGGCTTAAGGATCGGTTCACGGCCAAGGGGCTGGGGCTGGCTCTTGATAAGCCGCTGATCCATGTGCCGACCCTGACGCCCAGCCTACAACCCGTACGGGGCCGGGCGCTTGATCTGCCCTATCATGGATGCCAGGAGAAACCAAGGTCTATACGGGGGGTCTACCGGTTCCAGGAAGAATTTGAGATCCTCCGGGAACAGGACGCCATGGACATGGGAGAGCTTCTGGAGGTGTTAAACGGCCTGGGAGAGCCGGTGATCTTCCTGGGAGACAGGTGCCTGTTTTTAAAGGCTGAATCGGGGAAAGGCTCACAGTTCCTTTTTTTGCTCCGGCCCATGTGAACCGCCAGGCCGCCGCCATGGCAACCTGGGCGCCCGTTATTTTGCGGAAGGAAAATGGAGTCTCCGATGACCACAGGCCGGACCTGAAAAATCAGGCGGAGCGGGAGAGGAAAAAACACGGTAGTTATGGAGAGAAACCGTCCCTCCTGGTGCGTGCCATGACAGAAAGCGATGGCGGCAGTCCGGCAGCTGGAGACTGCCAGTTTTTCGGATCCATGGACAGAAAGGCTCCTCCTGGAGACGCTCAGTGTCCCTATGATGGCTGGGTCCTCACTGGGCGGGAGAGAGGTCTGCGGTTATAAACCTGCGGTTCCTGGGAGATGAAGGAGAGCTTATGAGGATGTCGTGGCCCCGGGTCTCGAGGCAGGGAGGCTTCCCGGAAGGCTCATGGACCAGATGAAGTAAGCTCTGCCGGGAAAGGGCGCGCGGGATCTGACCCTGGAGGTGCGGTCCGGCAATGAAACAGCTATAAACCTGTATAAAGCCTATGTGGTTTTAAAAGGGAGGCTGTGCGCAAGGGGATATCGGGATCCGAAAGGATGCCTGGATCATGTGGCTCCGTTCCCTGCCAGGAACTCCCTCTTAAATTCGGATTTTCCGCTATAAATGTAGGGGTATCCGGGCCGTAAGCCGGCCGCGGAGGAGATACAGGAAGCGGAAGGTGAGGATTACATGAGAAAGTACGGGAAAACAGGGAAGCTGGAGACAGTGATCTGCAATATGTGCGGAAAAAAAGATCGTCGTTAAAGATGGGATCGTCCGGGAAGGGGCGGCTGCGTTCGACCACGCGTGGGATTATTTTTCAGAAAAAGACGAGAGGTCCATCATTTCGATCTGTGCGAATCGTGCTACGATGAGCTGGTGGGCCGGGTTCGGATCCCGGTGGACGTGGGAGGAGCAGACAGAGCTTCTTTAGAAAATATGCAGGAATGTACAGGAGGGCGCAGGTAAAATCATATTTTACCGCGCCTCTCTTTTGTCCCCGCGGCGGTTTATGATATGATTCGTAGGAGCATAATAAAAGGACTGAAAAGAAACTGGTTTAGGAAATGAGGAATTTAGAGAATGTTAGATATCTGTTTACTGGGAACAGGCGGCATGCAGCCGCTCTACCGCTGGCTCACCTCTATGATGGCCCGCTGCGACGGCAATCTGCTGATCGACTGCGGCGAGGGACACAGATTGCCATGAAGGAAAAGGGCTGGAGCCCTAAGCCGGTGGATATTATCTGCTTTACCCATTATCACGCCGACCATATCAGCGGCCTTCCGGGATTCCTTCTGACCATGGGAAATGCCGAGGGGTGGAGCCGGTGCTCCTGGCCGGCCCCAGAGGCCTGGAGCGGGTCGTGGGAGCCTTAAGGACCATTGCGCCGGAGCCCGTTTCCTCTGGTGTTCCGGGAGCTGTCGGAGCCCAGGGGAGTAGTTCCAGGCAGGCCCCTTTGTGATCGACGCCTTTAAGGTGAACCACAATGTGGCCTGCTACGGATACAGGATCTCCATTCCCAGAAAGGGCCGTTTTGATGTGGAACGGCAAAGGCACAGGGATCCCCCAGAAGATGTGGAGCCGGCTCCAGAAGGGGGAGACCCTGGAGCATGAAGGGCGGATCCTGACGCCGGATATGGTCCTGGGAGAGACCAGGAGGGGCCTTTCCGTTACATATTCCACGGATACCAGGCCGGTGCCGGTGATCGCGGAATACGCAAAGGACAACGATCTGTTTATCTGCGAGGGCATGTACGGAGAAAAGGAGAAGGCGGCCAAGGCCAGGGAATATAAGCATATGACGTTCCAGGAGGCGGCAAGGCTGGGCCGGGAGGCTGCGCCCAGGGAGATGTGGCTGACCCATTACAGCCCGTCCCCCGATCGGGCCGGAGGACTATCTGGAGGAGATCCGGGAGATCTTCCCAAGGATCAAAACAGCCCGGGACGGCTGGTCCATGGAACTGGGCTTTGACGAAGAGTAAAGCCGGAAAGAGGTTTTGAAACAATCATGAAGATACGTAAAACGGATGAAGATGTATATATTCTAGCCATAGAGAGCTCCTGCGATGAGACGGCGGCGGCTGTGGTGAAGAACGGCAGGGAAGTCCTGTCCAATGTGATCTCCTCCCAGATCGCCCTCCATACCCTGTACGGAGGCGTGGTGCCGGAGATCGCATCCAGAAAGCATATTGAAAAAGATCAACCAGGTGATCCGGGAGGCCTTAAAGGAGGCGTCCATGACCCTGGAGGAGATGACGGCCATTGCTGTGACCTATGGCCCCGGTCTTGTGGGCGCTCTTCTGGTGGGAGTGGCAGAGGCCAAGGCCATCGCCTACGCGGCGAAAAAGCCTCTGGTGGGCGTCCACCATATCGAAGGCCACGTTTCGGCCAATTTTATCGAGCATCCGGATCTGGAGCCTCCCTTTTGTGTCTGATCGTCTCCGGCGGACACACCCATCTGGTGATCGTGAAGGATTACGGGGAATTTGAGATCATTGGCCGCACCATGGACGATGCGGCGGGAGAGGCCTTTGATAAGGTGGCCCGCGCCGTGGGACTGGGATATCCCGGCGGTCCCCTAAGGTGGACAAGGCGGCAAAGGAAGGAAATCCCCATGCCATGGAATTCCCCAGGGCAAAGGTTGGTGGATCTGCCTATGACTTCAGCTTCAGCGGCATGAAATCCGCTGTCCTGAACTACATCAACCAGGCCCAGATGAAGGGAGAGGAGATCTGCGTGCCGGATCTGGCTGCCTCGTTCCAGAATGCGGTGGTGGATGTGCTGGTGTCCCGGGCTGTGGCGGCGGCGAAGGAATACGGCTATGATAAGCTGGCCATTGCCGGCGGAGTGGCCTCAATTCTGCCTTGAGGGCAGGAATGAAGGCAGCCTGTGAAAAGAGGGGATCCGGTTTTATTATCCATCCCCGATCTTTTGTACCAGATAATGCGGCAATGATCGGCGCTGCCGGTTATTATGAATATATCAATGGCGCCAGAGCCGGGTGGGATCTCAATGCGGTCCCCAATTTAAAGCTGGGAGAGCGGTAGGCGCTGTCTGAAGGGAGAAACTATGATGGGAGAAAAGGGGGGAGGACTGCGGCTGTGGTCCTGGCGGCTGGCCAGGGGAAGCGGATGCAGTCCGGCGTGGCGAAGCAGTACCTTCTTCTGAAGGAGAGACCTGTGATCTGGTATTCCCTGGAGGCCTTTGAAAAAAGTCCGGTGGATGAGGTGATCCTGGTAACCGGAAAAGAGGAAACAGACTGGGTACGGGAACATATTGTGGACCGGTATGGGTTTAAAAAGGTCGGGGCAGTGGTCGCCGGAGGCGCAGAACGGTATCATTCTGTCTGCCGGGGATTGTCCGCCCTGGACGGACAGGATCAGAGACCAGATCTGGTCCTCGATCCATGACGGAGCCAGGCCCCTGATCTCGGAAGAGGTGATCCGGAGGACCATAGAGGCGGCCCGGAGTACAGGGGCCTGCGTGGCAGCCGTTCCGGTGAAGGATACGGTGAAGGTCGCCGACGGGGATCAGTTTGCAGAAACGACCCTGGACCGGAGCCTGTTATGGCAGATCAGACGCCCCAGGCGTTCCGGTACGGTCTGGTGAAGGGGCCTATATGACAGCCTTATGGCAGATCCGGCTCTCCAGAAGGGGATCACCGACGATGCCATGGTGGTAGAGCGCATGACCAATGAGAAGGTGAAACTGGTCATGGGAGACTACCGGAATATCAAGGTGACAACACCGGAGGATATGACTGTGGCAGCGGCTTTTTTTGGATGATCTGAAAAGATGTAAAAAAAGTAAAAAAGTTTTGAAAAGCGCTTGACAAAAACGCAAGTATCGTATAGAATGTAAAAGCACGTTTGAGAGAGCGCTTTGGAGAGATATCGAAGTGGTCATAACGAGGCGGTCTTGAAAACCGTTTGTCCGCAAGGGCGCGTGGGTTCGAATCCCACTCTCTCCGCTACTGTATCGCGGAGTCGGGTAGGACCGGATCCGGTGCAGCAAACTGAATATCGGATTCCTTAAAGGAATGTGATTCAGCCATGAATGCAGAAGTACCCAAGT
>VOFI01003053.1_pt1 | contig 43924 bp, 62 predicted proteins | sample 5384131 | NCBI WGS metagenome assembly VOFI01 (sample SAMN12384728, study PRJNA508395) | human gut metagenome | isolation source: healthy gut H | host: Homo sapiens | reverse complement strand
CTACATCAATCAATATCAGCTGCTACTGTTTCGTTATCTGAATGAGTTTGCATGCAAGATGGGATATGGTTGTATTATCCGTTATTGCAATTCAGGATTTGAGGAAAAACTGGAAGCATTAAGAGAACTGGAGATCAGAGGAATCGAAGTCTGCTTTAGCCTTTTCTGCTTTCGCAGGAAGAGGAAGCGTACATAAAAAGAACATTTTAGGATTAAAGTCTGCCATATGCAGTCACCGGAAATGCGATTGAACATCATAGAAAAAAACGAAAGCTCTGTCTATGAGACCGTATGCTATCTTGCCCAGCTTGGTCACAAACGAATTGGAGGCATTTTTTGTATTGACGAAATAGATGATAGTTTCCTCATGGCAAGGAAAAGAGGCTTTTTAAAAGCTATAAGTCAGATAAATCTCGATCAAGATGAATCTCTGATCGGCCAGCTTCATGGAGAATGTGAAAAAAGACAGTGTGATTTCTGTGATAGAAAAGATATTTGTACCTCAAAAGCCGCCAACGGCATTGTTTTGTTATAGCGATGAAGTTGCGATCGAGGTAATGTCCTGGATCATGAAGCAGGGTTATAGAATTCCAGAGGATATATCTGTGCTTTCATTTGACGGTATTCCGTTTGCGGGACGCGTAACGCCATCTTTGTCTACAATTAGCCAGCCAGTAGAATATCAGGCAAAATGTATTATAAACGGCATGTTGTATCTACAGGATGGAATAGAAAGACCATGTGATGAAAAGGGAAATGAATATCTTCTGCAGATTCGGGACAGTGTGGGGTTTCCTAGTCATTAAAAAGATTGGAGGAAAAATATGAAAGCGAAAAAATTAATTGCTACTGGTATTGCAACATCAATGTTACTGCTGGCGCTTACCGGATGCGGAGCAGGTGGAAATAGTGGTAAATCCGCAAAAGATACAGATAAAGGATCAGTATATTTTCTGAACTTTAAATCTGAACTTTCTTCTGAATGGGAAGAAGTAGCCGGAACCTTTACTAAGGAAACCGGAATTGATATGAAAGTAGTTACTGCGGGAAGCGGAACCTATGAACAGACATTAAAATCTGAGCTTTCCAAAAAAGAAATGCCGACACTTTTTAACGTTAACGGTCCGATTGGATATCAGACATGGAAAGACTATTGTGCTGATCTGAAAGATTCAAAACTTTATGAATGGCTTACTGACAAAGATATGGCAATTACCGATGGCGATGGTGTGTATGGTATTCCGTATGCAGTAGAAGGATATGGAATCATCTACAATGATGCAATTATGAAGAAGTATTTTGCACTTCCGGATAAAGCCGTTGATATTTCAGATACAAAAGAGATCAAAAATTTCGACACGCTTAAAACAGTGGTGGAAGATATGACAAAACATAAAGATGATCTTGGAATTCAGGGAGTTTTCGGTTCAACTTCATTTGCTCCCGGCGAAGATTGGCGTTGGCAGACTCATCTTATGAATATCCCTGTGTACTATGAATACGAGGCTGACGGAGTGGATAATCTGGATGAGATCAAATTTACATACAATAAGAATTTCAAAAATATTTTTGATCTTTATCTGAACAATTCATGTACAGAACCGTCTATGGTTGGATCTAAAAATGTCGAGGAATCCATGGCAGAATTTGCAATGGGCGATGTGGCTATGATCCAGAATGGAAACTGGGGATGGGCAATGATCTATGACCTGGATGGAAACGTAGTCAAAGAGGATGATATTAAGTTCCTTCCAATCTATACAGGAGTAGAAGGCGAAGAAAAACAGGGACTTTGTGTTGGAACAGAAAACTATATCTGTGTAAACAGCAAGGCTAATGAAGCTGACCAGAAAGCTTCTCAGAAGTTCCTTGAGTGGCTGTTCAACAGTGACAGCGGAAAAGCATACTGCAATGGAATCCTTGGAATGACTCCTCCGTTTACCACATTTGGAGAGGATGAAAGACCGGATAACCCGCTTGTACAGGATATGCTGACTTATATGAACGATGATTCTTTATACTCAACTCCTTGGGATTTTGCAACATTCCCGAGCCAGGAATTTAAAAACCAGCTTGGAAGCTATCTTCTTGAGTATGCACAGGGAAGTATGGAATGGGATGATGTAGTTAAGCAGACAACTGATTGCTGGGCATCAGAAAAGCTCTGCTTGCACAATAGTAGAGTTTATAGGCTGGCGTTTTCCGAACGGAAAATGCCGCATGATACAGTGAATGTAGCAGATTTCGCTGCTTTGGAATGCAAAGCAGCGGTAAAATCCGTTGCTGTTTGTGCAATGCGTGAAAAGCAACAAAATTTATGGGGCAGAGACAAAAATGTTTCTGCCCTATGTACGAAAAGGGAGGCTGTATAGAAGATGGAAAAAAGCTTTTAAAAAGAGATTTGTGATATTGGTACTGCCAACACTGATCGCATTTACAGTTGCATTTATTATTCCATTTATACTGGGAATTTATCTTTCATTTACTAAATTTACGACTGTGGCAGATGCACAGTGGGTTGGACTGAGCAATTATATAGTGGCATTCCGGGATAAAGATTTCCTTGCATCTCTCCTGTTTACTGTTAAATTTGTACTTGTTAATCTTGTGACGATTAACTTAATTGCCTTTATGCTGGCATATGTGTTGTCCAGAAAGCTCCGTGGAACAAATATTTTTCGAACAGTTATATTTATGCCAAATCTCCTGGGCGGAATCGTACTTGGTTATATCTGGCAGCTGATCATCAATGGTGTTCTTGCTTTTTTCAAAACAACGCTTACTGTGAAGGCCTCATATGGATTCTGGGGAATGGTGATCGCCATGAACTGGCAGATGATCGGATATATGATGGTTATTTACATTGCGGCTATCCAGAATATTTCAGAGGATGTAAAGAGAAGCGGCTCTTATCGATGGAGTAAACCGGAGACAGATGGTTACAAAGATCATCCTGCCTCTGATCATGCCTGCAATTACGATCTGTCTGTTTATGACAACGACAAATGCATTTAAAATGTTCGACTTAAACCTTGCTCTGACAGCAGGACTTCCGGGAAAATCGACTTCTCTGGTTGCACTGGATATCTATAATTCATTCTACAACAGAATGGGATATGAGGGAGTCGGACAGGCCAAAGCAGTGATGTTTTTACTGATTGTTGCTACAATCTCAGTGACGCAGCTTATTATTACTCGGCGTAAGGAGGTTGAAAACTAATGAAAAATAAGAAGAGTAAAATCATACTGATCTTAATTCTTACTGTAATCTCGGTTTTATTTATCGCTCCGATTGTGATTGTATTTATGAATTCGTTTAAGAGCAAACTGTTTATTAACAGTACGCCGTTTGCGTTTCCTAATACCGACTCTTTTGTAGGTTTGGCGAATTATGGAGAAGGAATGATCAAGACCGGATTTTTGCAGGCATTTTTTATTACTTTATTTATAACTGTAGCCTCTGTGTTTCTTATTGTTGTCCTGACTTCAATGACAGCATGGTATCTGGTACGTGTAAAAAGTCGTTTTACTAAAGTAATGTACTATCTGTTTGCTTTTTGCTATGATCGTACCATTCCAGATGGTAATGTTTACGCTTGTTAAAGTATCAAATATGTTTCATTTGGACAATCTGATTGGTATCATATTTATTTATGTCGGATTTGGTGCTGGATTGTCTGTATTTATGTTTACCGGTTTCATTAAATCAATTCCAGTTTCTCTGGAAGAGGCAGCGATGATTGATGGTTGTTCTATTATGAAAATCTACTTTAATGTCGTGCTTCCTGTGATACGCCCGATCATTATGACAGTCGCAATTCTGAATGCCATGTGGATCTGGAACGATTATCTGCTTCCATATCTTGTAATTGGTTCTGAATACAAAAGAATTTCTGTGGCAATCCAATATCTCAGAGGTGGATATGGATCAATTGACCTTGGACTTATGATGTCCATGCTAGTACTGGCAATCACACCAATTGTAACTTTCTATATGATCTGCCAGACATGGATCATACAGCGACTAATCGCCGGAGCAGTGAAAGGATAAGGAGACTAGAATGAAAAAAGTATTATATGAGGAATTACTTCCGGAAGAATGCGTGCAGAGAATACAGGAGATGCCGGTTGCTTATCTCCCGCTTGGCACATTGGAATGGCATGGTCCACATATGCCTCTTGGGGCTGACGGAATCCAGTCAAAAGAGTTGTTTGTCCGAGTGGCAGAAAAAGTAGGCGGCGTAGTACTTCCGATGTTGTTTATGGGACCTGATCGTGTGTTTTATGACAGGGGGACTGCGTTTTATGGAATGGATATTAATACCGAAGGCGCACTGAATACATATTGCGTCCAGCAGATGAAAGGCAGTGCCTATTGGATGGAAAAAGGTCAGTTTCAGGACAATCTGCGCAGTATCTTTGCCCAACTGTCCAGAGCAGGTATACGTATCGTAGTCGGACATGGACATGGTCCATCAACAAATGCATTTCAGGAACTAAAGGAAGAAGCAGCAGAAAAAAATATGGCCTGCGCATTTTGACTGCTTGGACATTTGCAGATGATGATCGGTTGAAATATCAGAATGACCATGCCGGAGCGAATGAAACATCTATCGTAATGGCTGTACGTCCGGAGTTGGTAGACTTTGGACAGGTGAAAGAAAATGAAAGTAATCTGATCGGAATCGCAGGACGTCATCCAGTCAGAGAATCATCCGTAGCATACGGAAATGAAATCCTTGAGTATACAATGAAAACACTTATTTCAGGTATTGAAAAGGAGTACAAAATACTCAAAGAAAGCTAGATGCAAATGAGTTTGAACTGTTTTTATGAAAAAAGAATCCTGCTCGCAGGATTCTTTTTTCAGCATTTGTTGATTTTTTACAAATTCAAATTTCTTCTCGTAGCAAAGCTACGATATCTGAGTCATTATCCATTGCCGATTTGTCGGTAATTTCTGTTTTCTCCAATTCTTCAACTGAAATTTGAGATTCAGTAATATTGTCTATTATTTTCAAATGAAACACTTTTTTTTCTCTGCAGCCTACACGTACATTCTATTGTGTTTGTCAACCCTTAAAAAATGCTTAGACCACTTATTGAAAATCTAACCATTTAAGATACGCAATGCTAATCAAATGACATTGGGCTCTGAACAGTTACGCATAAAAAAGGCTGCGCACCTATAGTTCAATATTATTGTTTCATCACCCGATTCCGCCCAGCACTGCGCCGGCAATCAGTGCAACAAGTGCGAGTGGAACAAGGACATATTTTCCAAGTGGCAAGAACCAAGTTCCGATTTTTTTCTCACGTCCAGTATTTACAGCTTTCAGTGCGAATTCTTTATCTGCGATCCAGAAGAACATGATTGCTGCAAGCATTGCTCCAAGTGGGCAGATATAGATAGAAACTGCGTCCATCCATCCGGAGACGATGCCCTGGATGAGAAGTGCGATACAGCAGCCGAATGCTGCAATGATTCCAACAGCTGAGACACGCTTTAATCCGAAACGTTCCTGTAATGTAGCAACCGGAGCTTCGTATAGATTTACAAGTGAACTCATTCCGGCAAAAAGTACGCAGATGTAGAAAATGATGCCTACAATCTTGCCGCCGGGCATTCCGTTGAATACATTGACCAGATAGATAAACATCAGTCCTGGTCCACCGGAAGACAATTCAGCACCGCCGACTGCCATTCCTGGAATGATCACGAAAGCAGCGAGTAAGGCAGCGATTGTATCGAAGATGGCAACATTTTTTGCAGAACTTACCAGGTCTTCAGAATCCTTTAAGTAGGAACCATAGATGACAGTTCCATTTCCGGCAATGGACAGAGAGAAGAATGCCTGCCCAAAAGCATAAATCCAAAGTCTTGGGTCTAAAAGTCCCTTTGGATTGATCGTGAAGATGTAACGATATCCGGTAGATGAACCAGAAGGGAGAAAATATATACCCCGAGTCCAAGAAACAGTACGAACAATAACGGCATCATTACGCCGTTGGCACGCTCGATTCCACCGGCAATCCCCATTGCCATGATCACAGCAGTTACAAGGACTGCAATTACAAGCCAAAGGTTATTACCAAAAGCAGAAGCAGTACTGTCGAACATGCCTCCAATTTGATTCATATCTTGTTTCATGCCGGCAATCTGTCCGGTCAGTGCAAGGAATGTATACTTGAAAATCCATCCGACAACAACTGTGTATCCGATTGCAAGTGCGAGAGAGCCAAGAACCGGAAGCAGTCCGATCAATTCACCTGTTTTCTTATTGCCGGTTCGCATTTCTGTACAGACACCGAAGGCTTTGATTGGTCCACCTTTGGCAGCGCGTCCGAGCGCCATCTCTTCGATCACTCCGGTAGAAGCAATCAATATTACAAATAAAATATAAGGAATCAGAAAGGTCATACCACCCCAGTCTGATACCATGTAAGGAAATCGCCAGATATTCCCCATACCAACGGCAGATCCGATGCAGGCAAGGATAAATCCTGTCCGGCTTTTGAATCCGTCACGTTCTTTCTCATGTTTTCCCATGTGTAGTCCTCCTGTAAAAGTGCGTATACTTTTGTACACGAACGTATTGATGTATTATAGCATATTTACATAAAGAAAAAGAAGCACCGAGATGATGCTTCTTTTGGTGTGTGCGCCTAGCGGTGCACATTACGAATCATGCAATATGACAGAAAGAAGAGTCCATCCCTTTCTCAAGCAATCCACTTTCAGTAATTGTTTTATAAATAGCATCTGCAAGTGCTGCATGACCGGATTCATCCAGATGCTCACGGTCAATTTCACTTGGAAAAGCAATTTTTGAAGCGTCCAGAAAACCGGCGTGATAATGGGTGGCAACTTTCCGATATTCCTGTGCAAGCTGTCTGGAAACCTGTTCAGACGCAAGATCGAATTCAGGATCAAAGTCGTCATCTCCAACTCCATTGCCAAGATGGATCGGAGAGATGATCAAGAGTTCAAAGGGCTGAGAACTATATTTCTTTGCCTTTTCAATAACCTGAATCAATCCTTTGGCAATCGTTTTGGAAGAAGCATTAAAGTGCGTTTTACAGTCATTTGTTCCTAACATGAGAATCAGAAGATCTATAGGATTGTGAGTCTCTATTGTGATTCCAATCTGGTCTAATCCGCGGCGGCCTTCGCGAAAAGCGTCCGAAAAAATAGTTGTGCGGCCGCACAAACCTTCTTCGATAATGCGATGTCTGTTGCCGAATTTCTTTTGAAGCAGGCAGGTCCATCTTGTTTTTTCATCAAAGCGTCCGGTTCCATCCGGGCGGTATCCGTAAGTATTCGAATCTCCAAAGCATAAGATATTCATAAGCAAATTCCTCACTCAAACAAAATAACATATTAAACAAGTATGAAAAGTATGATAAAGCATTTCAATGAGAAAGTCAATAGAAAAACCCAATAAACATATGAAAATAGTAGGAAAATAGAAGACGATAGGGGAATGCTCGGGTTATTGGCATATTCATGCCAAAACACCTCGCGAGATAGTGGTGTGTGAACAGTAATTATTGTTCATCGATGAGATGTCACAGGCAGGAAGTAAGCATTGTTTTTGAGAAAATAATTTTGTATAATGAAGTGCAAAGCTGGTTACGATAAGAGATAGCAGCAAGAATGTCGAGGCATTCTTGAATATACGACTTGGGAAGTGAAAGACAAACTATGAAATGTAAATGGATAAAGAAGTTAACAGCAGGAATTATATTTCTTGCGGCAGTTGGAAGTCTGAGTGGCTGTCAGAAAGCAGCGACATCGGAGAATCTGTTCCGCGATATTGAGGTTAATATGACATCAGTAGAATCGGCAGAAGAGAATCAGATCGTAAAACTGCAGATGGGTGATGGAGACAGTGCGATCAGCCAGGAGAGCAATCTGGATATCGAGATGACACGGAATCCGGCATCAGTACACAGAAAAGGTCAGCAGAAGACGAATATGGCCGGAACGAAAGAGACACAGGAGATGGAATCTTATCAGGTGGAAGAAGACGGGAAGACTGTGATCTACAGTGGAACGGATGAAGCCTGGGAGAAGAACGCTGTTGAGGAGAAAGAGACATCTTCACAGCAGACTGTATTGTTTGATGGACTTCAGAATCTGTCCGGAGCATTCAGCGTTTCACAGGATCTTGCGACCGTGAATAAGGAAGAGTGTTTTGAGCTGACAGGAACGATCAGTGGAACACAGTTCCAGGAGACATTTGCAGATACGCTGAAAGCTTTACTTGGAGAAGATTCCTCTGATCTGTCAGGCTGGAATCTACAGGCTTCCGAGGATGAGGAAAACAACGAGGAGCTTCAGCAGAAATTGAACAACGTAAAAGTGGACTGTGTGATTGATATTTATAGAAATAATATACTTCCGGCAAAGATTACCTTTGATCTGACAGATTATTTGAAGGCAGCAGGAGAAGAGAATGCACAGGTGACATCCTATACACTGGAAGTGACATTTGTGTCCTATAATGATACAAAGAAGATTAAAGTGCCAAAGGCTGTAAAGGAGTCTGCGAAGGATAACGGTGAGGACGAAGCGGAGAATAGTACAGATGAAATGCTGGAAGAAGAGAATCAGGAAGCAACGGCAGAAGCAGAAGCCGCTAAGGGAATCCAGTCGGATATAGAAGGTGCCGCACCACAAAGTGAAGAACTTGGAGCAAGCTGGAATTCTTATACCGTTCAGATTAACGGTAAGGTACTGACACTTCCGTGTACGATTGCAGACCTAGAAAGCACTGGACTTACGCTGGATGAAAAAAAGCCTTCCGCAGGAGTATGAGATTGAAGCAGGAGATTATCAGAATGCATGGTTCAAGGATGCTTCGAAGAATACGATTATGGTGGATTTGATCAATACAGGGAATGCTGTAAAAGAAGCGAAGGATTGTCTGGTCGGAGGAATCTATGTGGAACAGTATTCACTGAGAAACGAAGACCTGACAGTAATATTCCCGGGAGGAATCCAATTAGGAACGGCAATTGATGTCGTTCAGGCAGCATATGGAGAAGCATCCCAACATACAGAATCTGAGCTTGTAAATGTATATAACTGGTATGAAGACGGAAGTTTTTATAATAGTTGCGAGATCGATACGAACAGTACGGATGGAACAGTGAGTATGATGGGAATCAGCAGGTTCGAAGTGAAAAATGGTGAGTAACTGTTGTGTTTTGGAAAATTTGTAAAAACACTTGCATTCCACAAAAACATATGGTATTATATAAAACGGTCACGCAAGAAAGTGATCGTTGAGGCCCCGTGGTCAAGCGGTTAAGACATCGCCCTTTCACGGCGGTAACACGGGTTCGATTCCCGTCGGGGTCATTTTACAGAAAGCATTGCTGGATGTAATAAAATTTAAGATATGGCGCAGTAGCCAAGCGGTAAGGCGTGGGTCTGCAACACCCTGATTCACCGGTTCAAATCCGGTCTGCGCCTCTTAGAAAGTTTGGAAATGATTGTTTCCGGACTTTTTTTCTTTATGTGAAAATAAGTATTAGATACAACAAAATCCCCCATGAGAAGAAGTAAAGGTTCTGTCTTCCCATGGGGATTTTGCGTGCAATATTATAGGGCTTATTAGTTAATAAACAAAACTTATGAATTCGCAAGTGCTGTCTGTTTTACATCCGGAATTGCAATCAAAATCGGATAAAGCACTGCAGACAGAACCAGTCCACCGATTCCCTGGACCAGGTTCGCCGGAACGCTTGCGAATGCGCCGGCTCCGTAGATAAAGTACTCGCACAGGCAGTAACCGCCGGCAACGAGAATGATATCAGCAACACCGCCGAGGATGACTGCTGTGTAACGGCTTTTGGAATTCTTACCTACTTTACGGTAAAGAAGGGCGGAGCAAAGGGATACCAGTCCTTTGATCACGAATGTGATCGGAACATAGACAAAATATCCTCCGAGCAGGTCTGCCATAGCAGATCCGATACCGCCTGCGAGGAATCCCCATGCAGGTCCGAGAACAACGCCGGCAAGAATAACAATCGCATCACCTGGGTGAATATATCCGCTTGTTCCAGGAGTAGGAATCTTGATTGACATCGTAGCAACACAGGCAAGCGCTGCGAACAGTGCAGCCATGACAAGTTTCTTTAATGTTACTGTTGACTTAGAATTCATAACAAAAACCTCTTTCCTTTAAGATTTATCATACTATACAACAGAAGTGGACTATAAAAAAGAGCCACTTTTACAAAAAAAATAAACCATACCAGTTTGAACGGGAGACAAATTTATAAAATCTTAAGAAATGTAGAGAGTATGCTTTAAGATGTTGATGAAATAATAAAAAAGGTTTACACATAGAAACGTTTGTATCTGTATGGTAACTTTATAGATACTTTGAAAGAAAGTATAGTTTACAACATATGAAAAAAGGAGAACTTCAAAGATGGGATATCATTCAATTATATATATATTCCTATTTCTTCCGGTTTGTCTGTTGGCCTATCAGCTTGCACCGGAGAAATGGAGAGGAAGAGTCTTGCTTGCATTCAGCTGGATTTTCTTTTTATCTGCTAAGTGGAAAATTGCTGGTTTATCTTTTTGGGGACAACGCTTCTGACCCATTGTATTGGCATCTGGCTGACTTTGCTCAAAACAGAAGAAGCAAAAGCCGTGGAAGGTATGGATCGGAAACAAAAAGAAAGTAATTAAAGCAGAGTATCAGAAAAAGGGAAGAAGAGTATTAATACTGGGAATCTTGATTTTACTCGGAGTTCTTGGTTATTTAAAATATTTTGATTTCTTTACGACAAACTTGAGTTATTTATTCGGACATCCGGTTTTGGAAGGATGGAGACCGGAAAAGCTATTAATGCCAATTGAATTTCATTTTATACATTGCAGGCAATTGGTTATATGACAGATGTGTACTGGGGAACCATCCAGGCAGAGACAGAAATCTGGAGAACCGCATTGTTTCTCGGATTCTTCCCACAGATCATGGAGGGACCAATCGCAAGATATTCAGATGTGGCAGATACTTTGTATACAGGAAAGCCATTGGAATATAGAAATGTGGTCGATGGTTATGTAAGAATCTTCTGGGGACTCTTTAAAAGATGGTGATAGCAGACCGTATGGCACTGATGGTAAATCAAGTGTTTGACCATTATGCAGACTATCATGGAGCAGTGATTCTTGCGGCAGCGATCGGTTATGTGATTCAGCTTTATATGGAATTCTCCGGTTGTATGGATATCATTATAGGAAGTGGAAAGCTGTTTGGTATCTGCCTTCCGGAAAACTTCCGACAGCCGTTCTGTGCGAAGAATCCTTCGGAATTCTGGCGCAGATGGCATATTACACTCGGCGCGTGGTTCAAGGCATATATTTTCTATCCGGTATCGGTATCCGGATTGGTTAAGAAATGGAACCAGTATGGAAGAAAGCATTGCGGAAAGCATATTACAAGACTGGTGACTTCTGCAATCGCCCTGTTCCCAGTGTGGGTTGCGAACGGAGTCTGGCATGGCGCACAGTGGAACTATATTTTCTATGGAATGTATTATTTTGTATTGATCATGCTTGGGATTGCTGTGGAGCCGGTTCGAGACCATATTTTAGAAGCGTGTCATATTGATCCGGAGACGAAAATCTGGAGAACAATCCAGATTGCAAAGACATGGGTGATTATTGTAGTTGGAGAGTTATTTTTCCGTGCAAATGGATTGAAGGTCGGATGGTATATGTTCTGTAGTATGATAAAGAATTTTGATGTGGGACAATTAACGGATGGGACACTGTATACACTTGGACTTGAGCGGGCAGATTATCTGGCAGTAATTGTAGGTTGTCTGATCGTGGGAGTGATAGGTTCTATGAAAGAGCGCGGAATCTCTGTACAGAAGAAAATGGGAGAACTGGCTGTACCGGTGCGCTGGGGATTGTATTATGCCTTAGTTATAGGGATTTTGATCTTCGCAGCGTATGGGGATGGATATCAGATTCAGGATCTGATCTATGCTGGTTTCTGAGGTGAGAAGAATGAGTAAGATAAAAAAGGTATTCTCTTTATTGTAATACTGGCAGTATTTTTGGTGACAAGTTCTGTCGGGATGGAATATTATGTGGTGCATCAGCTGAATGGAGAAGTGACCGGAAGAAACCGCCCATTTGCGGCTCTTACAGTTGAGCCGGAAGATACATTGGATCTGCTGGTGGCCGGTGATAGTGAAAGCTATAATTCCGTGTCTACAATGCGGTTGTGGGAAGATAAGGGAATTGCAGCTTATGATTGTGGACAGGGAGCACAGAGAATACCGGAAACTTATTATATGTTAAAACAGGGATTTAAAGGACAGTCTCCTAAAATAGTTATGCTCGAGACAAATACCTTGTTCCGTGACATCGGTGCAGTGAAAAGTACACAGGCAATTTTAGAACAGATGGGTCAATATTATCTTCCGGTGTTTCGTTATCATAATCTATGGAAGACAGCGGTGGATGAGCCGGAAAATACATACGAATTACAAGGGGTTTGTGATTCGAGATGAGGTTGCCCCATATGAAGGCAAACCGGATTATATGAAGAAAAAGAAAAAATGTGAAACAATGCCAAAGTATGTTAAAATCTATTTGGAGAAAATTGAAGAACTGTGTGAGAAGAATAACGCGCAGTTATTGCTTGTCAGTATGCCGTCACCGAAGAATTGGAATCATAAACGTCATGCGGAGATGCAGCAATACGCAGATGAAAAAGGAATTGCATATCTTGATTTGAATGAGAAGGTAGAAGAACTGGGTTTGAATTGGACTGAAGATACACAAGATAAAGGAGATCATCTGAATGTTTATGGGGCAGAGAAGGTGACTTCGTATCTTGGAAATTATTTAGAAGAGAATTATGAACTGGAAGATCATAGAAACGATCCGACGTATGAAGCATGGAATCAGCTGGCGGAACAGTACGAGCAAAATCTTGCAAAGATACGAGGAGAAATAGAAGTGACAAAAGAAACAGGTGTAGAAAAATGATAGCAAAAGAGAAGTTGAATATTTTATGGAGTCTGGAGCAGACAGCGGAAAAGTATGCAGACCGGGTTGCAGTTTCGGATGTGAATCAGGAGCTGACCTGGAAGGAACTTGTGAAGAAAGCTCAGGTAATAGGCGCAGAATTAAGTGAAAAAGTTCAACCGGGGAACCCGGTTCCGGTTCTTTTAGAGAAAAGTTCAGAAACACTGGCAGTGATGCTCGGCATCGTTTATGCAGGATGCTTTTATGTGCCGGTGAATCCGATGAATCCAACAGAACGTCTGAGAAAGATTATGGAGAAACTGGATCCTGAAGTGATTATTTCCGATGAAAAAAGGGAAGGAACAGCTGGCAGCTATTGGAAATGGACTGGAAAATAAAGTGATGGGTCCGGAGGCACTTAAGACAGCGACAGGAACGGAATTGTCAGAAGAGCAGTACAGTAGACTGGAACAGATCCAGGGGCAGTGGAAAGAGACGGATGTTTTATACGGAATCTTTACATCTGGATCAACAGGAACACCGAAGGCGATCGTGGTAAGCCATGGAGCAGCCAGCCGGTTTATCCGTCATTTCACAGAAATCTTTGAGATTACATCAGAAGATGTGATTGGAAATCAGGCACCATTTGATTTTGACGTGTCTGTGAAAGATATTTATTCCAGCATCATGACAGGGGCACAGCTTGTTTTGATACCGAAAGAATATTTCTCGACACCGCCGAGACTTCTGGATTATCTTTGCGATAAGAAAGTGACCAATCTGACCTGGGCTGTTTCGGCATTAACACTTGTGTCTGCGTTGAAAGGATTGAATTACAGAGTGCCGGAATCAGTAAAAAGGGTTATGTTCAGCGGAGAAGCAATGCCGCCAAAACAGCTGCGTATCTGGCAGGAAAAACTGCCGGAAGCAAAGTTTGTAAACTTGTATGGACCGACAGAGATTACTTGCAACTGTACGTATTTTCCGATTGAGCGACAGTATGAGGACAGTGAAAAAATACCGGCCGGTAAGGCATTCCCGGGAAGAAGAGTAATCCTTGTAGACGAGGAAGGCAAACAGGTGACAGAACCTGGTGTACAGGGGGAAATCTGCTCGGCAGGAGAATCTCTGGCGAATGGCTATTATAAAGAACCTGAGCAGACAGCGGAGAAGTTTGTGCTGTATCCTGTAGATGGAACAGAACAGAGAATGTATCGAACCGGAGATCTTGGAAGTTATGACGAAGAAGGAAATATCGTATTTGCAGGAAGAAAAGATTTCCAGATCAAACATATGGGACACCGGATTGAGCTGGAGGAAATTGAGCGTTCTATGACAGCACTTGATGGAGGAGTGGAGAAGAGCTGCTGTGTCTTTGATATGGAGAAAAATCGTATTATGGGATTTTATCTTGGAGAGAAAGCAGCCTCAGATGTCAGAAAACAGATGAAGGAAAAACTTCCGGTCTATATGGTTCCGACAAAATTGATTCAGGTAGATGAGATGCCGTTGAACAAAAATGGCAAGACAGACCGTAATTATTTTAAGAATTATGGAAAAAATAGAATGTGATGTCTTAAAATTAATCATAGGAAAAAGAATAAGGGGAAAGGATAAATGTTATGAGAGAAGAACTGCTTCAAGAGGCGTCTAGAAAGTATGGAACGCCCCTTTACGTGTTTGATCTGGATATCTTAAAAGAACAGACAGAGCGTATTCGTGCGGGATTTGGTCCGGAGATCAACCTTTGTTATGCAATGAAGGCGAATCCATTTCTGACAGGATATATGGCTCAGTGGTCAGACCGAATCGAGGTCTGCTCTATGGGAGAATTCCGAATCTGCAGGAAACTGCAAGTTCCACCGGAAAAGTTGTTTATTTCAGGTGTTATGAAAAAACGAGATGATATTCGGGAGATACTTGCATATTGTGGAAATAGATGTGCATATACGGTTGAATCCCCACTGCATTTCCAATATTTTGTGGAATGGAGCGAGGAACATCCGGAGGATGGTATTCTCAGATTGTATCCGCGGCTTACGAGTGGAAATCAGTTCGGAATGGACGAAGACACGGTATTAGAAATTCTGAAAAGGCAAAGGAACTTCCGGGAATCGAGGCTGAGGGAATCCATTATTTCTCAGGAACACAGAAGAAGAATCTGAAGCGCCATCAGAAGGAACTGACATATCTGGATGAATTTTTAAAGAAGGCGGCAGAAGAACAGATTGATGTGAAATGTCTTGAATATGGCTCTGGAACGGCAGTTCCGTATTTCCGCGATAAAACGGCAGAGACCTTTGAGGAAACTGGTCTAAAGGGGCTTCAGGACGCTGTGAAGGCTATGCAGTGGAAGGGGCATGTAACAGTAGAGCTGGGGCGTGCGCTGGCTGCGATGTGTGGCTATTATTTGACCAAAGTGGAAGATACAAAGACAAGTGATGGAATTCATTATTGCATTGTTGATGGAGGCTGTCATCAGATTAATTACGACGGACAGATTAAGGGAATGTATGAGCCATATGTGAAGGTACTTCCGAAAGAAGTTTCAATGAAGGATGCGGAAGACTCTGAGGACAAGAATACAGAGGATAAGACATGGAAAGTCTGTGGATCCTTATGTACATTGAATGATGTTCTATGCAATGAAATTACCTTGAGAGGTTTGGAAAAAGGCAGTATCCTTGTGTTTGAGAGAACCGGTGCATATTCAGCGATGGAAGGAATGGCATTATTCTTGAGTCATGAACTTCCGGGAGTTGTACTTTACAGTGAGGAAGAAGGATGGATCCAGGCAAGAGTACAGCAGGAAACTTATGAATTGAATATGGTAGAACAGTTGTCATGAAAAAGATATTTGTGATATAACGTAGGATATAATGAAATTTAAAATAATAGAAAAAGAGGAAGAAAAAATGGAAGAATTATTAGAGATTTTAAATGAGATTGATGAGAGTATTGACTATGAGAACGAGACAGCTCTGATCGATGATCAGCTTCTTGATTCTTTCGCGATCATCACACTTGTATCAGAGCTGGAGGATGCATTTGATATCAGCATTGAAGCCTCTGAGATGATGCCGGTGAACTTCAATTCAGCAAAGGCGATCTGGGCAATGGTACAGAGACTTCAGGAAGATTAAGATTTCAAAAGTCTGTCAATGATCCGGGAGGCTTCGCTTGTCAGCGTAGTTGTATCCCAGTCAGGTATCAGTTCTTTCTGTTCCGTCAGACGTTCTAAGAGTGCAATCTGCTTTGGTGTGGCAGGCTGCACTTTTTTTAATTTTATATTGAAGTTGAAGAGGCTGGAACACTTTCGGATCCTGTGGCTCAAAATAGTGTGCCAGTGTCTGATAAAGCTTTGCGGTTGCGAGTGCATCATAGTATGCACGGTGAGCAGCAGGATTCTCAATATGATAATAGTCGCATAACGCACCGAGACTTTTAGACTCAAAGTCTTTATGTACTTTGCGGGCAATTTTTAAAGTATCGATCCCCATTTTTTCAAATGTAAGACCTTCTCTGACTGCACTGCATTTTACAAAGCTATAGTCAAACATGACGTTGTGTCCGATCAGCACGTCATCTTCACAAAAGGAGAGAAAATCGTGGATGACTTCCGGGCAGGATCTTGCTCCTGCAACCATATCATTTGTGATATGTGTGATGTTGGTGATCATCGGTGTGATCGGTTTGTCTGGATGGACGAATTCCATAAAACGGTCAACGACCTTTCCTTCCCGGACTTTGAGGGCACCAATCTCTATAATTTCATGTTCCTGAGGACTTAGCCCGGTTGTCTCCAGGTCAAATGCAATATATGATTTCAGCATAGAATGCTCCTTATCTGTAATGTTAATAACTTAATATCACTATACTAACATTACAGATAAGAGAAAAGCAAATTTTATAAAAATGATTCTAATTCTCGTATCATTTCTTCTTCTGTTTTGATAATTTTTCTTGCCAGCGCATCGGCAGATTTGTCAGCCCTGTTCAATGTATTGGCACGTTCTCCGAGTGTTTTAATTCCCATGCTGCATCCATCAATCAGAAGTTTTGCAATTTCGGAGTTATCATCATTCAGATTCAGTTTAAGTTCTGTGCTGAACCAGGAAAAAATGCGGAAGCCATCATTCCCGGAGCTTTAACTTCATTTCCCGAATCAATCAGGTGGTCTTTGCATTACCGCCTAATCGAGAATGACGATCAATGTATTTTTCAATTAATTGGAATAAGGTTGTATCTTGGGTGAAATCTTTGATTTGCTGCATACTTTCGATTGCCATCTGACATCCTGTGTTGCATTCTTCATATAGTTTTCGTGTTTGTTCATCCATGATGAAATCCTCCTTTTATGGTGCATTATTTGTGACGAAATAATATCAAAGATGGAATACGTGCATCAGTTATAAGAAAAGAATGTGGGTTTCTTTATATAGAATGTGGATAAAATACAAAATTATACGGTATTTTGTGAAAAACATAACGGTAAAGGACTTTTCTAAGAATATTTGTTGTGCTAAACTAAAAAAAGAGTTTAACAGAAAGGAAAAATGTACTCATGTTAAAGGGAAAAACTGTACTTCTTGGAGTGACAGGAAGTATTGCAGCATATAAAATTGCGTCACTTGCAAGTGCGCTGAAGAAATTGCATGCAGATGTGCATGTGCTTAACAGAAAATGCGACAAATTTTATTAATCCGATCACATTTGAGACACTGACAGGAAATAAGTGTCTTGTAGATACATTTGACCGGAATTTTCAATATAGTGTAGAACACGTATCATTAGCGAAGAAAGCGGACGTAGTTATGTTGGCACCGGCAAGTGCGAATGTGATTGGGAAGATTGCTCATGGCATTGCGGATGACATGCTGACAACAACAATCATGGCGTGCAAATGTAAGAAGATCGTTGCTCCGGCGATGAATACGAATATGTTTGATAATCCAATCGTTCAGGATAACCTGAAGGTACTGGAGCATTATGATTATGAATCAGCCCGGCGGTTGGTTATCTTGCCTGTGGAGATACAGGAGCAGGGAAAATGCCGGAACCGGAGCCCGGCGCAAGTATGGGACTGCATGTTCTGGTTACAGCAGGTCCTTCCGCCTGTACGCTATATTACGAATCATTCTACCGGAAAGATGGGGTATGCGATTGCAAAGGTATGTATGCAGCGTGGAGCGGATGTTACACTTGTCACAGGACCGACCTCTATTGAGAAGCCACATTTTGTAAATGTTGTTCCAATCACAACGGCGAGAGAAATGTTTGAAGAAGTGACAGGACGGGCCGAAGAACAGGATATTATTATTAAGGCAGCAGCAGTTGCGGATTATAGACCACGCTATGTCAGTGATGAAAAGGTGAAGAAAAAGGATGACGATCTGGCACTTGAAATGGAACGCACAGATGATATTCTTGCGTATCTTGGAGCGCATAAAACAAAAGATCAATTTCTCTGTGGATTTTCGATGGAAACAGAAAATATGCTCGAGAATTCCAGAAAGAAGCTGAAGAAAAAGAACCTGGACATGATTATAGCAAACAGTTTGAAAATGGAAGGCGCCGGGTTTGGCGGGAATACGAATGTGGTCACAGTGATCACAGAAGATTTTGAAAAAGAGCTCGGCAAGCTGACAAAAGAGGAAACAGCAGATCGAATCCTTGATCAGATTCTGGCACAGAGAGGGAAGTTTAAAAGATGATACTGACAATAGACATTGGAAATACAAATATTGTATTGGGCTGTATTGATGGAGATAAAACTCTTTTTGTAGAACGTTTGTCAACTGTTCGTACGAAGACAGAGTTAGAGTATGCAATCGATATTAAGAATGTACTTGATATTTATCATATTCATAGAAATGAAATCGAAGGCGGAATCATTTCTTCTGTTGTGCCACAGATTACAACCATCGTGAAGCTGGCGGTAGAGAAGATCCTGAAGAAGAATGTTCTTGTTGTGGGAGCCGGAATTAAGACAGGATTGAACATTCGAATCGACAACCCAGCACAGTTGGGAAGTGATCTGGTGGTCGATTCTGTTGCGGCAATTGTTGAGTATCCGGCTCCACTTCTAATCTTTGATCTTGGGACAGCAAATACAGTCTGCGTGATTGATAAAAATAAGAATTATATCGGAGGCATGATTTATCCTGGAATCGGAGTTTCTCTGGATTCTCTGACAGCTCATGCATCTCAGCTTGGCGGAATCAGTATTGAAGCACCGGAGCATATGATTGGAAAGAATACTACAGAGTGTATGAAGAGCGGTCTGATCTACAGTAGCGCTGCCGCAATGGATGGAATTATTGATCGTCTGCAGGAACAGCTTGGCGGAGAGGCAACTGTGATCGCGACAGGCGGACTGGCGAAGAAGATTGTTCCTCATTGTAGAAGAGAGATTATCCTGGACGATGATCTGCTCTGAAAGGACTTGCAATTATTTACAAAAAAGAACCGTAAGTAAAAGATGACGCAAATAAAAATGTAAATCAAATTTGAGTATAAACTGAAAAAACGGAAAGTAAAAGAATTTAAATTTATCTTTTACTTTCCGGTTTTTTATGTATATGTATTAACGACACATATTTATGGAAAAATTATTTTCCTATAAGATTCTGTAAAAACGATTTTAAGCTTACAGTCTGTCACCACGTTTGATGTATCCCGGTTTATCAGGGGATGCGATAATACGCTTACCACGAATCAGGCGTGCATGTTTGTCGATCACAAGGTTTTCAGCATGAACACCTTTTCCGATAACCACGTCTGCACCGATGACACAATTCTTAACAACTGCCCCTTCTTTGATTGTACAGCCACGTCCGATAACAGAATTCTCAACAGCACCTTCAATCAGGCATCCGTTAGAAATTACGGAGGATGTTACCTTGCTGCCTTCAAAATACTGTGTCGGGCAGGAGTCATTTGTACGTGTATAAATTGGCCAGTTATCATGGAACAGATCTGTTGCTTTTTTTCAGGTCGATCAGTTCAAGGTTTGCTTCATAGTAACTATTGAAGTCTGAGATTGTTGCAAAGTATCCACGATGTGGATATGCGCGAACATCAAGTTCCTCACAAGACTCATTCACGATATCAGCCAGTGTGTACATGGAGGAAAGTTTGTGTGCCTTCTGAACCAGGTCAAGGAACAGGTCTTTCTTCATTACATAAGTATCCATGAAGATGTTTCTGTTCTTAGCATTTCCAAGGTTTGGCTCCATGGAGAGAACACCTTTCTGTTTGTTGATGTTCAGTGTCTGACAGTTCGGGAAATGATCCTTCGCATTGTCAACAGAGTGATACATCAGAGTGATGTCTGCACCTGATTCAATATGTGAATTAAGGAATGTACTGTAATCAGCTGTATAAACCATGTAGCTAGGTGCAATCACAACATATTCAGAGTTGATCTCGTCGAAGCAGTCAAGGTTTTCCATGTAAGCAGCGATATCTGTGTTGTAAATACCGTTGTCAATGTTGCTCTCCGGAAGAGAGTAATCAGTTTACCACGTTTGGAGTTGATATTGTAATGACGTCCTGTTCCGATGTGTTCTACGAGAGAACGGGGTTTTCTGCGAACATAAACCTGCATTACATCAATTCCACTGTTACTCATGTTAGAAATCGGAAAGTCGATCACACGATATCTTCCGAGGAAGGAGAAGGCACCGATCGGACGGTATGCCTGCATGTCATTTACCTGTATGTTGTTTCCTGCAAAGTTGATAATTCCAAAAGCTTTACTCATTTTATTCGTCCCCCTTTACTCGTTTTGCAACGAGCTCGATATTCTCGCTGGCTGCGTCTCCGACAACAGCGTTCTTTCCAATCTTAATGCCATCGGCAACAAGGGCACGTGTAACAACGGCACCTTCTGCAACCTCAGCACCCGGCATGAGGACACTATCAATGACTTTTGCACCGGCAGCAACTTTCGCACCAGTGAACAGAACAGAATTCTTAACTGTACCATCAACGACACATCCCTGTGTAATGAAGGCTCTTTCTACAACTGCATCAGCTCCGATATACTGTGGAAGTGCAGTTGCATCTTCTGTATAGATCTTCCAGTTTGGGTCATTCAGATCAAGCTTATTGTTCTTATCAAGAAGATCCATATTAGCTTCCCAGAGTGAATCAATTGTTCCAACATCCTTCCAATATCCTTTGAACTTGTATGCATACAGACTCTTTCCGTCATTAAGCATAGTAGGAATGATATCTTTACCAAAGTCATGGCTGGAATCTGCATTCTTCATATCTGCGAGAAGCATCTTACGAAGAAGTTTCCAGTTAAAGATATAAATACCCATGGAAGCGAGGTTGCTCTTTGGATGTTCTGGTTTCTCTTCAAATTCAACGATATGTCCTGTCTCATCTGTATTCATAATGCCAAAACGGCTTGCTTCCTTCATAGGAACTTCGATAACGGCAATCGTTGCATCTGCGTTGTTCTGTTTATGATACTCGAGCATCTTGTCGTAATTCATCTTATAGATGTGGTCTCCGGAGAGGATCAGCAGATAGTCTGGGGAGTATGTATCTATAAAGTCAATATTCTGGGAAATAGCGTCAGCTGTTCCTCTGTATACATCAAGGTTCGCATCGGCTTTCTCACGTGGTGGAAGTACATAAACTCCACTGTCCTTCGCATCAAGTCCCCATCTTCTTCCTGCTGCTGCATAGCTGTTCAGAAGTACGGATTCGTACTGAGTCAGAACACCTACAATGTCAATTCCGCTGTTTGCGCAGTTACTAAGTGGGAAATCAATAATGCGGTATTTTCCGCCATATGAAACGGCTGGTTTAGCCACTTTTTTTTGTCAAATCATGGAGGCGGGTTCCTCGACCTCCGGCTAAGATCATAGCCAACATATTATCGTGTTTCATAAAAAGCCCTCTCTTTCATAATACTACTTCTTTAGTATACTCTTTTTTGTGCGATATTGCTAGGATTTTACATAGAAAAAATAAAAAAATAGCAAAAATAATGGAAAAATTTATCGAAAATCATTTGTCATTTTTCACAAAAAAAGAAAATAAGGAAAATCAGACAGATTTTTAGGCATTATTATATACAAGTGAAAAGGAACATTAAAAAAATTCCTTTAATATAGAAAGAATTGATTGATTTCAAAGCAGGAGTGTGGCAAAATACAAATCACAGTATTCATGAAAATGGCAGGTGTGAGATGAAAGCAAATGTGAAATCAGTTTTAATGAAAAAATATTGCAGAGTATATCAGGCGGGGGCGAAGCTTTTGATGGCTGCACTTCCGTGGCGTTCACCGAAAATGCTCAGTGGATCAGGAGCAGTGAAGAAGCTGCCAGAGGCGGTTCGAGATAGAGGATTTCATAAAGTATTAATTGTAACAGGACCGAAGATCCGTGCGAGGGGGCTTCTTAATGAACTGCTGGAAGAGATGAAAGAGAAGAAGTTGAAATATGTTATCTTTGACGGCATTTCTCAGAATCCTACGGATGAAGAAGTTGAAAATGGAGTAGGAATATTTCTTGGAGAAAAGTGTGACTGCATGATCGCATTTGGTGGCGGAAGTGTGATGGATTGTGCAAAAGGGATCGGAGCCAGAGTTGCGAGACCGAAGAAAGCAGTTCGGAACTTACAGGGACTTTTCCGTGTGCTACGTCCGATTCCTGTAATCTTTGCCGTGCCTACAACTTCAGGCAGCGGGTCTGAGGCAACGATTGCAGCGGTGATCACCGAGGTTCAGACACATCATAAAGCATCAATCAATGATTTGCAATTGATGCCACGCTTTGCAGTACTTGATCCGCGCCTTACAGTAGGACTGCCACCACAGGTAACAGCACAGACAGGAATGGATGCGCTGTGTCATGCAGTGGAAGCATACACGAATGATACATATAACAGTGATTTTGAGCGTCTGATGTGTAGTAAGGCAGTGCGATTGATTCATGAAAGTCTTCTGACAGCATATGAAGACGGGACAAATCTGCAAGCGAGAAAGGATATGCAGGAGGCTGCATTTCATGCGGGACGCGCATTTACAAGAGGAAGTGTGGGTTATGTTCATGCAATTGGCCATGCGCTCAGCGGGCTCTATGGAGTGCCTCACGGGCTTGTGATGGCAATTCTGCTTCCGCATGTGATGCGTGCCTATGGATCTTCTGTGTATGATAAGCTTGCGGATTTGTGTGATATCTGTGCGATGGAAGTAGATACACCGGACGGTATGATCTCAGCCGAAGTTCGTGCCGAAACATTTCTCCAGTGGATGGAAGAGTTAAAAGAGAAACTTGGAATTCCGAAATATCCGGATATGATCCGGGAAGAAGACGTGAACCAGATTGTAAAATGGGCACAGAAAGAGGCGAATCCGGTTTATCCGGTTCCGGAGATCTGGGATGCGCAGGAGATGAAAGAGTTTGTTCTGGCCATGATGGAAGGTGCGAGACTTGAAGGTGCAGAAAAGAATGAATAACCGACAAAAATCGGTGATGGATGTAATGAATTGGAGGAAATAATGACAGTATGAGTGACAATGCAACAATGAAAAACACAACGATTCATGACATGACGACCGGAAGTCCGGCCCGCCTGATCATGCAGTTTATGATACCGATGTTTTTGGGAAATATATTTCAGCAGTTTTACAACATTGCTGATTCAATCATAGCAGGACAGTTTCTTGGTGTAAGAGCACTGGCTGCAATTGGAAGTACGGGATCCTTGATGTTTTTTGTGACCGGCTGGCTGAATGGACTCAGCAGTGGATTTGCTATTTTGGTGTCACAGTGGTTTGGCGCGAAAGAATATGAGAGGATGCGGCATTATGTGGCGATGTCTATTTACCTTTCTGCTGGCTGGGCTGTGCTTATGACGATTGGTCTTGGAATTGCAAATGAGCCAATCTTACGTTTGATGAATTATAAGGATAGCATTATGCCGGACGTAAAGGCATATATGGGAATTATTTATGCAGGTCTGATTGTAACGGCAGCGTATAATGCGCTGGCTGCATTTCTGCGTGCACTGGGTGATTCGAAATCCCCATTGTATTTTTTGATTATTTCAGCAGTAATCAATGTAGGACTTGATGTGGCGTTCATTATTTATGGCGGCATGGGTGTAGAAGGATGTGCCTATGCGACAGTTATCGCACAGGGAATCTCAGCAGTACTCTGCTTTATATATATCGTGAAGAAGTTCCCTATTCTGCATCTTAAAAAGAGAATTTCAGATTTTCTCTTCCAGCTTGCGGAAAATTGATGGCTCTTGGAGTTCCGATGGCATTACAGTTTTCTATTACAGCGATCGGAACAATTATTGTACAGGGTGCTGTAAATGTTTACGGGGAAGATTATATGGCTGGTTTCTCTGCGGCAGCAAAGATTCAGAATGTAATCTGCACAGTATTCGTTGCTTTCGGTGCAACGATTGCAACTTATGTGGGACAGAACTGGGGAGCTGGAAAAGTAGACCGTGTACGACAAGGTGTGCGCTGTACACAGATTATGATTCTGGCTTACAGCGTAATTGCGATGATACTGGTATTTTTCTTTAGTAAATATCTGACATACCTTTTTATCAGCCCATCAGAGACGAAAGTTATTGAAGTATCAGTGCTGTATTTCCATACAGTATTCTGGTGTTATCCATTCCTGGGAAGTATCTTTCTATATAGGAATACCCTGCAAGGACTTGGATATGGACTTGTGCCGATGCTCGGAGGAGTGTTTGAACTTGCGGCGAGATCTGCAATTGTAGTTCTTGTGGCAGGAAAAACAAGCTTTGCAGGAGTGTGTCTGTCAGATCCGGCAGCATGGATCTCCGCATTGATTCCACTGATCCCGTATTATATCTATGTGACACGGAAGTGGAAGAAACAAGGGAAGATAGCGATGTAAAAGTGAAAGCAAAAAACAGGCGCAGGGAATCAATTATGAAGCTCTGCGCCTGTCGTTTGTTAAGTTAAAATTATTCTGCGGCTTCTTCTTCCTCTTCATCTGAAGTAAGATCAGAAGCTTTTACGTGTACTTCTGTGATAGTAACTACTGTTGCATCAAGATCTGTCATAAGATCAACATCTTTGTCTTTGGCAATTGGAAGATCAGCAACACGAATTGTGTCCCCCGATTTTCAGAGGTCCAACATCAACTTCGACTTTCTCTACCAATGCGGCAGGAAGAGCCTTGAAGGAAATCTCCTGAAGCATCTGCTGTGGTACTCCTGAAGACAGTTTCTCGAGGTTTACAAGGTGAATCTCTGCTACAGAGTGAACCTTCTCATTGCTTACCAGTGCCTGAAAATCTATTTCATCTACATAACCTTTCAAAGGATTGTAATCAACTTCCTTGATCAGAGCGTCATAAGTCTCGCCGGCAACTTCCAGCATAACCTGACCACCTTTGCTCTCGACTTTCAGAAGTTTTTCTATTTCACCTTTATCAAATTTCAGTGGAATAGAATCTTCCAGTTCACGACCAAACAGGTTTCCTGTTACAAATCCTTCGCGTCTTAATTTTTTTTGCTTTGATTGACATGTCTCTTTTTTCAGCTTTTAAAGTATTCATTTATCTTTTCCTCCAAATTACTGAATTCGCTTAGCAGCCTTCAACTTGTCAAAATAATAAGTAGGTTTTGTTAAGTGTTCTTTTTTCTTTGCTACAGTTACACTATAGCACCCGGTGTCAAGGGGAAGGGAAAAGCAGGGAGAATTGTAGGGTGAAAAATTAAGGTTTTGAAGGTTGAAAAAAGGTGTGATAAATGAAAAAAATTAAGGTTGTATAACGGGAATATTTAGGGTATTGTTGTGAAAATGGCGGGAATGAGTGTCTCGGAAGGATGCTTCAGAAGAAAAATGACGAAATTAAAAAGGAATCAAAACATGTGTAACATTATTGAAAATGCAAATCCTTTATGATAAAATTTCAAACAGAAACTACTGATATTAGTCGAAATATCGGTATAGAAATGGGGAAGAAAGAATATGGATTTACAGACATTGATCGTTTTGATCATCGAGTTGATCGGAACGATCGCATTTTCAATTTCGGGGGCAATGGTTGGTATCCGGCGAAAGATGGATATTTTTGGTGTGTTGGTGCTTGGTGTGGTAACCGCGGTAGGAGGCGGAATGATGCGTGATGTGATTTTGGGGAAGACACCGAGCGCATTTGTGAAGCCGATTTATGTAGAAGTGGCAGTGATTTCTGCATTAGCGCCATTTCTCTTACTTTCTATTAATAAGAGACTGGTGCATAGCAAATACCAGGCACTCTATGCAGGACTAATGTTCCTGATGGATTCGGTCGGACTTGGGATCTTTACAGCAGTCGGAGTATCCACAGGATGGACAGCAGGATATCATGATAATATGTTTTTCTTAAGTTTCCTTGGAGTACTGACAGGAGTTGGAGGAGGACTTCTACGAGATGTGATGGCAGGAGTTCCCCATATATTTTTGTAAAGCATGTGTATGCCTGTGCATCGATCGCAGGGGGCAATCTGTTGTGTACTGGCGTACAGAAACCTGGGTCAGATTCCGGCACTTGTGATCGGAACAGTGGTTGTGCTTGTGATTCGTATCGGAGCAGCGCATTACAGATGGAATCTGCCGTGCGTGAAGCTGGAGGATGAAGAATAACGAATAGGAAAATCCAATTTGGTGACAAGATACTGGTAGAAGTAGTTGTATAGTGCAAACACTTATAAACACCCGTTATTTTATCTTGAGAAGGATGAAAATAGCGGGTGTTTTTATAGTCTTATTTATAAAAACAGTTCATTTTCTTTTCGTCCGGAACAAGCTTTTTTTTAACTTCTGGGAAGCAGCAGCCAGCATTAGTGGATTCAGCTTGCGGGAATGCGTTGGACAGACGCTGATACAGCGCATACAGGAAATACATTTGTCCTTATCAGTCTGCTTAGGATTATCAGATGGAATTGCTCCTGACGGGCATTTCGCTGCGCACAATCCACAGGAACCACAGGTATGTGAAGCACCAGGGATAAGCGGAATCGTACCGTATTCGCGGTAAGGTCTGTTACCCGGAACATGTACTGGTGGAAAATCAGTTTTTACAGTGTTGTTTGTTTTCTCTTTTATCTTCTGTGCAAAGGAAGCGAGTTCTGTAAGATCATTCTGATCAGGTCTTCCAGTTGCAAACTGATGCATGATGGAATGTTCTGCGATAGCCGCAATAGCTGCCTGGCAGGTGAAGTTCTTTTCAATCAGAGTATCTTCAAGTTCAATTAATGTATCTTCATAAGCACGGTTTCCGTAAACGGTGATTAGAATCGCAGTTGCATTATTTCCGCTCAGGGCTTTGATTCTCTCTAATGCAATGGCAGGAACACGTCCACCGAAGGAAGGAACTCCGATGATACAGAGATCTTCTTTGGAAAAATCATTTGTTAGATTCATAGTTCGTTCGCATAAATTAATGGTCTGATAATCACCAAATTGTTCAGCTATAAATTTAACTGTTTTTTCAGTTCTGCCGGTGGGGCTAAAGTAAATGGCATATATACTCATAAATATTCTCCCCTAATTAAATGTTTTGGCAGATACAATAATTTTAGAGGTTTTAGAGTTATTTTGCAAGTGCCTGGTTGATATTAAAAGATAAAAGTGATATGATTCAAATAGATAAAATATTATCTAAAAATGCATAAAATAGTTAAAAATAGATAAAATATTATCCATGAAGTGAGGTGGATGAATGCAACAGTTAGTATGGGAAACAGCAGAAGAACTTGATCAAAAGCTTGCGCAAAGAGTGCGTAATATTAGAAAGAGACGTTCAATTTCACAGGAAAAATTAGCATCTATGAGTGGTGTGAGTTATGGTTCGATTAAAAGGTTTGAGACGACAGGAATGATTTCATTACTTTCATTGACGAAGATTGCGATGGCATTGGATATGGCAGATGAACTTAGAGATATTTTTTACAAGTGTGCCGTATAGGGATATCCAAGAAGTTATAAATGAGACGAGGTCTCAAAGCAAAAGAAGAGATAGATTTAGATGAGAGTTTATGGAATTATATTAAAGAGAGTAGGAGTTTATTATGAGTTACATCACAACATACACAGGAAATCATTTTGATCCGATCAATCCAGATCCGGAACTAATCAACATTGTAGATATCGCCCATGCACTTCCGATGATCTGCCGGGGGAACGGCCAGGTCAGTACGTTCTGGTCGGTGGGAGAACATTGCATTCTGTGTGCAAAGGAAGCCGCTGCCAGAGGATACAGCAATCGTGTGATCGAGGGTGCACTTTTGCATGATGCAAGTGAGTGTTACATGTCAGACGTGCCGCGTCCGCTGAAGCAGTTTATGACAGTATATAAAGAGCAGGAGAATCATTTGCTTGATGTTTTGTATACCAAGTTCCTGGGTTCACCACTTGATGAGCAGGAAGAGAAGCTGATCAAAGAGATTGATGATGCGGTATTGTGGTATGATATGAAATATTTACTGGGTGAAGACTCAGAAGGAGACAAGCCGGAGACGTGTATGGTACCTGATTATACGGTGAGAGCATTCAAGGATGTTGAGCAGGAGTACTTGGAAATATTTGAAAAATATAAGGTCTTATAAATATCAAAATGATGAAAAGGACAGAGAGTTCTGATTGAAAAAATGTCAGAAATCTCTGTCCTTTTTGTAAGTATCAGTATAGTTCGCAACTTTGTATTCTGCGGATTGTTTATCTCAGTCGAGAAGACTCCCACTTCTTCAGGTGGTGAGTAACAGAAAATGGATGAAAAAACGTAAGAAGTGTTACGGTTTTAAATGGCTCCGGTAATCTGTTGGCGAAACATTATAAAACTTTTTAAATGTACGTGAAAATGCCAGCTGGTCTTCAAATCCAAGTGAATTGGAAATAATCGAAACAGGAAGTTGTGTAGTTGCAAGTAACCTTGCAGCTTTTTTGAATTTCAGTTGAAGTAGATATTTTTTGGGTGAGATTCCAAACTTTTCATGGAAAGCCCGTGTAAGGTAATTCTGATGGATGCCGAAATAGTCAGCTACATCTTTTAACTTCAAATTCTCAGCATAATTGATATCAAAGTAAAATTTAATTTCATCGATAATTGACAGTTTATTTGTGTCTGCTTCATGAAAATCAACATCTGAAAAAAAAGCATGGAAATAATATGAAGCAGGATACTATTTCCTTCAAAATAATGACTGGTCAATGAGGCGTCTAATTGCATGATCCTGGAAATAGAATCGTAATATTTTCGGGTATCCAGACCATGGATCACATAAATATCTTCTGTTGAAGTCATAATCTGATAGAGATAGCTTTCCGAGCTGATGCCGATAAAGCTGATCCATGCATAAGACCAAGGGTTTGTTTTTGAGGCTTCATAATAAGTGATCTTACCTGCCGGAATGAGAAATGCATCTCCTGCTTTTAGGTGAAACACATGCTCATTAATACGAAATTCTCCCTCCCCGTTGAGTACAAAATGGATTAGCTGATATGATCTCAAAGTCGGACCATAACTGTAGCCAGTGTACATTCTTCATAACCGGCACTGTACAGAGAAAGATCACTATTGGCTTTATATACCAGAGAATGTTTGGTTTCTTTATATTCAATCATAAGTCTATCATAATACAAAAAGTTAGTTTTTTCCATATATTCTTCTGAAAATGCTATGTTCCAAAATAGAAAAATATAGTTTAATATAGTCAGGCGCCAGAAAGTAAGGACGGGAGGTCATTTAGAAATGATAAAACGGCAGAAATATCATCTGGAACCGGACAGAGGTCTGCTAAATGATCCTAATGGGTTAGTTTTTTACAAGGATATGTATCATGTGTTCTTTCAGTGGAATCGATTTGAAAAGAATCATTCTTACAAGGAATGGGGACATTTTACATCGAAGGATTTACTTCATTGGAATTGGGAAGGAAGTGCTCTTTTGCCGGACCAGTTTTATGAGCAAAATGGAGTTTACTCAGGTAGTGCATTGATAAAGGATGGTCAGCTTCGCTTATTTTATACAGGAAATAATAAGAGTGGCGGTGTGAGAAAAAGCAGCCAGTGCCTTGCAGTTACTGAGGATGGCAAGACATTTCAGAAAAAAGGCATTGTGGTATCAACACCTACGGAGTTTACCGAGCACTTCAGAGATCCGAAAGTATGGCAGGACGGCGATGACTATTATATGGTGATCGGAGCACAGATGAAAAAATGGAAGAGGTTCTGTCGCACTATGCAGCTCCAAGGATGCGGAAAATTGGAAATTCGAATTAGTGCTTGCAAAATCCAAGGAGTATGAAATGGTCGAATGTCCGGATTATTTTCAGGTAGATGGACAAGGAATTTTGCTTTATTGTCCGCAGCACAGAGATAATGAAAGTGATAGTTCACTTTGTAGTTTTTCGGCTTATAAAGAGTTTGATTTTAATGACATAGTTTCAGGAAAAATAGAAGATAGCAATATGCAGAATCTGGATGAAGGGCGTAAAAAGATGGATCAGGGATTTGATTTTTATGCGCCGCAGACATTTACATCACCGGATGGAAGAAAAATTCTGTTTGCGTGGATGTCAAGAATGGAAGAGGAAGAAGAGAAGCTGTTTGGTGCAGGAGAATCCAGTATCCATTGTATGACATTACCAAGAGAGCTTTCTTATCGAAACGGAGAACTGTGTCAGCTTCCGGTAAGAGAATTGGAAAAAAGTTTGTGCATACATAAGATTTCTGAGCAGGAAAGACAAAGTGGAGAAATAATTCTTAAGAACAGAGTATACTGTGCAAAACTATCTAATCTTCAGAATGAAACTTCTTTTGAAATAGAATTTCAGAACAGAGAAGTTATTCTAGAATACAAAAAAGTAGAAAAAATAATTTCTGTAAAGAGAAAAAAATTGGGTTACAAAAGATTATGATGAGAGAAACTGTAAGATTGATTCGTTGGAAACGATAGAATGTTGGTCTGATATTTCCAGTATGGAAATTTTTGTGAATCAGGGAAGCAAAGTGTTTTCTATGAGAATGTTCACAGAAGAAGAAAATGGAAAAGTAAAAATAAACGGACTCATGAAAGAAACAGTCGTGGAAATGTATGATTTAATGGGAGAAGGAGAGGAGAAAAATGAGTGATAAAGAATTAGCAAAAAAGATTCTTGAACTGGTTGGCGGTACGGAAAATGTTGTGTCAGTAAGACATTGTGCGACAAGACTTCGTATTGTAGTAGCTGATAAAGAAAAAGATTCAGGTAAAAGAGATTGAAAATCTGGAGAAAGTAAAAGGAAGCTTTTTTAATTCTGGACAGTACCAGATCATTCTCGGAACAGGACTGGTTAACCGAATCTATGATGAAATTGTAAAAGTTACAGGAACAGGCGACGAAGAAAAGTCGGAGGAAAAAAGAAAAGGTGGTTTATGGAAATAAATTCCAGAGAGCAATCAGAATGTTTTCTGATGTATTTGTGCCAATTATCCCGGTGCTTGTAGCTACTGGTTTGTTTATGGGACTTAGAGGTCTTCTGACTCAGGAGGCAGTACTTGCAGTATTTGGTCTGACAGCTGATAGTATTCCGCAGAATCTTCTTACATTTACACAGGTATTGACAGACACGGCATTTGCATTCCTTCCGGCTTTAGTGTGTTGGTCAACATTCCGCAATTTTGGCGGAAGTCCGGTAATTGGAATTGTATTAGGATTGATGCTTGTAAACAGCAGCCTGCCAAGCGCTTATGCAGTTGGATCAGGAGAGGCACAGCCGTTGATTTTCTTTGGATTCTTAAAAGTAACAGGATATCAGGGATCAGTATTACCGGCATTTGTGACAGGAATTGTCGCTTCCAAGTTTGAAAAATGGCTGCGAAAGAAAGTTCCGGATGCAATCGATCTGATTGTGACACCATTCTTAACATTGTTGGTTGGATGTGTTCTGGCATTGTTCGTACTTGGACCAATCTTACATACAGTAGAGTCAGGAGTTCTGTTTGCAGTAGAACATCTTCTTCCTTCCGATGGGAATAGGCGGATTTTTATATGGATGTTTCGGACAGCTTCTTGGTATTTTTGGTATTCATCATATTCTGAATTTCTTAGAGATCAGTATGTTGGCACAAGATGGATGGAATTATCTGAATCCAATCGGAACTTGCGGAAATGTTGCTCAGGCAGGAGCAGTTCTTGCAGTTGCAATCAAAGCAGCGTCTAATAAGACAAAGCAGGTGGCATATCCGGCATGTCTGTCTGCATTACTTGGAATTACAGAGCCGGCGGTATTTGGAGTCAACTTAAAATTTATGAAACCGTTTGTAATGTCAATGATCGGTGGTGGTGTTGGAGGATTTCTGGCATCAATCTTCCATCTGAGAGCAACAGGAATGTCAATTACAGGTATCCCAGGAACATTGCTGTATCTTAACGAGCAGCTGCCACTCTATATTCTAGTAAATGTAGTTGCTTTCGGTGTGGCATTCGGACTGACATGGATGTTTGGTTTTAATAAGAAAATGGAGCAGTAAGTATGAGTATTCTATTTCATAACAAAGGGCAGATCGTGCAATTAAGTAATGATACAATAAGTTATGTGATGGAAGTTGTGGATGGAAAGTATCTGGTTCATCGGTATTTCGGACGAAAGATCCGAAATTACCGGGGACCGGAAATCCCCTGTATTTTAAGAGGGGTATAATACGGAACATGACAGCTCTGTCGAAAATGTATCCTTTGATGATTTTCCGTTTGAATATCCGGTCGGAGGACATGGAGATTTTCGTATTCCGGCTTTTGCAATCACACAAGAAGATGGAATAACATTTTGTGAACCGGTGTTTAAAAGCTGGAGTGTAGTATCCGGTAAGCCTAAATTACAAGGTATGCCGCAGATTCGTGTTAATGAAAATGAGTCGGAGACACTGGAAGTGATCTGTGAAGATGACAGAGCAGGGATCCGACTTTTTCTTTTATTATACGATTTTTGAAAATCACGGAATTGTTTTACGACATCAAAAGTAGAAAATTATGGGAAGCAGACCGTTTTTCTTCAGAACATTCAGAGTATGTCTCTGGAACTTCCGGCAGAAGAGTATGAACTTATGACATTATATGGGACACATGCTAAAGAGGTAAATATGCAGCGTTTCCCGATTCATTATGGGGTGCAGAAAACGGAGAGTGTCAGGGGAAGCAGCAGTCCTCAGCATCATCCATTTTTGGCAGCGTTAAAACCGGAGACGAATGAATGCAGTGGAGATGTCTGGGCAGCGCATCTTGTTTATAGCGGAAATTTCCTCGCACAGGTGGAGAAGGACCAGTTTGGAAATGTACGGGCGCAGATTGGAATTCATCCGGACAGTTTTAAATGGGAATTGAAGCCGGGAGATACATTTGCTTCTCCGGAAGCGGTATTGAATTATAGCAATACGGGGCTGAATGGAATGCGCCACAATTTTCATTGGCTGTACCAACAGCATCTAATTCCTAAACGATTTGAGGAAAAGACACGACCGGTTCTTTTAAACTCCTGGGAATCTATGTACTATGATGTAACAATGGAGAAGATTGATGAACAGGCAGACCTGGCTAAAGCTGCGGGAATTGAATTATTTGTATTGGATGACGGTTGGTTCCGTAAAGGAAATGACAGCAGATCTTCAATGGGAGACTGGATATGCAATGAACAGAAACTTCCGGGTGGAATTGCAGCAGTTGCAGATGCGATTCACAAAAAAAGGTTTACAGTTTGGACTTTGGTTTGAACCGGAGGCAGTCAGCGAGGATAGTGAGTTGTTACGTCATCATCCGGACTGGGCGCTTCACATTCCAGGGTATCAATCGGTAAAAGGAAGACATGAATATCTGCTGGACCTTTCAAGAGAAGATGTCTGTGAATATTTATTTAAAACATTAGATTTTTATTTGAAAGATGGAAAAATCAATTACATAAAGTGGGATATGAACCGACCGCTGACAGATGTGAATTCTGCATGTCTGGGAGTACAGCAAAAGAAGAGATCAGTCATCGGTATGTGCTTGGATTATATGATATTTTGGAACGCATTACAGAAAAATATCCGGATGTTCTGATTGAAGGATGTTCCAGTGGTGGTGCGCGATTTGATCCGGGAATGTTGTATTATGTGCCGCAGAATTGGACAAGTGACAATACGGATGCATTTGACCGTGCGACGATCCAAAGAGGGTATAGCCTTTTATATCCGCAGATAACAATGGGTGCTCACGTAAGTATTGTTCCGAATCATCAGACCGGAAGAAGTACTTCTCTGGATGCAAGATATCAGGTAGCAAGATTATTTAATCTGGGATATGAACTTGATCTTACGAAATGTTCCGAAGAAGAAAGAAAAAAAGAAATTGCTGATCAGATTCAGGAATATAAAGAACAGAGAGGCTGGCTGCAAAATGGAGTGCTTAGTTATCTTGAAGTTCCGAATGAAAATTATATTGCATGGTCGGTTGTTTCTGCGACGGGAGAAGAATGCGAAGTTATTATCATGCAGAAACTGTTTGATCCGAGATATTCTCATGGAAGAATTCATCTCTGTGGTCTGAATCCGGAATGGGATTACAAAGATGAAAGTACCGGGCAGATTTTCGGTGGAGATGAACTGATGGAGATCGGAGTATCGCTACCATTAATAAAACGAGATTTCCATACATTTGCATTTCATTTTTCAAAGGTAAAGGAGAATTACGGTGATCAGATTAATTGCAAGTGATCTAGATGGGACGCTTCTAAATGAGGAAAGCATGTTATCAGAGAAAACAGCGGAGTGTATAAGGAATGCACAGCAGGCAGGAATTCTGTGGGTTGCGGCAACAGGCCGTTCGCTGAAAACGGCATCTGAGCTTATGAGAACAGCGGGAGTGTCACCGGAATATCTTCTGCTAAATGGAGCCGAATTCCGAAAGAGTGATGGGACTTTGATTTTCCAAAAATCAATAGAAGAATCCTGTGCGCAGGAAATTATACAGATGCTCATGGAAAGAAGCTTGATTTTGAAATTAATACTTCAGTAGGAGATTTTTTGACAGACTGTGAGTTTTGCGATACGGCTCGCCCAATGCCCGCAGTGGAAAAAATTTTTGATGCGCAGATTAAAATTCAAAAGATATTTATTTTCCCAGAAGAGCAGAATAAGTTGAAAAACATAAAAGAATTTCTGAAGAAGAGACAAGATATCACAGTTACTTCATCTGCAACTTGGAATATAGAAATTACAGACCGACAGGCGAATAAAGGGAGCTATGCTGGAACAGATGGCAGAGTATTACGGGTGGAGTAAAGAAGAGGTATTGGTATTTGGGGATGGAAATAATGACATTTCAATGTTTGAGAAATTCCCACATTCCAGAGCAGTGAAAAAATGCCGTAGAAAGTTTAAAGAAAAACGCAGAGAAAGTTATCGAATCTAATAGAGATGATGCGGTTGCACAAGAGGTATGCAGATTGTTGCAACATCTAAGTTTGTAAGCGCTTGGTTGATATCAGAAGAAAAAATGATAAAAAGGACGGAGAGTTCTGATTGAAAATGTCAGAACTCTCCGTCCTTTTATCCATTTATTTTACAACAGCTGTCGCGTTCAATCAGCTGATGCGGCACGATAATCTTTGTTGCAACAAGATTCGGATTCTCAATATGATTGATCATCTGTGATGCCGCCTCGATACCCAGCTGCTTGGAATTAATATCAATTGAAGTAAGCTGTGGAGATGTCGATCTTGCAAACAGAGAGTTGTTGAATGATATAATCGACAAATCATCAGGGATTGAAACATGATTCTGTAGACAAACTCTTTCAAGAGAAACAGCAAGAATATCATCACTTACAACGATTGCAGTTGGCGGTTCATCCTGCAGTAACAGAGAAGAAATTGCTTCTGTGTTATCTCCTGATACATTCAGAACTTCCGCGCAGTATTCTGGACGGAAAGGGATTCCGTGTTTAGTCAATGCCATCTGGTAACCGGTTTTTCTGTCTGCGGCAAAAGTCAGTGAACTGTCGGAACCCAGATAAGCAATCTTGCGATGACCGAGCTGATAGAGATATTCGGTCGCGTCCTCTCCGGCAAGAAGATTATCATTGTCAATATATAATGTCTGATTCGTGTACTGTGTTGCTTTTCCAATCAAGATATAAAGAAGCCCTTCGCTGAAGAGATAATCAATAATCGGATCGTCCTTTCGAGAATAAAGAACGATGAACCCATCTACTTTTCCACTTCGTGACATAGACTGAATCGCTTTTAAGATCTCATCTTCATCTTGACCTGTCACAACAGTAGACATGTATTGTCTCTGGTTACAGTAGTGGCTGATGCCGCGAATTGCTTCAAGATAGAAAGCATTCTCATATACTTCACGGGCAGATGCCGGAAGGATAATCCCGATTGTGCGGGAATACTGAGAAGCAAGATTGCTGGCCTGAAAGTTTACTTCGTAACCAAGTTCGATCATCGCTTTACGAACTTTTTCTTTTGTTTCTGTGCTGATGGATGGGTTATTCTTACAAGTTCTGGAGACAGTGGAAGGTGATACACCTGCCAAAGCGGCCACATCTTTAATTGTTACTGCCATATTTTCCCTCCTGTGAGGAAATAAGGATGTCAGGAGTCTGACACCTATTTTCCTTTATTTTCACGTAACTGTTCAGAGCCAACCTCCAAAATGCTACGCATTTCGTCACCTACTATTTTAGTGAAAGAACGCAATGATGTCAAATCTGTTGCATAGTTTTTTTTGCATAGAAACTGTTGTGAGAATGTACAAAAACAGAGCATATAAATTGTGCAAAAGGCAGAAATAGAAAATAGATTTATAAATAGAATTGCATTTCGTGCAAAACGTACATATAATTAATGCAAACGGTTGCGCAGAATAATGCAACAAAAAACGTGCCACATGATGCGATGGCATGCAGGGAGATCTAAAAAGAGGAATTTAAAGGTGGAAACGAAAGGAAAGAAGAAATTCAATCTCAATTTTGATTTGCTTCAGAAATTAGGTAAAGTTCTGATGACGGTTATCGCAGTTATGCCGGCAGCAGGATTGATGATCAGTATCGGTAAGCTGGTACAGATGGCAGGAGCGGATCTTTCTATCGTAATGACAATCGGAAGTACGATGGAGAAGGCGGTGGAGCAGTGAAAGATGCCAAACGTCTGGATTACATTTTCTGTAATACGCAGAAAAAGTAAAGTCATCGAAAGTGGTATGTAATGGTAAGAATTACCCGGTAGTATCCGATCATTATGGAGTAATGATCGAGGTAGAAGATTAAGAGGAGGAAGATAAAATGAGCGAAAGAGCAGCAGGTATTTTAATGCCGATCAGTAGTTTACCGTCCGAGTATGGAATCGGTTGTTTTTCAAAAAAGCGCATATGAATTTGTAGATTGGCTCAAAGGAGCAGGACAGAGTTATTGGCAGATTCTCCCGCTTGGACCGACCAGTTATGGAGATTCTCCATATCAGTCCTTTTCTACATTTGCAGGAAATCCGTACTTTATCAGTCTTGATGAACTGATCGAGGAAGGTGTTCTGACACGTGCAGAATGTGAGAAAGTAAACTGGGGAAAAGCAAAGGGTTCCATTGATTACGAGAAGATTTATAATGGACGTTATCCATTACTTCGCAAAGCTTATGAGAGAAGTAAGATCAGTGAGAATCCGGAGTATCAGAAATTCGTGAATAAGAATAGCTGGTGGCTGTCAGATTATGCACTGTTTATGGCTGTGAAAGGAAGATTTGACAATGTAGAGTGGACAAAATGGGCAGAAGATATCCGTCTCCGCTGGAAATGGGCAATGGATTATTACAGAGAGGAACTGTATTATGATATTGAATTCCAGCAGTACATGCAGTTTAAATTCCACGAGCAATGGATGAAATTAAAGGCATATGCAAATGAAAATGGAATCCAGATCATTGGAGATATTCCGATTTATGTTGCAATGGACAGTGCTGATGCATGGGCGCATCCGGAACTGTTCAGTTAGATGAGGAAAATGTTCCGACAGCTGTAGCCGGATGCCCGCCGGATGGATTCTCTGCGACAGGACAGCTGTGGGGAAATCCGCTGTACCGTTGGGACTATCATAGAGAGACAGGATATTCATGGTGGATTTCAAGACTGCATTATGTATTCCAGATGTATGATGTTGTCAGAATCGATCATTTCCGTGGATTTGATGAATACTTTTCAATTCCGTATGGGGCAGAGAATGCGATCGGAGGACATTGGGAGAAAGGTCCTGGAATCGATCTGTTCCGCAAAGTGGAACAGGCACTTGGATGGAAGCAGGTTATCGCCGAAGATCTTGGTTATGTAACAGATTCTGTCCGTGAGTTGGTTCGTGAGAGCGGCTTCCCGGGAATGAAGGTTCTGGAATTTGCGTTTGATTCCCGCGACTCAGGATGCGCCAATGACTATCTTCCGCATAACTATCCGGTGAACAGTGTAGCTTATACAGGAACTCACGATAACGAGACGATCGTTGGATGGTGGAGCAGTATTACAAAAAGAGGAGCAAAAACTGGCGAGAGATTACATGTGTGACCAGTACACACCGGAAAGGGAACTGTATAAATCTCTGATTAGCCTGATTATGCGAAGCAGTGCAAAGCTGTGTGTTATTCCAATGCAGGACTATTTAGGACTTGGAAATAATTGTCGTATAAATACTCCGTCTACGGTAGGAAAGAACTGGAAGTGGAGAGTGAATACAAGACAGTTGTCATTGAAATTGCAGAAGGAAATCCAGGAGATGACACTTAGATATGGAAGAATGAACTGGGAGACAGTCGAGTAGGATTCTAAAAAATAAGATTTTATGAAAAAAAAAGAGACGGAGGTTTCTGATCACAAAATGTCAGAAACCTCCGCCTTTTAGTCTTCTTTAACATAGTTGGGTTAAACTACTGTCTTTTTTTCTCAACATCCAAAGAGCAACAATCAGTGTCAATATCTCAGCTGCCGGAACTGCCAGCCAGATTCCATTTAAGTCCAAGAACCTCGGGAGAACGGTCAGAAACAGAAGCAGCAGTGCGAAAGAACGAAGGAAAGTAATCATACCTGAGATATATCCTTTGCCATATGTCATCATACGGATTGCTGCGAAGATATTGATTCCTGAAAATAAGAATCCGAGTCCATATAAGCGAAGTCCGGAAACTGCCATGTCAAAGACTGTGCTGCCGGGAGATGCAAAGAAATATACCCCAATTGGTGCCAGCAGATAAGTGCATCCGTAGAGAATGATCGGTGCAATCGCAAAGAAGCGATAAGCGTACTTTTCTAAAACACGACAGACAGAGAAATTTCTGTCTCCGTAAGCATATCCTAGTGGCGTTGATAGTCCCATAGAAAATCCAAAATAAATTCCGATACATAAGAACTGTAAATACATGATGATTGAAACAGCAGCAACGCCGTCTTCTCCGGCGAAAAGTAGGGCACTTCGGTTAAAGACAACGGTTGTAATCGCAATCGCAAGCTGGTTTACGAATTCAGAAGTTCCGTTGACCATGCTATGAAATGCTTCCTTTATAGACAGTCCGCGGAATGTAAAATGAAGGAAGTTTGGATGTGTTACAAAGTAAACCACTCCCATTATAAAAAGAAAGCAGCAGGCCGAGGAAAGTTGCAAGTGCGGCACCTGTAATTCCCATATGGAGCTGTCCGATAAAAATGTAATCGAAAACAATATTAAAAATCCCTCCGGAAAGTGCTGTCAGAAAACTGTACGTCGGAGAACCGTCAACACGGATGAAATAAGTGAACATCTCTTTTCCAACTACGATCGGAGCACCGAACAGCCACCAGTAGATATAAGCTTTACAATCTTCCATCAACAGTGAGGTTGCACCAAGCATCTGCAGGATGAGCGGCAACCGGAAAAGAATAAGCGCAGAGACAAGAGCGCCAATGACAATGGCAGCAGCCATGCTTACCGAGAAAGTCCGGCTGGCTTCGTCATTTTTCTTTCCACCGATATGAAGAGCAGCAAGCGCACTTCCGCCTGTCGCAAAGGCAAGTGCGATACCGTACAGAATATTTACAAGCGGATAGACAACGTTGATCGTAGCGAGCGCATTTGTTCCAACATAAGCAGAAACAAAGATTCCATCAACGATTGTATAAACAGTAGTAAATAATGAGGTGAGATAAGTTGGAATGATAAAGCGTAATAATTTCTTTAATCGAATCTCATCTACCGAACGAAATATAAGAGTTTTTTCCATAAGGAAGCCTCCTTGTTAAAAAATATCTTAGTATAGGATAAACCTTAAAGGTACTTGAAGGTCAATAAAAAAGATTGCTAAAATACCAGTAGCAAGATGTCGGTATTTTCATGAACGATGAAGAGAAAAAGAGGATCATCTAATGATCTAGAGGAGGTGGAAAATATAGCTTTGGAATTTCAAATAGGAGAGATATCCCATTTCTTTGATATTCCCGCATCTACATTACGCTATTGGGAAGAGATGCAGGTTCTATCGCCGAACAAAGGGGAGACAAGTCATTATCGGGAGTATGCGGTAGAAGATCTGATGACAATTTCTGATGTGATCTTTTATAAAAATCTCGGATTTCAGTTAAAGCAGATCCGAGAGATGAAATCCAATACACCGAAACAACAGGCAAATCTGTTTGAACAGAAGTTATCGGAGCTTGAACAGGAACAGGAACTGCTAAGACTTCGAATGAAAAAAAACTGCAAAGGCATATTGAGGCGGTGAAGACGTTGGAGAAATTGAGACAGACGCCTTATCAGGAAACAGAGATCGATACGGAGTGCATTGTCTCTTTTTGAGTTGATTGAGCAGGAGAAGTTACTTCAATATATTGAAGATCCGTATCTTTATTCCCGCGTACAGCATACGGACACGCTGCAGCAGGAACAACGTGGTCTGACTGTCTTGCCGGATGCGAGCAATGTGTTTGACGAGTCACATATTATCTGGCGTAAGCATGGCGGCAGATATATGACATTCTTATGAAAGAAGAAGTTGCCGAGAATTATCCAAATGACTTGCAGAAACATATAGAATATCTACAGCAATATCATAAAACAGGGGATGTGATCAGTCGCTTTCTACTCTGCGCACAGGAAGACGGTAAGGTATATGATTTCTATAAGACCTTTGCAGAGATTTGCTGATCATTATGAATAAGAAGAAACGATACTAGCGTGGAAAAATATGCAAAACATAGAATTCACAAATAAATCAAAAAATGGGATTGAAATTCGCAGAAACAGTGACTATAATTTTTTAGTTAGTAAGAGAAGTAATGAGTGGATGAAAGACGTCTAAGGAGGAGTTAGATATGAGCAATCAGGAGAATGTATTTGAAACAATTTTAGCACCTATGACCGGTACAGCAGTAGCAATCACAGAAGTGCCGGATCCTATTTTTATAGAGAAGATTCTTGGAGATGGAATCGCAATCGTTCCGACAGAAGGTAAGGTTGTAAGCCCGGTTGACGGAACTGTATCAAAAGTAGCAGAGACAGGTCACATTTATGCTGTTACTTCTGATAACGGAGTAGAAGTTGTGATACATGTCGGACTTGAGACAGTCGCACTGAATGGAAAATGTTTCCAGATCCATGTAAAAGAAGGAGACAAGGTAAAAGCAGGAGATCTTCTTGCAGATGCAGACCTTGAGTTTATCAAAGAAACAGGACGTAATTCCATCACACCGATCGTCATCGGTTCAAGCCTTGAAGGGAAAGAGCTTGTATGTGAAGAAGGAGAAGTTCAGGCTGGAAAAACAGTTATTATGGAAATTAAGCAGAAATAAGAAGTCTGAAGATATTGTTCCAGAATCGATTTAGCTTAGAAGGAAGGTTATAGTATGAAAGAAGAAAGATATTCAATCATATTCAGCAGCAAAACAGGAAATACAGCAGAGCTGGCAAATGCGATCCGTGATGCATTGCCGCAGGAGAATTGTGATTATTTCGGAACAAGCGAAATCGAAGAAATGGTATCAGAAATGCTTTATATTGGTTTCTGGACAGACCAGGGAAATGCAGATAAATCCGCATTGGAGTTATTGCAAAGAATAAAGAATAAGAAAGTCTTTCTGTTTGGAACAGCCGGGTTTGGTGAGAATGAGGCATATTTTCAGAAGGTTCTGAATAATGTTAAGAGTTCTATGGATGAAAGCAATCAGGTAGTTGGTGAGTATATGTGTCAGGGAAAGATGCCGCAAGCGGTGAGAGACCGTTATGTGAAAATGAAAGAGCAGCCGGATCATATGCCGAATCTTGATCTGCTGATCGCAAATTTTGACCGTGCTTTATCACATCCGGATAAGAAAGATCTGGATAAGTTGAGAGAGCTGGTTAGAGGATAGAAAAGTAAAGAAAATTTTGTTTGACTTTTTGAAAAAGAGGCAATATAATTATAAGAAACGAGTAGCAAGTAAGCGTAAATCCAGTTTACCAGCTACTCGTTTTCTTATTAAAATAGAAGTAACTGTTCAGGCAACCTCCAAAATGCTACGCATTTCGTCGGTGTGGCGTATCCGCCAAATAAAATTTCAAAAACAGTCTTAAAAATGCAAGCATTTTACACCTGTTTTATGAAATTTTGCTTGGCTCTGAACAGTTACAAATAGAATATCGCCATGAAAAAGTGTGTAGCCTGTCAGCGTAAGTCCAGCTTATATGACAAGGTGCGCACTTTTTTTGTGTAGAAAAGAGAGGAGCTAAAACAAAATGGCGGAAAGCAACAAGATGAAGGAGATGCCGGTGAATAAGCTGATGATCCAGATGGGAATCCCGATGATCTTATCTATGGCATTGCAGGCAGTCTATAACATAGTAGACAGTGCATTTGTAGGAAATATGAAAGTAGGCAGTGAAGCGGCACTAAATGCACTGACGCTCGTATTCCCGGTGCAGATGCTTATGGTTGCGGTGGGAATCGGAACGGGTGTAGGAACCAATGCACTTCTTGCAAGGACACTTGGACAGGGAACAGTAAAAAAGCTGCGAAGGTAGCAGGAAACAGCCTGTTTTTAGGGTGTGATCATTTATGTGGTTTGTTTATTGTTTGGCATCTTTGGAGTGAGAGCATATATTTCATCCCAGACAGTAGATGCAGAAGTTTTTCAGATGGGTGTCAGTTATCTGCGGATATGCTGCGTGATCTCTTTTGGAATTATTTTCTTCTCTTTATTCGAAAAGTTATTACAGGCAACAGGACGATCCCTTTATTCCACAATCGGTCAGGTGGTCGGAGCAGTTGTAAATATTATTCTTGATCCGATCATGATCTATGGTATTGGACCTTGCCCGGAAATGGGAGTGAAAGGCGCGGCCTATGCAACTGTAATTGGTCAGGTAGCGTCCGCAGTATTGCTGTTCATTTTCCATATAAAATTGAATAAAGAGTTTGAACATGGAGTGAAATACATGAAGCCAGATGCAGGTGTTATAAAAGAAATCTATGCAATCGGACTAGGCATTGATGTCGATTATGGTTTATGTGATGAATCTGATCCTGAAATTCAATCCGTCAGCACAGACAGCTTATGGATTGTTCTATAAAGTTCAGCAGTTCGTTCTCTTCCTTGCCTTTGGTCTGAGGGATGCAATCACTCCGATCATTGCATTTGCTTATGGAATGAGAAGTAAAAGAGAATAAAGGATGGAATCAAATATGGTCTTATTTATACGTTGCATTAATGATTATTGGAATTGCAATTACGGAGATTTTCCCCGGAGCATTTTGCAACGCTGTTTAATGCGGGACAGTCGAGAGAATATTTTATCGGTGCGATGAGAGTGATCTCAGTAAGCTTCCTGTTTGCCGGAATCAATGTTGCTTATCAGGGCATTTATCAGGCACTGGACGGTGGTGTGGAATCGTTGGTTATTT
>VOFI01003091.1_pt1 | contig 43940 bp, 75 predicted proteins | sample 5384131 | NCBI WGS metagenome assembly VOFI01 (sample SAMN12384728, study PRJNA508395) | human gut metagenome | isolation source: healthy gut H | host: Homo sapiens | reverse complement strand
GTGCTCCCATAAGGATCGTGATATCCTGTTCCGGCAGATTTGCAAAATATGCGCCCAGCCAGCCATCATCCCAGCCATATTCTCCCTTTTTTACACAGATTCCCTGCTGCAATTCAGGTGCCACACATCTCCGCATAAAATTTGTATAGGTATACCCTTCCAGTCCGATCCACTGCTGCATTGCCTGCTGCTGGTTTGCCGACATACTACCAGCTTGTCCCAGGTGCAAATACCAGTGGACATGCCGCAATTTTTTTTGCCATTTCCTGTGTGCTCACCGGGTGATCACTTTCCAGACGCGCACATGCTTCCTCAAACACTTTTGTGACTGCATCGTCCACCCATGGTCTGTTCCTCCGATATACCAGCCCGGAAGTCATCGCCAAAAGATCATGCATCAGTATCGGCCTCTCCGGTGTATACAATTTTCCGTCTCAGCTCCACTTTCTGGTGTGCAAATGCCGGAAGGATATCCGCTACCGGCTCGTACAGATCAAGCATTCCTCTTTCCATCAGAATCATTGCCGCCACTGCTGTAACCGGTTTTGTCATGGAATATAACCGGAAAATCGTATTCCGTTCGATTGGTTTTTCCGCTTCCCATCCGCCATTCCAGCCTGTGCATAGACCAGTTCTTCATTTCCTTTTGTTATGAGAAGATTAGCACTCATGACTTCGCCGGAGGCGATGGAATGTAATATCAGATCTGTAGCCTGTTGCGTTAATTTTTTAACATTTTTCTCCCTGTTTCATCCTGTTTTTCACTATTTATAAAATTTTACCTTTTAATTCGTAGAATGTGCAATTAAAGTATTCGAATTTTAGCCCATATTTTCACGAAGAAAGAACGTCTATCCTACGATCAATACTAGACAAAAGTTGAAATATCTATACGTGCCCCATGAATGGGGAGACATATGTACTAACTTACATACTTTTTTCTTGTACTTATTTCTATTCACACCCCCGCGAAGGGGGCGACCTCAGATACGGCACTTAAATTTATTCAAACGAACATTTTATTCACGCCCCCGTGAAGGGGGCGACTATTCCGGCTTTACACTAGGGACTTCGACAATTCGATTTCTATTCACGCCCCCGCGAAGGGGGCGACATGCCGTCAGACGCGATTTCCAATATCATCAGCAAATTTCTATTCACGCCCCGCGAAGGGGGCGACATGCATGATTTCAACATTTTCGGTCGCAAGTTTATTTTTATTCACGCCCCCGCGAAGGGGGCGACGTTGTTGCAATGCTCTGGAAATACTGGTACTGATTTTATTCACGCCCCGCGAAGGGGGGCGACTATGAATCTCTTTCCATATGCGTTCAACTTTTGTCTATCATGCACAATGCAATAAGTTTACTTATTTATATTTCGAACATAAAATATTCCTATATTGTCAGAAACTACTGCGCCGTTCCTCCGCATTTTCATGTACGGCAAACATACGCGCAACTATTTATAACAACAAAGGTTCTCCCACTTCAATGCTTTTTTTTCTTTCCAAAAGTATCAATCTTATTTTTATAAGAATTCCTAATCGATAAAAATCTAATAGAATCTAACTCGGAATTAATTGCTTTTTTCAATTCATATTTTAATACTGTAAGCTGAGCTGCATCTACAAGTACTTCAAAAACCGAATTTTGTACTCTATTTCCATAACGCTCACATAATTTTGCAACTGTTCTTAACCTTTTTTCACCACTTACACTTGTTGTATTTACATCATATGTAATAACCACCAACATTATTTTTCACCTCCATAAATACGGTGGGTACTCATCCAAATCTCCTCGAAGAACTCTCGCAAACAACATTGCTTTGCGCATATGGAATAAGCCCCAATTTCTATATTTTCACTTAAAAATGGATGCTTAATAGACTCCTCTTTTTCTTTTTTGCCATGCAGTTAAAACCTTTCTTCTCCACGATCATTTAAATAAACTGCCTCAGCGTCTGTTTCAAAATCAGTTTTTTTAACTGCTTTTTTATGAAAAAAGTGCCACAACAAATCGATCACACAATGGTGCCCTTTAATTCTTCCATCATATCAAGAGCAAACGATGGACGACCAATTGACCTCATTCTTAGGGTGGTCTCCTACTTCGTATATCAAATACAAAATCATCTGAATCCAATATCGTATCAAATTGTGAAAAAATAAATAGTTGCTGCTGCACCTTCTATTCCTCTCATAGAATCAATACTATCCACAGTATCAAGTTTTTGTGCTAGATCACTTAATTTCTGTGCTGCCACATATAAATCTTGTTTGAATAAATCTTTTTTTTGATTACGTGCACTCCTCATAAGAACGGATTTTCCATTACATATTTTTGCATATAAAATATTTTTAACTGTTTGAACCGCAAATGTTTCATCACTAAGACTTTCATACTGCTTTTTTCGTAATAAAACGTTACCACTGACTGGTCCACAAACTCTTCCATAAAATCGACCATGTTCTGGATAAAAACACGATTGAAATTCCTTTTTCTGCACAAAATCCTTATTAATGGGGTAGAAACTATATTTTTTCCAAAGCATACTATAGAATCTATCGTATGTGCTGGTATAGATGCTTTTTCTTCCCGTTAATTTCCACTACAATGGTTTGATTTCATATGCAGATAACTTTCAGATGTCAAAATATAAAAGCGTGTTTAAAAACTTTTTTCATAAAATTTTCTGTCCTTTTGCCTCTTTTTTTCATATCTTCACAATACATACGTGCAGATCTTTGCACTTTTGGCATACAATATTCTTTCATAGAACATTTCACACATTTAGAGCTATATTCTGCTTTGGGTATTAAAAATTTGTTTCTTATTTTTTCTCAACTCTATTGCCATTTTTTGAACTTCATTTCTTAAAGACTTATCCAATTCCACTTCCCTTTTCTTTTGTGCGACGAAATAAAAACAATTCTCCTTTAAAAATACGTGTCTGATACATTTCTTCCAAACACATTGCCTGTGCAAAAGTTGAATCTTATACTCCATTTCATCTCTTACCGTTCCATGTTTGTATTCAATTGGCAAAAGGCTAACCGGAAATTCTACTGCAGGAATTTTACATCCATTTTTATTAATTGTAGCCTCTATACAATCACATTTTTCCCACAATACCTAAAATTTCAGATACCACTTCATATTCATACAATTTCACCAAATTTCCGCGTTTTTCAATTCTTTTGTATGAACTCTCTCATGCTCTGTGCGTCCTTTTGCAGTCTCTACATTCTCAATCCAAACCCTCTCATTAAGTAAAAGTGCTGCTCTTCTAGAACAATAATTTACTTGAGCCAGCCAACTTAAAGGTAAATATTCTCTGTCATTCATTTTTTAACCATTCCTCTGTTTTTGGTAAACTTCCCCATACAATATCACTAAATGCATCTTCCTTTGAATCCTACTTCCACACCTGTTGGAATATGTTTCAAATCAATTCGTGCATCATAGTCTTTGTATTTTCTTGATAAACAACATCCTCTCTTTTTTTTTCACATTTACCAATTCAAATAATTTATGTGCTGGAGCACATCCTAGCTTTGCCTTGACGCATTCTTTGTTTTCATCTGAATCTGTTCCCACATGCTTAAATATGATAAGTGGAGATACTACCTCCATTTCCCCCTTGCTTGATGACCGATTATGTTCATACATATTCATAATTGCTTCAAATAATAATTGTAAATCTTCATCATCAAATCCTGTTTCCGCAGCTAAATTTGCACTGATAAACCCTCTTATTTCATATAATCCAAATGGGATTAATTGTTTTCTTCCGATTGTCTGTAGCTCATCAGCTGATTTTTCAGTTTCCATCTTCACGTAATCTTCCAATTTCAATTCTTTCCCTTTTACACTATCTGTTACAGCCATACGTGTAATCGATAGATCAAGAGGCAATATTGGATCCATGCTTCTTCCAAAAGTAATCTGTACAGGCCCCTTACCTGTCCCGCATTTGTCCTGTCGACATAACAGCCCCAAAAGTACGCACATCATAAAAATAATTCACAGGCTTTCTTTTCTTCCTGCATAAACAGCTTCTTTTTGTTTTAGCACAATATCCACCCTGGACTCCCTTTTTGCTCGTGCAATCTGTCTATTCATATTTGTAGACTGTTGCACTATAATTTCCATACCAGGTTCCCCTTCTCTTGCCATGGAGACATAATTTCGAATCAATCGTTTTGTCGATACATCCGAAATATACCCCTGCATCGTCTGTGGATCCATACGTGGCGTATTGCCCATATCTGATCACCATTTGATTTGAGTCTGTACATGCTACATAATACATAAATTCATAACGATTTTTAATTGCCATTTTATTCTCTCCTTTATTCTTTCATTCTACTTTGTTACTTTTTCATTCGCTCATTTCTCCTGTGTTTGCAATTCTGCACACATCTGTCGATATCCCAGAGCAAAATAAGCCTGTCCTTCTAAAGTAAGCGTTACCGGTATCACATCTCCAATCGCAACATAAATTTCATTCAACTGTATTTTCAATTCATTTTTAAGCCATTCGCTTTTTATTTTTTGAAAATGATATTCTGATAGTTCATTAAGTTTCGCAAGTACAAGTGCCGGTGTACGACTCCCACTTGCGTAAAATCGCTGTACAATATTAGCATTTACCCCTGCCATTGCATAATTTTGAATTGTTGCATGCATTGCCATTGCTGCTCCACAATGATATGCTACACTTTTATGTTTTGGATTGTAATATGACATAATTTTGCTCTCCTTATCCTTCCGAAGTAACCAAACCTTTAACCATTGACATGCAATTGCATCCGGAATTTTTGTCTTTCATTTTCTCCACTTATTTCCAACATTTGTGACCTTATATATGCTAGACTTCTAACTGCTATAACATCCGGCAACGGAGTTCCATGAATAATAGCCGTTATTATGTTTTGTGTCACTCCTGACAATTCTTTCTTTACTCGTTCAAATATATTTTTTCAGACCTCTGTTTGCTCAATAATCTTAATAAACGAGCATTCAATTTATACGGTTTTACATTTTGATTTCCTGTTATATCTAATAATTCCAACTGTTGTTCCCATAAAAAATATGTTTTTTGTAATAGTTCATAAGAGCCCTGTTCATAGTATCTTACCATGACCCGTCCATTTACCCCCGACAACAATAGTATCGTATAATAATTTTTCAACTCCACTGTTTTTTCCCCAGAAACAATGCTTGTAACCAAATCATCTGCCTGTTTTTTTTTGCATTCTGTTCCGTTTCTTTTGTATTTGTAAAAATATCATCAAATTTTTGTATCTGTCCCTCCTCCAAAAATCGTTTCAAGGAAATCATCGCTTTCAAATGGATCCTTATCTTTTTTCCAATGGTTTCTCATACCAATGAACAAATTTCATATTTGCAAGTATCGGTGCATCTATTAACAAGCGGTCTAGTGCCATTTTACCGCAAAAATAGCCTCTTCTGCTACAGGTGCATTTGTGCTTTTCTTCATTCCATACGATTGATAAGCTGGTTTATCAAAGCAAATCAAAGCATCTCCTCTTGCATGTCCTCCTACTACAGCCAGTCCAGTAATTGAGGTACAGTCTCCATGGGTACTATTTTTTTTCTCCTGTAATAAGACAACGTGCTTTTTCTTTCCTTCTGTCTTTTGAAAACGAACCCTATAGTCTTCCCACCATTTTTTTACCTCTGATAATTCAACAATTCTTCTCCCTCCAACCATAAAAAGAAACTCTATCAGCGTCTTTTTATTTTATATCGTTCCATCTCCTCGATTATATTTTTAGTTTCTGATTTCTGATAGTTGAGATCCTCACATATACCAAACTCAGGAATCGTTGTACTCCCCCTCTTTCAATACTTGATAAAAAATTGCTTTTTATATTGTCTGCATTTCCCATCACAATCTGTTTTTTTCAACAAGAATATTACATTTATCTTTTTCCATTAGCTAAACTTCCAATATCAGGACATAACACAGGTTCATCATTTCCCATTACAATACCGATAAATTTTCCATTCTTGTCTAATGATATATATGCCTTAATAGTTTTATATGCAAAACCTGGTGGAAGAACTAATTCATGTTTTATCGCATAATCATAAAGTGCTCTTAACATTCATTGCCTCCTTCAAGACTTCTGGACTATCAAATGATGGAACCTCTATTACACCATGATTTACAACCGCATGATATAACGATACCTGCGGTTTTTTTTTTCTTATTTTATAATCATGTAAATCAAAAATATCATATGTCATCAGTCCCATATCCATATTGATATCTTCCGGTTTCCGACTTCCATCGCTCTCTTCAAAATAGGCCACAAATTCCCGCAGCCCCAAAGATGGTTGCAAAAAACATTTTCCAGTTCGAATTCTACGAAATGCCTGTTCATAAAGTTGTTCTCGGGTTCCTTGAAATTCCAGTCTTGGACATATTGATGCTGCAATACGATATCTTACATCTTTCAATGCAATAGTCTGTCGTTGTGTTTGCTCATCCCTTGCACCAATCGGTTTATTACTGGTAGTAACTTTTACTTCATTTCTCTTAAAACTAATATACTGAATCGGTTTCAAAATTTCTATTCGATTTATTTGCCAATAAAAATTCTACCGGTTTACTATATATTGAAGATAATATTCCTCTACATGCAGATGGTGTCGGAACCGCATATGTCAGGCGTTCTACTTTTACTGTATGGTGGTGTAAAACACGCAAAAATCTCCCCATACTTCAACAACTACTTCCATAAATAAAATTCTTCTCCCTTTCTTGTCAGGCGGCATTTTTGCCGCCTGACAACTTTCAACTATAAATGATCCTATTTCTATTCTCACCATTTAATGGTGTCATGATAATTATTTATATATCAATTTTTATATTAAAATTACAAAATATATTTTGTCAATATTATTTTTTTCTTTTCTTTAACATCAAACCTTAAACCCTGATCTTTCAGGTACATGTTCTCATACTGCCTATGCAAAATAAATATATCAGACTTTGTTTTGCTCTCTATTTTTCTTATCCCAATAATAAAGGGGTTCACAATATTGCTCAAAGTTTTTATCAAATGTATTTACTATAATTGGTGCTGCCATTTTTTAATAGTTTTCAGTAATTCCATTTTCTATGGCTTCTTTTCTAATTTTTTCGTATAATTCTCGTTGTTCTTCATATGGTACTATTACTTTATAGCCACAATTTTCAATCAAATGGTAGGTTTGACTAACACCTAAATAATTTTTTTTTTGTTCCACATATTTTTTTTAACTCTTTCCTTTCCTTTGTATATTGAGGAGAAAATAATTTCTCATAATACATAAAATATCCTTTGGATCATCAATATCGATTAGTTTTCTGACAACATTTCTTTTTACGATCATTGCAGCATTTTGGTAAAATTTATCTGGATATAAGTTTCCATTTTCGTCCGGTTCAAAAATTGTTATTCTACCTTCCCATAATCCATTTCGATTACATCTACCTGCCGCCTGTATAATTGCTTCTAACGGTGCCAATGCACGATACATTACCGAGAAATCCAGATCAACTCCTGCTTCAATACACTGTGTTGAAACGACTCTACATGGCACGTTATTCTTTATATTTACCCTTATTTTTTTTATAACATTGCTTCGATGACTCGGACATAAATCCGTTGACAACAAAAAATTTCTTCTTTTGTCTTACTTTTTAAAATATGATACAACTTTCTCGCATGCTTACGCAAATTTACAATTACACACACTTTCGTACATTTGATCATTTCATCAGCAATGTTTTCTAACGATGTTTTTTCATTTATTCTCCATTCGACATACGTTCTTTTCATTTTCTTATATATTTGCAAATAATCCGAAATAATTTCTGTCGGTTCCCATTCTATTCCTTTTAAAAAGCGAAAATTGGGTTGTGTTGCGGTAGAAAAGACCATTGTACAACCGTATCTGTCGCATAAATGTTTTACTGCTTTTAACGTTGAATCCACAATATCAGTTGGAAGACTTTGTGCTTCATCAAATATAATAATACTATCCACTAAATTATGTAATTTCCGACAATCTGTAGGTTTTTGCTTAAATAAAGATTCGAAAAATTTAACAGAAGTTGTAATAATAAATGGCGAATCCCATCGTTCCGCCAATTCTCTTTGTATATCATCATCTAAATTGTTTTGACTATGGTCTTCAAGAATTTCAGGAATAATTGCTTTATAAATATTGGTACTTTGTTCTATCAAAGTTAAAAATGGCAACACAACAATAATTTTTCTTCTTCTTTTTTCGCCACAGCATGACGTAACGAAAAATGCAATAAAGCCAATGTTTTCCCTGTACCCGTTGGTGCGGTTAATGTAAAAATGCCACTGTTTTTTTTGCTGCCTCCCCCACATTCCCTAAAAATTTGATTTCTTATATCATTAACACCAACTGCAGCCTCCGATTTTTTTTGTATTTGTTTCTTATATTCATATAAATTATCTAACCATTTCTGCGGTGCAAACGTTGATGGCTTTTTAAGATCATGTTCTGATGAAATAGTATAATCCGCATCCACCAAACACGAAAATAACATTCGAGTGTCTAGCATTTCGTCTATATTATTTTTATTTTTTTTTGTTTTTTCCTCTTGTAATATAGGTATTTTAAAATAAGGAAAATCTCTTCGAAAAAGCTATCTGCGCCTGCCTATATTCCCATTTTCCTGCCAACGCTGCTGTTTTATTATTATTAAAAACAACTGGATTATCTGACATAATACTTTCCTCTAAATATGTTTTAAGTTCACCAAAAGAAACCAATCCATCATGATGTCCATTTATCGCTTCTATAATTGGAATATAAGGTTTCCAATCTTTATTTCGTATAATATAGTTAAGAAATGCTGCACCGCATATCGCATGATCAATATACTTATGTGTTCCATTTAACACCCCCTGAAAACGATCACTATATTTTCCAAAATCATGCATATATCCAGCTACTCGAGCTTCGTCACGACAAGCAAATACTTTTCCATACTTTTCAGCTAATTTTGCTACTTTTTCACAATGTTCTTTATTTAATATCTGTGTCCCATCAATTTTTTTCGATTTTGCATAATATACCTTTACATCTACATCATTTTCATCAAATCGCTCCATTGTATTTATTGTTTTATCATTTTCCTCATGCACCTTCATTATAAAATATATATTTTTTCTTTTTTCAATCTAGCACTCTATTTAAATATAAAAAAGAAACGGCCACCATACTTTCAACTTTAAAAATACAGTGACCGTTCTACTCGGTTTCGTTATTCAATTTTTTATTCCTTTCTTTTTGTAATTTAATTCTTCCAGCTCACAAATGTTTCCATCTGTTTAGAAAATTAGTGATATGTATGCTCTATATTGAATAATAATCTGAAGTATGCTCTCTCGCTTTTTATAGAATGAACTTCTTCCGCACATCCTACCCTCAAATTACCTTCCGTGGTATCTTTCCGCAGTATCTTCATCTGTAAAATGTCTGTACATATCCATTGCCTTCCATCGTCTCTGTTATCCTCTACTAATAACTTTAAGAATTATTCTCATCCATTTGAAAAGGCTTTTTCCCGCTGAAAACTATCAGACACTACCACACTTACCATGAAGTTTTGGATTTTACTTATCGTCCCATTGGACTGTACCTCCTCTTCTCATTCAATTCCTGCTTACTCCAAGCTTCTCTTTATTTCCAATTGGCTTCCCAACCGCTTGGTTCGATTGGAAGTCTTGTGTAATTAGGTCTTGTTTGTTTTGTTGACTGTATATTACCATATGTGTTTTATATTGTCAACTATTTTGCGAAATATTTTTTTTTTTTTTTTTTTATTATTTATCCGTATTCAAATTGTGTGTATTTTATATTCAAATATGTATTTTTAACTGAAAGTTTAAAATGCAAAAACACGGCAAAAAATCCTGATAATACAGTCCCATCTTCTTTAAAAGGTTTCATCGATTCCCGCCATTGCCTGCTCATATGTCTTGTGCTCTGCTGCAACTTTTTGACACAACAAATAAGTCTTCTCTCCGATTCCACAGGTGCGGACCCGCTTCCCCGACACCACGCTCATTAAAATAACTCTGCGCCGTATCAATTGCACGGTATCCAACTTTAAGCGCATCGAGTACGCATCTTTCACATTCTTCCTTTGTAACCTGATAAGAAGTCTCGTTTTGTTATGCAGTATAAACCTTTAGGTTTGCGCTTATACACACATCCTTATTTGATCTGCCGGATAGCCTTTATCAATCGCTTGACCTTATCCGACGGGGTTTTCGAGTGAAGTATTCCAAAACGGCATGGTGTAATCCCATTCCACCGGAATAATTTTGATCAACGGATGAACACTTTCCCAGCTTTTTGAACGCAAAGAAGAACCTCATTCTCATTCTCACACCAGTTAAACGCTTCCACATTATACAGATCAAAATCTACGATGTTGATTTCCGGATGATTCCTGATCATATCATCTCTTAACCGATCTCCGTAATAACTCCAGCCTCTTTGCATGAGCATGAAATTTTCTCCCGCCAGATCATCCAATGTAATCTTTTTCTTTTCCGCCAGCCTATGATGAATCGATACCGCTACACAAAACGGTTCTCTTGAGATCTCAGTGCCGTCGCATCCTCTGAGTTTTTAACATTGTTTCATCAAATATTCCGGCTACAACATCGATATTCTGCCCCAGATTTGCCAATATCTCTCTTGCATTCTCCAAGGTATTTTCAAATGTGATCAGCTTAAACTTCATATCCGGATATAGATTCTGGATCTGTGGCCACAGGTGCACAAATACCTGTGGCGGCGTCATCGGCGAGATTCCGACGCGGATCACATCGTCCGATACCTGCATTGCCTCTTTCGCCCGCTGCACCGACTCCTTGCAATACCCGATGATATATTTTGCGTCATTGTAGATCGACTGTCCGGCTTCCGTTACCACAAGCCCCTCTGTGCGTCCTGTCAAAAAGCTTCATACCAAGACTTGCCTCAAGCAGAATTGATCTGTTTGATGACCGCCGAATGATATATACAACTGTTCCGCTGCCTTGCTGAAACTTCCCGCCTCAACAACGCACAAAAACGTATCCAACTGCGGATTATACATCATGTCCGTTTCCTCTACAATGAATTTAACACTCCCTGGATTCCGTCACGCTCGTAGATTCCTTTATAATAGGCAACTTCCTCCTCGATCAGCTGATCGATCACCTGCATGCCGAGAAGTTCCCACCGGAGCTTTATCATCCGTCAAAATATAATCGCCTTTTCCATATGGAGTGCTATCCGCGTATACCGTCTCCATCATGTTTCTTAAATCAGCATTTGTGATCTGCTTTTGTATTTGCTCGCAGATTCTCCATGATCGACGGATTGTTCGATGCAAAAAAGCTCGCGGTTCGTCGTATTCGCCACATCAACCGTATACTCCACGTCAAACACCTGGACCGATCGTATCGGAGAGATACTGATTGATGTTGCCATCTCGCTGCCGCGCATGTTCATATTTACGACCATCACGCCGTCCTCGTTCAGATGATCCTTAACCAGTGTAAAAATTCAACGGATGACATCTGGAAAGGAATCGTGATATCCCGATAGGCATCCACCATGATCACATCGTATTTATCCATCGCATTCAGATAAGCTCTGCCGTCATAGGTCGTGACCGGCACATCCTCGGAGAGTGAGAAATACTTGCGCGAAAGCTGCGTGATCTTCTCATCGATCTCCACACCTTCCACGTTCATATCCCCGAGATACTTCCGGCACTGTGTCGCATACGTTCCCCGTTCCCATTCCAAGGATCAGCACATCCATATCCGATGGCTTCTTATCCGCCAGCATGAGCGGTGCCGCCATCGCGTAATCATAATACATGCCTGTCAGCCTGTCCTGCTTCATATAGACCGACTGCACACCAAAAAGCACGTTGGTCGACAGTCTTACCGACGTGTCATCTTCCGATACCTGCAGATAATTGTGCAGACCGATTCACCCTCATAGGTGAATTCTTCTCCCAGAATGCAAACGAATCCGAGTAACCAAGACCGCAGCACAGTGCAAAGATTACCACCGATACGATCACTTTCTTTTTGCCTGCGCGGACATTGACAAAATACACGATTGCCAGAACCAGTAGAATTCCGGAAAAGATCAGAAATGTAATGGAGGTTCCCACCGCCGGGATCGTCACGAAAGTCGGCACAAACGTACCGATGATACTTCCGATCGTGTTGAATGCCCCGAGTGTACCGACTGTCTTACCGTTATCATCCAGACTGTCCACCGCATATTTTACAAGCGACGGTGTCACGGTTCCCAGTAAGAAAAAGAGGAAATACAAAAGATGACCATACATGCTGCAAACGCTGCAATGATCAAAAAATTATTACTCACCGTAAAAATCAAAAGTGCCGAGATTCCGAGCACGATATATTTGCCCGCCACAGGGATCAGAGCGATCCAGATCGCAGCGATCAGGATTCTCGTGTACAGGCGGGTCGGATTCGGCGACTTGTCCGCACTTCTTCCTCCGTAAATATTGCCCAGCGCCATGGCGATCATGATGGTGCCGATGACAATGGTCCATACGATCTGGGAAGAACTGAAATACGGTGCCAACAGACGGCTCGCTCCCCAACTCTACTGCCATAACGGACATTCCCGCAAAACTCCGTCAGATACAAAAATAACTTATTCTTTAAAATTACGGTCTGTTTCATATTGCCTCCCTACTTTTAAGCTGTTACGTTTATATTACAACTTAAAGTAGATTCAAAGTCAATACTTTTCTTTTCGAGACGCTTCTGGGCTTCTTTCTTCTCTTTGATGCGTTTTTTGCTTATGCATCTCTAAGATCTTTTCTCCCACGTATCTCTCTTGTCCTTGTCCAGCTTCGTTTTTTTCGCGCGACTCATCCCCGTTATCGTCTTCCGTGATCGCCCAGCCGCTCACACTGCCATCCGCATTGATGATCGTTCCTGCCGCTTTCACATAGGAACCGGCAGGCGCCCAGTCCATGGCGCCGCTTGAGATCAATTTTGCGCAATCATAGATCAAAGCCTCATACTCGATCCGCTTGTCCGGATTATTCTGCATCTATGCCAAAATAATCGGTGTGATCTGAATGTTATTCGTACCTTTCTGCGAAAAAAGCCTGCGTGTTTGTCGAGAGTTCACGCCCGGGTAGCGATCAAGAGTCCATTTAATGTCGCGGATTCTCCACTGTCCGCTTTCACTTTTGCATAACTCAGTGCTGCTTCCGACACCCAACTGTTTCCAACTTTTACTGCCATGTTTTCCTCCTGTTATACTCTTTACTGAATGTACGGATATTCGTATCATACACATCTGCGACACTTTCCTGCATCTGTGCCTTTTTCGTGCTGCCTCCCGCTGCGCCTTCATCAGTTCCTTCATTCTCTTCCTGCATATTCTTTAACATCACTCTGTCCTCCTGTTCTTTACTGAACCAATCATAACGCTGATTCTTTAGAATTACTGTGGTGTTAATAAACAGAGATATACTCTTTATTTTAGTGATACTGTTGCATGTGCACAACCAATTTCATACTGTCCGTTTTGTGTGTATGCGCTTACAAGATCATGTACGAAAAGAAAAATAAGGAAGGGTGCAGTCTGTACACCCTTCCATGCAGTTTCAAATCATACAAAGCCTGTTCATTTCTCTCATACCGAAACGGATGATCCGACAGAATTTCATCTGCTGGAACTTCTTCCCGATTGACACTATAAACCATTTCCTGTAGCACCTGTTCATCCAGCCATGTCTTTTCTGACATGACAATTGTTTCATGTATACTACACGGTATAATGATATGATTTCCACCGCCATGTCTGCAATAATTTTGAGAAGTCCATCATAACAGATCACACCTGCACCATTTATTCTAAAGATATTTGTCAATATCAACATGTCATCCACGCCTTCCCTGTACCGCAATCACTGGTTTTATTGAAGCCCATCATGTACCACCAGACCCCGATAAGTATATCCATTATTCTTTTTTAATCTCTTTTATCTCTATCGGGCAACCTAATTTCTTTTCCACTGCATTTTTCAACTTTTCCAAGTATTCCTCATATCTTATAGCGTCCTAACCTCCATATCTTAATTAGCAGGAGATTATAACGCTCGGGGGTCTGGGGTTCAATAGGCAAAGTGCCGGATTCTTCACTACCTATACAAAAAAAAAGACCAACGATCCATCTTCTGAATCGTTGGTCAAATGTTGTGTCAAACTTGTGTCAACGCTATGTCTCCAAACGCTGAAACCCTTGGTATTACTAGGTCTACTCGCAAACGTATGGCATCATAGCCAAGGTTCAAGGGGAGCCTTGCCATCCACGTACCATTCCTTATTTTTCAACGACCAAATCTTGTCCGAAAAGGTATCTGTACTGTTTTCACTCGTTAATACCCTGATTTTTTGTAAACTGTCCCACCAATCCTGCGATAAAAAATCCAGCTTCACATGAGCCGGACTTTCTATTGCCATTATTTAGTTTTTCTGCCTCCATAATCAATCCTTGCCTTTCTCTCTGATAAAAATTATAATTGTTTCATGCTTCCGTTTCGTGTAACCGAAGCTTTTGTTTATCCATACTTCATAGCCTTTTTTGCTCCTTTCTGTAATTGCTTTAGTGATAAAAAGAATTACTCTCTTCACTAATAGGAGAAATACGGCTACAAAATCGGAAGTGTTTTGAAATTATTTTTGAAAAAATTTTAAGGACTGATTAAATTGCCAAAATATGAGGAACTAAAAGCTTTCCGCAAACAAAACTTAATACCGGAATACAACGATTCTTCCAGTGAGAAAACTATGCTGCACAGGGAAGCCCGTGCATTGGCAATCAGCCGTCTTGAAGAAAGTGCACGAACCGAGGAAGAATTCGCAAATGTTATATCGTGGTGGGATAAACTTGATGACAACAGGGAACGCAGAGAGCGATACCATGAAATCGGACGCTCTGAAGTACCGCTTGAATGGCACGCCTCTGATTATGTCCTGCCCGGTAATGCCAACTATGACATGGTACTGTGGCAACAGATACTTGCCGGCGATTTTATTGATTATATCTTTGATGAGCCGGATTACATCCATGAGCTTGTACGCAGTCAGGATTTATGCCTGATATTAAAGAATATGAAGGAACACCAGAAACAGCTTTTGTACTATGTGGTTGTCCGTTCATACTCCACTCTCCAATACGCTGGAGCTGAATGGAAAAACAGACCGCAATGTGCGTGGTGTAAGGGAAACTGCCATAAAGCAGATAAGAAAGAAATATAAGACTGCTCTCGAAACAAGGCTGCTTCATCTGCCTTGGACACTTACATTGGACGAAAAATATTTTTTTGAAAACGGGGTAAGAACTAAAGACGAAAAAGAATTCTGAAAAAACAGTGACTATGCTGCCTGAAAATATATAACAGGGTAATATGATACTTTAATGTTTTGTCAAAAAATGAAAATTGCGTTGAAATTTCAGAATGATAACACGATGAGTTTTCAGAAGGAATATGCAGAACGCTATGACTGGCTGGTGAAAGAATTTTCCGACTGGGCATTTACCTTTACCACAAGTTTCTTATACTATATGGACTATGACAGTCTGGATGAACAGACAAAAACCTGTATCGTCAGGGTATGTCTGCATTTGGCGGCATATCCCCGACTTACCATATCGCATTAGCGGAAAATGCCCCGGTTATCGTATGGAACTTCCGACAACGATTAATTGTAAAGATTATATCAATGGCTGGAAACATGTTAAAAAAAGATTTATCGTTATCATTAATGACAGGTTCTGAATCGGCAGGATATCGTTAACATGCAGGCTGAAAGCAAATGGGGCGGTGCTTTTTTGAAACTTTAAGTGAAGATTTAAAAAGATGTTCCCAGGTGCAAAAAGGATTTTCAACCACTAATTTGAGATACATGAAAAAGATACTACAATTTATTTGGTGAAATTCTGCCCCAACTTGGGGCAGAATTACCGGAAGGCAAATCTGCCTCAAGTTGTGGCAGAAATATATGCCATTCCATGGGGACATATAAAATTAATTGTTGATAAATGCAAAGATGAACCCGAAAAAGCAATGTTCTTCGTTGATGAAGTAATAAAGAATAACTGGTCAAGAGCTGTTCTTCTAAACTTCCTTGACACTAATCTATATGAACGCCAAGGCAAGGCAATAAGTAATTTTCAAACAACACTACCGGCTTACACCGGTGATTTAGCTCAGGAAATAACAAAAGATCCTTACAATTTTGATTTTATTGCTTTAAATCGTGACTATAACGAAAAATTAAAAGATGCCCTGACCGAAAGGTTATGAATCTTTTAATTGAAATGGGAAAAGGGTTCGCCTTTGTCGGTCGAGAATACCCTTTACCTATAGAAGGCACAGAGGAATATATTGATTTGTTATTCTACCATCTAAACCTACATTGTTATGTCGTAGTAGAGGTCAAAATAAAAGAATTCAAATCTCGTGATATTGGTCAGATAGGTACTTATATAAACATTGTTGACGATATTGTCAAAATGGATTCCGATGGAAAAAACTATTGGCTTGATCATCTGCAAAGAAAAAAATAATGTATTAGCCAAATATGCTGTTAACAGTTCCAACGAACCAATAGCAATTTCAGCATACGAATTATCGAATTTCTTACCAGAAAATCTTGCAACATTACTGCCTTCAACGGATGAGCTGGAATCTCGATTACTGCTAGATGAAGCAGTCAATGAGAAATGATAATAACAACCAATAGCTCCACTCTCGTATATATGGTAAGACAAAGCAGGAACCATGACGATTCCTGCTTTATTCTTATCTATAAATCCAATCATGCAACACTACTTCCTCTGCTCTGCTCCGGATGTTATTCATCTTCCGCACCCATCCGAGCTGATCTACTGACTTCAAATGCTCCGTCACACCTTCACGCTCAGCCATTCTTACCGTAAGCATATCCATCATGTCATTGCATTCCATATCTACTTCTTCCAGATGTTTCCACAATTTTTCCGTAAGGACCAGATGTGTATACATGGCATGATGATTTTCAAACAAATACCTCTGTCGCATTCTGCCATGTTTGCCAATCTGATAATTGCTTCCATCTTCCAATTCCAAATCTGGAATCAATACATCGCCTTCCCAATGATATGTTAACTCCATACGCTGCTCTTTCCTTTGTGCTAAATGTTTACAGTTTCAATTAAAAAGAGTATCACCTTCTTAATACAACATCTGCAATCTATCATTCACCACAAATGAGCCAGCCGCCTATGTTGTGTTATATCCGCGAACAATGAGCCAAGCTGACACGCTGGCGTGTCAATTTGGCGAATGTCGCGAGAGTCAAATCTTGCATTTGACTAGCAGATGGAGGTTTCCGCTAAAAACACTGTTTGGGGAAATCTGACATCTACACTTCACAACATATCACTTCATTGCCGTACGCCTGCGCCGTATCAATCATGCGATAACCAATTTTTACGGCTTCTCTTACCGCTTCTGCCACTTTGCTATCATCGATAAACCAGGTACCGAGTCCTAATTTGGGGATTTTAATTCCGTTTTCCAGTGTATATGTATTTTCTAACATGTTTTTCTTCCTTTCAATGTATATTTTTTTATATTTATTTATACTTCCCTATTTTCCCTCATTCCATACTTCTTTTTTGCCATGCGGAACACGGCTATGCTTTCGGCCATCCGCAGTAAAAAGCAGCATGTGTAACGATCTCTGCTATTTCCTCTTTGGTAATACCATTTGCCTTTGCATCACGCAAGGGAAAGCTGTTCTTCTCTGCTCCACACTTCACCAAAAAAGCACATCATCATTCAATTCTGCAAACTTTGGTGCAAACTCTCCCAACTGTGTTCTTCCTGCTGTCTGTTTTACTGCCATAATTTAAAACCTCTCTATTTTAGCACTGTTATATTGCTCATCCGTTACCGGCTCACACCACTCATTGCTGCAGTTTTCTCCCGGACATTCCACCGCAATATGACTGAACCAGGAATCTGCTGCCGCTCCGTGATAATGCTTTACACCCGGTTTAATATATACCACATCCCCGGATGCAGAATCTGCGGCTCTTTGCCCCCACTCCTGATATACACCCTCGCCGGCGGTACAGACAAGGATCTGTCCACCACCTTTGTCTGCGTGATGAATATGCCAGTTATTCCGGCATCCCGGCTCAAATGTGACATTTGCCATATAAACCGGACATTCTTTTGGATCTGTCAGCGGATGCAAAAAAGGAATCTCCGACAAAATACTGCGCATATGCATCATTCGGTGCTCCGATTCCAAAGGCATCTGCCTGTTCAAATGCAGCTCTTTTCTTCGTACTTCATACTTTTAAATCTCCCTTATTCTTTTCTTAGTTGTATTTTAACCGCGCTTTTCTTGACGCAGAAGAATCGATATTATAATATCGTATTAACTTATAAGCAATACATATGAGGAGGTATTTTCCATATGTTCAATCATTTACTCACTGTTTTTGTCTGTGCCGCTGACTGCGGAAGTTTTAACAAAGCAGCAGAAAAACTTTATCTGTCCGCACCTTCTGTCATGAAACAGGTAAACGCATTGGAAAAACAGCTGGACATGAAACTGTTTCACCGCACTAACCAGGGACTGCATCTGACCCCCGCCGGTCAGGTGATCTACCGCCATGCCAAATACCTTTTTTCTTATTCCCGGAATGCCATCGCGGAAGCCCGTGCCGCTGCCAGCCTTTCTGAAAAAAACGTTTTGTATCGGAAGTTCGCTTCTCAATCCGTGCAAACCTTTTATGGATCTGTGGTACAAAGTAAATGCTTCGTTTCCGGGTTACCGGCTGCACATTGTTCCTTTTGAGGACGACCATCAGGGCATTCTTACCGAAATTTCCTCCCTGGGCAAAAAATTTGATTTTCTCATCGGAGTTGTGACTCTGCGCTCTGGCTGGACCGCTGTAACTTTCTGCCCCTCGGCACTTATCAGCACTGCATTTCTATGTCGCGTGAACACCGGCTGGCGTCAAAAAAAACGCCTGCGCATCGAAGATCTCTATGGAGAAACACTTATGATGGTAAAACAGGGCGATTCCGATACCGTCGATGCGATCCGCGCCGAGATTTTGAAGCATCCACAGATTCACATTGCAGATGCTCCGCAGTTTTACGATATTGAGGTATTTAACCAGTGTGAACAGTCCCAGAACCTCATGGTCACAATTGAATGCTGGAAAGATGTCCATCCGGCTCTTGTAACACTCCCTGTTGACTGGGATCACCCGATCCCTTACGGAATTCTCTATGCCAAAGAACCGGATGCCGATGTAACACACTTCATTGAAACCGTGAAAAAGTACAGGAAAAAAAACATGTGACCAAATTCCCCAAAATTTCAAAAACAGGAAAATTTCATACAAATTTTATTGATTTTATTGGGTAATTATGTATAATACTAAATTAGGGAAAAAGGAATTTTTTTTCTTACTATACTATAAAGAAAGAGGTTTAAAATCAAGATGGCAGAAATCAATTTAAGCAAGTATGGTATCACCGGTACCACAGAAATCGTTCACAACCCTTCTTATGAGAAATTATTCGAAGAAGAGACAAAAGCTGGCCTTGAAGGATATGAAGTTGGTCAGGAGACTGAGCTCGGTGCAGTTAACGTAATGACTGGTATTTACACTGGTCGTTCTCCTAAAGACAAATATATCGTTATGGACAAGAACTCAAAAGGACACTGTATGGTGGACATCTGATGAGTACAAGAACGACAACCACCCAATGACAGAAGACACATGGGCAGTTGTTAAGGATATTGCAAAGAAAGAGCTCTGCAACAAGAAACTTTTCGTTGTAGATGCATTCTGTGGTGCAAACAAAGATACCCGTATGGCTATCCGTTTCATCGTTGAGGTAGCTTGGCAGGCACACTTTGTAACCAACATGTTCATCAAGCCAACCGCTGAGGAGCTTGAGAACTTTGAGCCGGATTTCGTTGTATACAATGCTTCTAAGGCTAAAGTTGAGAACTATAAGGAGTTAGGTTTAAATTCTGAGACATGTGTAGCTTTCAACATCACAAGCAAAGAGCAGGTTATCGTTAATACCTGGTACGGCGGAGAGATGAAGAAAGGTATGTTCTCCATGATGAACTACTTCCTTCCGCTCAAGGGTATGGCTTCCATGCACTGCTCTGCAAACACAGACTTAAACGGCGAGAATACCGCTATCTTCTTCGGTCTGTCTGGAACAGGAAAGACTACACTTTCTACAGATCCTAAGCGTCTCCTGATCGGTGATGATGAGCACGGCTGGGATGACAACGGCGTTTTCAACTTCGAAGGTGGATGCTATGCTAAGGTTATCAACCTGGATAAGGATTCTGAGCCAGATATCTACAACGCAATCAGAAGAGATGCTCTTCTTGAGAACGTAACTGTAGATGCAAACGGCAAGATCGATTTCGCAGACAAGAGCGTTACCGAGAACACTCGTGTTTCTTACCCAATCGATCATATCAAGAATATCGTACGTCCAATCTCTTCTGCTCCAGCAGCAAAGAACGTAATCTTCCTGTCAGCAGATGCTTTCGAGTACTTCCTCCAGTATCTATTCTGACTCCAGAGCAGACACAGTACTACTTCCTTTCCGGATTTACTGCTAAGCTTGCTGGTACAGAAAGAGGTATCACAGAGCCTACTCCTACATTCTCCGCATGCTTCGGACAGGCATTCCTTGAGCTTCATCCGACAAAATATGCTGAGGAGCTCGTTAAGAGAATGGAGAAGAGCGGCGCTAAGGCTTACCTCGTAAATACCGGATGGAACGGATCCGGAAAGCGTATCTCTATCAAAGATACCCGTGGAATCATCGATGCAATCTTAAACGGAGATATCAACAACGTTCCTACTAAGAAGATTCCTTTACTTCGATTTCGAAGTACCAACCGAATTAAACGGTGTAGATACAGGAATTCTTGATCCTCGTGATACTTATGCTGATGCTTCTGAGTGGGAGACAAAGGCTAAGGATCTTGCAGCAAGATTCATCAAGAACTTCTCCAAGTATGAAGGAAATGCAGCTGGTAAGGCACTGGTTTCTGCTGGGTCTCAGTTATAATTTCCCTGTATCAGGTAAATTCGATATGCAAAAAGAGCATCCCATGTGGATGCTCTTTTTATTGTTTACCAAAACCAAAACTCAATGCTGTAGATTCTGTTAAAAATCTAATTTAAGGCGTCAGCCCCGCTCTCTCTGGTACGGATCTTTGTAGCAGTACGGATCTCATAGCTGAAAATCTTTCCATCCCCGACTTCTCCGGTAAATGCAGCCTTCTGAATGGCATCAATGGTCGCTTTCTCCCATTCCTCGGACGATACCACAATCTCAAACTTAATCTTCGGCTGCATCATAACATCTACTTCTGTACCACGCACTCTCTTTTTATATCCCCTCTGTGCACCGCATCCCATCACTTGTGATACGGTGATACCATTCACATCAATCGCGTTTAATGCTTCCTTTACATCCTCAAAAACTTCTTCCCGGACGATTGCTTCCACTTTTATCATCATAAGCTTCTTTTTTCTCCTTATACATGATTATTTTATACTACCAGATTTATCTCTGTCTCGAAATAACTGACGGATCCATTATAACATACGAGGTCTGTTTCTGGGACTTATGAATCCAGACCATTAAATGTCGGATACGCACTCTCTCCATGCTGCGAAATATCCAGACCAACTTTTTCTGCTTTTTCATCTACACGAAGCTCCGTAAACAATCTTACAATGCCAAGGCAGACCAGTGTACCGACAATCGCCACGGCAACTGTCACAACAATTCCAATAATCTGTGCAACAAATAAACGGTAATTTCCAAAAACAGTCCATCCCAGCGGGCGACCGGATTGATAGAATGTTTTGCAAACAATCCGGTTGCAATTCCTCCCCAGACTCCTCCGATGCCATGGCAGCCAAATGCATCGAGTGCATCATCAATCTTTAATCTTCCTTTCAACAGGGAAATGGTACCACAGCAGATCGGGCTGACCAGTGCTCCGATGATAATTGCCGACCAGATCGGAACAAATCCAGCTCCCGGTGTAATTGCAACCAGTCCAACAACCAGACCGGTAGAGGCACCTACTAAGGTAGGCTTTCCATCCTTGATCACATCAATAAACATCCAGGACATCATGGCGCTTGCACTGGCAAGTGCAGTTGTCATAAATGCATGTGCTGCAAGTCCATTTGCTGCAAGTGCACTTCCTGCATTAAATCCGTACCATCCAAACCATAAAATAAATGCTCCGAGTGCTACAAACGGAATGTTATGTACCCGGTATGCCGTCTGTTCATATCCTCTTCGCCTGCCAAGGATAATGGAAAATACCAGTGCACTGACACCGGAACTGATATGTACCACATTTCCTCCGGCAAAATCAACCGATCCGATTTCTGCAAGTAATCCTCCCTGTCCCCATACCATGTGTGCCATTGGATAGTATACAATGACGGACCAGAACATAATAAATAAAAACAATGCCTTAAATTTTACACGACCCACAAGGGAAACCCGTGATCAGTGCAGGTGTAATCATGGCAAACATCATCTGAAATGCAATATAAACCAGATGCGGTATCGTCGACGCATATGGACCTGCTTCATTCATTTTAATTCCATGCAAGCCAAACCACCGGAAATCTCCAATAATTCCTGCATGATTTCCACCAAAAGACAGTGAATATCCAAACAATACCCACATGACAACCGACAATCCCATAATCGCTGCGCATGCCATCATGGTGCTGACGACATTCTTTCTTCGCACCAGTCCTCCATAGAAAAGGCTAATCCAGGTGTCATAAAAACACCAGTGCTGAACATATCAGCATAAATCCCGTATCCCCTGCGTTCATCTAATCTTCCTCCATTCTTTTATACTTTTAAACGCAAAAAGGCGTCAAAAGAATTCTCTTCTGACACCTTCGTCTTAGTAATCATAGCAGACTTATTACTCCAATGCAAGCATTTTTCCATAATATTTGCTATTTTTATGGTACGAACTACTTCTTTCGTACCATCTTTCCGTCATTTCATAAAATCTTCAATCTTTTGATTCAATTACAATAAGTTGTCCGGAAGATAAAGAAATTGACGCTTCATCTGAAACAATTTCATTGCTGATTCCGAGAGAATTAAATCCTCCCATCGTATAATCCGTAAGCGGATACTTTAATCCACGCAGGGTAACACCACTTACTTTTTCAGAAAATGGAATCAAAGAAACATACTTTCCATACTGCTCCGCTTTCCGGATCGTCAACGGCTGATTAATCATGCGGATACGATTATGTTCATCGACCAGGCTGATCTTTATCTGTTCCTCCAGACCAATACCAAGCAGACTGATATTGCCCAGTACATGATCAATTCTGGTACCGGTTGCACCAATGACCACAATCTCCATTGCACCTCTGCGAATGGCCTCCCGAATCGCATATTCCGTGTCGGTATCATCCTTTTCCGGATTCAGCATGCACACCCTCGATCTGCTCTTTGTCATGAAAATATTCAAGGGTATCCGGATTTACCGAATCAAAATCCCCCACTATGATATCCGGCAGAATATGATCCCGATACAATGCTTCCATTCCCGCATCTGCCGCTAATATGACATCAAATCCTCCATTTTTTACAATCCAGGTTAAAAAACCTTCCTTCACTTCTCCCCGGAAACAATTAAATACTTCATCTTCTACCCCTGCCTTTGCAACTTTTCCAGAAATGCTTCCACATTCTTTTCGATCTCTTCCTTGAAAACCGCAGAACCTGCCACAATTATGTTGGCTCCTGCATCCATGGCTTCTTCCACATTTTCCAGATTAATTCCCCCATCTACTTCAATATCGGTCTTACATCCGACTGCTTCACAAGATTTTTCGCTTCACGCACTTTATCTAACGTATACGGAATCAGTTTCTGTCCTCCGAATCCCGGATTAACGGTCATGATAAGAAGCATGTCCACCTTCGGAAGAATATATCGGACAGTTTCCAGCGGAGTGGCCGGATTTAATGCCACACCGGCCAGAACCCCTTTTCCCTGATTGCCTCCACTGTGCGGTCAAGATGCCTGCATGCTTCTGCATGGGCCGTAATAATATCCGCTCCCGCGTCAACAAAATCATCTATATAGCGAATCGGTTCCTCAATCATCAGATGGACATCAAAAAAAATCCGATCGGTACATTTACGAATGGAACGAATGATCGGAAATGCAAACGAAATACTCGGAACAAACATTCCATCCATAACATCAATGTGAATATAATCCGCACCAGCCTGATCCAGCAACCGAATCTGTTCTCCCAGATTAGCAAAATCTGCCGATAAAATTGACGGTGATAAACAGTTCATTGATTCCTCCTAATACTTGCGCATGTTCTTCATTTCCCGATAAAGCTGCACGTAATTGTCATACCTCACCTGCGATATTTTTCCTTCTGCAAGTGCCGTCTTAACGCCACAATCCGGCTCTCCGATGTGACTGCATCCGATAAATCTGCATCCAGGCTCAAAACGCACGAACTCCGGATAACATGTCCACAGATCCTCTTTGGAAAATCCGGGCAGATCCATGGAACTAAACCCCGGAGTATCCATAATATAGGTGTTTTCCGCAATTGGTATAATCTGCGAATGGCGTGTCGTATGTTTTCCCCCGCTCAATCTTGTCACTGATTCCTCCGGTCTGCATCTGCACCCGCATCCTGCAGATCATTGATCAGCGAAGATTTTCCTACTCCGACTATCCTGCCACTGCCGTCATCTTTCCCTGCAACACAGATTTGAGTTTTTCCACATTTTTCCTGTGTCTTTGCACTTGTAAAGAGCAGCTCATACCCTGCCAGTTTATAAATTTTTCGTAATACTTCTCTTTTGTTCTTCCGTCACCAGATCGCATTTGTTAAAGCAGATCGTAACCGGAACTTTCTTGATATTCCATCATACACAAAAAGCGATCCAGCAGATTAAAATTCGGGTGGTTTTGCAGCCGCGAAAAATTACGAGTGCCATATCGATATTTGCCACTGCGGGGCGGATCAGTTCCCTGGTACGTGGAAGAATTTTTCTACATTTCCAATCTTTTTTTTTCTTCATCCAGTACAACGATTTCCACATCATCACCCACGAGAGGTTTGATCTTCTGGTTGCGGAAAATTCCTTTTGCCTTACATTCATAAATTCCGGATCCCGCTACGTGAACGTAGTAGAATCCGGAAATTCCCCCACAATCTTTCCCTTCATATATTACCTACTGTTTTTGAAAAGCTGACAGAATGTGTTTCTGTCTTTGTAGACGTATCGGAAAGACCTTCATCATCTATTTCTTCAATGCTCCAGGTAATCGTCACTTTACCGGACTCACATGCCATATCGGATGCCCCGATCGTAAGAGAACCATCGACATCACTGGTTCCGCTTGCATAGGTCGTGCCATCACTTCCCGTCAGTGTATAAGTTGCACTGACTGCTCCTTCCGGTGCTGCATATGACTTTGAGAATTTATAGCTGTAATTTATCTCTTCCATTCCTTGCTTACCGTAATCGTTACCGTTGTATCTGCCGGTACAATCTTGCCGGATGCTACACTCTGTGAAATTACCTGACCTGCTTTTGACAGAATCACTGTATTCTTCTTTCACTGCAACTTTTAAGCCAGCCTTCTGCAAAAAGCCGCCTGTGCATCTTTCTTGGAGTGACCCTGAACAGATGGCACCGTACTAGACTTCTTTCCCTGACTGATCACAATCGTAACCGTACTTCCCTCCTGTGCATTTCCGCCTCTCGGGCTCTGGGAAACAACCTTTCCTGCATCTACGGAATCATCATATTTGTATGTTTTGGACACTTTAAATCCGGCAGCCGAAAGGGTAGAAGAAGCATCTTTTCCAGTTTTCCAACTACATTTGGAACCGGAACATCGTTCTGCTCACTCTGACTCTCCGAATCTGTGAAATCCACATTTTCTGTTCCGGCAACAATTACATTGATTGTCGTTCCGGCAGATACTTCAGAACCACCAACCGGCCCTGATTCAGAACGGTTCCTTCCGGCTGATCCGACTTCTGCTCCTGAATAACAAACATATACAGCCCCTGTGCTTCCAGTTCAGACTGTGCCTCCTCCTGTAACTTTCCGCATACATTCTGTACCATGACAGGCTGTTCACTTTCTGTCTGTGTCTGTGTCTGCGTCTGTGTCTGCGTCTGCGTTTCTGTATTCTTTGATGAATTACTGCCAAAACGGAATAAGCCAAAGAAACTTCCCACAAGGTAAATAATCACTGCAAGGATTACAACAAACACCACAATTCCCCATGATGGTCATTGCCTTATCCATCTTCGGACTGAGTCCTTCGTTTTCGTCCTCATCCTCATCGTCCTCATCCTCATCCGGATCATAGGAAGATTCCAGCTTGGAAGCGTGCCTGTCTTCTTTTGGCTCCCCCCCGTGTTCTTTGATCTGCTTTAATTCTTCCCCCACTGATGATTCCTTGGTCTTTCCATTGTCCACAAGCGGAGCAATCACAACAAAATCCTCATCCGGATGTACCAGCGATCTGCGCAGGTCGCCAGCAGATCTCCAATGGTCTGGTAACGGCGGTCCCGCATTCTTCTGTGTACATTTAAGATAATCTTCTCCATGCTGATCCGGCAGATTCTTTGCATAAACACTTGGAGGTGTCATCTCTTCCTGCAGATGCTGAATAGCGACTGCAACCGTTGTATCTCCGTCAAAAGGTACACGTCCGGTTACCATTTCATACATAACAATACCCAGAGAATAAATATCGCTTCTTCCGTCTACAAACCCGTTTCTCGCCTGCTCCGGAGAAGAATAATGAACCGATCCCATCACATCCGAGCTGACGGTATTGGAAGATGCGGCTCTGGCAATACCAAAGTCCATGACCTTGACTTTTTCCCTCTGTGGAGATCATGATATTCTGCGGTTTGATATCCCGATGGATGATCTGTTTGTTGTGGGCAGCTTCAATACCTCTGCCCACCTGAATTGCGATGCTGACTGCCTCCTTAAAAGAAAGCTGTCCTTTCTTTCTCAATGTAGGTCTTTAATGTGATTCCTTCCACATATTCCATCACGATATAATGAAGCCCCTCTTCGCTTCCTACATCATAGATATTTACAATATTTGGATGCTCCAGCCCTGCTGCTGACTGTGCCTCCGTGCGAAATTTTTTGCTACAAATCCCGATCTTCCGAAAATTCCGGTTTTAATACTTTTATTACCACAAAACGGCCAAGCACATGATCCTTTGCTTTATAAACATCGGACATTCCGCCTGCACCAATCTTACTTACGATTTCATAGCGATCTGCTAAATACGTCCCAACTGTTAACATTCTTTCACCTCATCAAGAAAATGGTTCTATAATCATTACTGTAATATTGTCTTTTCCACCGTTGTCATTTGCAGTTTTTCACAAGAAGTCCGGCGCGATCCTCAATGTGAAGCATCCCGCAGAATAATTGCAGATTTCTTCGTCTTCCACCATATTCGTGAGTCCGTCCGTACAGATTAAGATGGATATCATCTTTCTTTTAATTCCACTTCAAAAAATCTGCCTCTACTTCTTCCCCTGCACCGACTGCGCGGGTGATAATATTTTTGTCCGGGTGCTCACGTGCTTCCTTTGCACCTACTTCACCGGATCCTGACCATCTCTGCCACAAGAGAATGATCCTCGTGATCTGCCGGATGCCATCCGTACCGATACAGTCTGCTGTCTCCGACATTTGCAACATAAAGCCGTCCGTCAATAATGGTGGCTGCAACAAGTGTCGTCCCCATACCTTTTTTCGCTTCATCTTCTGCAGCTTCTGTGATCAGAAGTCTGTTTTGCAGTTGTTATTGCCTCTTTTAAAATTGTAACTGGTTCTTCTCCCGAACTCCGGGACACGGATGCAACGATGCGCTGCGTTGTGTAACGCGATGCGTAATCTCCTGCCTTTGTGTCCCCCCATGCCATCTGCAACAATGTACAGATTCGGAGATTCCGCAACGGGTTCATCCGACGCGAAAAAATAATCCTGATTCATTTCACGAAGAATGCCTGTATCCGTTATGGAATACGTCTTCATCCGCTTTTATCCTTTCTCAATTACATGTAATATACATACTCTTCCATCATCTGTCTATCTTAGCACATGACTTATCGTTATGCAAGTCTCTGATTCTCTTTGTACTTGCGCCTTAATTGTCCGCAGGCACCATCAATATCACGCCCCATCTCACGGCGTACTGTCACCGTTAAACCACTCCGTTCCAGTTTCTCCTTAAAAGCTTCGATGACATGTGCATTTGACTGCACATAATCCCGCTCCCTGATCGGATTCACCGGAATCAGATTTACATGACAGTTCATCCGTGAATCAGTTCCGTCAGTTCTTTTGCATCTTCTTTTGTATCATTGACACCACCTACCAGACTGTACTCAAACGTCACACGTCTGCCGGTCTGTTCAAAATAATACCTGCAGGCATCAATTACTTCATGAATGTCATATTTGTTCGCCACCGGCATCAGCTGCAGCCGCTTTTCCTGGTTGGATGCATGTAAAGATAATGCCAGCGTAATCGCAAGTTTTTTATCCGCCAGTTCCCGCATCCGCGGAACAATTCCGCAAGTGGAAACAGTCAGGTTTCTCTGGCTGATGTGAAGTCCGTTCTCATCCGTCAGCAAAGTGATAAATTTTACCAGATTATCAAAATTATCCATCGGTTCCCCGGTGCCCATGACAACAACATTGGAGATCCGCTCGCCGATATCCTTACCAATCTGATAGATCTGATCCAGCATTTCCGCCGGTGCAAGTCCTCTCACCAGTCCGTCCAGTGTTGATGCACAGAACCGGCATCCCATCCGACAGCCGACCTGTGAAGAAATACATACGGAATTTCCGTGCTTATATTTCATCAGCACACTCTCAATGACATTTCCGTCTTCCAGTAAAAACAGATATTTGCGGGTTCCATCCAGTTTTGAAATCTGTACCTGTTCTTTTCTGAGTGTGATGATCCTGCAGGTCTCATCCAGTCTCTCCCGCAAGGTTTTGGAAAGATTCGTCATCTCCTCAAAGCTTTCCACCTGCCGCACATGCAACCACTCATATACCTGCTTTGCACGAAACGCTTTCTCCCCCATATCGGAAAAAAAGGTTTTTAATTCTTCCAGATCCATGGACTTAATATCTGTCTTTTCACTCATCCTCTTATTTACTCCTTACCAGCTTTGCAAGAAAAAAATCCGTCACTTCCGGCTTCTCCCGGGAAAATCTGTCTCTGGAATTCCAGGGAAAATTCCGGATGTTCTTTTTTCAAAAACCATGCGGTGTTATCCTCATTTTCTGACCGGTGGATCGTACAGGTACTGTACACAAGTGTCCCGCCCGGTCTGACATAATCCCATACAACAGAAAGAATCTGTCTTTGCAGTTTTGCAAGCTCTGCCGCCTTTTCTTTGGTCATCTTATAACGGATATCCGTCTTCTTTCCCATAACGCCAAGTCCGGAACACGGCAGATCACAGACTAAGACGTCCGCTTTCTGATGGGAATCCGGATCATCCACCGTTGCATCCATCTGTACCGCTTTCATATTTGACAATCCATGTCTGGCTATGTTCTCCCGGATCAGATCCACCTTATATTCTGTCAGATCCCTTGCCTCTACCATACCACTTCCCTGAAGCAGTTCTGCCATATGGGTACTCTTTCCTCCCGGTGCCGCACACACATCAATCACATAATCATTCTTTTTCGGTGCCGCAGTTTCCGCAACCAGCATGGAGCTGACATCCTGTACATAAAACAGCCCTTCTTTAAAACTTTTCAGTCCCGCCAGATAATCCAGCCCGGATATTTCAAAAGCATACGGCAGTTCCGGAACCGCATGTACTGTCACCCCTTCTGATTTAAGTTTGTTTACGAGTTCTTCCGGTGTCACAGCGGAAAGATTGGTACGGATCGTCAGCCGGTTTTCTGCGGTAAGTCCCTCCAGAATCTGACGGGTCTTTTCCTCTCCATAATTTTCGGTTCCATATGTCCACGATCCATTCCGGCATCGAATATGTAACGCTCAGATTCGGGAAGCGAACTTCTCTCCATCCTCTTGCCACACTACGCAGCACACCGTTGACAAATCCGCTCAGGCCAGAAAACCCACGCGCTTTCTCGCAAGCTTTACCGCCTCGTTGCACACTGCGGAATCCGGCACACTGTCCATATACATAATCTGATAAACGCTCATGCGCATAAGATTGCGGATGAGCGGTTTCATTTTTCTTTACTCTGGTTTTGGAAAACTGATCGATCACATAGTCCAGTGTCAGCTGTCTTTCCAGCGTTCCTTCCATCAGGCGCGTCAGAAAAAGCGCGTTCCTGTTTTCCCAGATACTGATATTTATCGAGCACATCGCGGAGGACCAGATGACTGTACTGTCCCTCCTCATTGACCGCCAGAAGCATTTCCAGCACCAGTGCTCTCTCATTGACCTTAGTCGTCACGACTTCTTCCTCCAAACAGTAAAAAAGATTCGAAGCAGCTGCAGGATCGCAGCTGCTGCACTTGCCACATACGTGAGTGCTGCTGCTGTAAGAACTTTTTCTTGTGTAATGGAGTTCCTGATCTCCCAGCATTCCCTGTTCCCTCAGCTGAACCATCGCACGACGCGAAGCATCAAACTCAACCGGAAGCGTAATCAGCTGGAATAACACAGCAAACGAAAAACAGCAGAATTCCGATATTGATAAGCATCATGGAGGAACGGCTGTTTATGATCACACCAAGAATGATCACCGGCCATGCAAGCATGGAACCAAAGTTTGCAATCGGCACAAATGCGGTACGCAGCCGAAGCGGCACATATCCTCTGGCATGCTGGATCGCATGTCCGCATTCATGTGCTGCCACCCCCACAGCTGCAACCGAAGTCTGATTGCAGACACTGTCGGAAAGATTGAGTGTCTTATTGGCAGGATTGTAATGATCGGTCAGATTTCCCGATACATGCTGCACCCGCACATCATAGATTCCTGCTGCGTGCAAAATCCGCTCTGCCGCCTGTGCTCCCGTCATTCCTGACATACTGCGGTATGCGGAATATTTGTTGAACGTTGTCTTTACCCGTGCAGATGCAATCATACAGATCACTGCACCGATAACAACCAGTATATAGGTACTGTCCCAATAAATGTATGGCATAAATCTACCTCCGTCTTACTGCTGTAAAAAAGATCCCTCTGCAACCGGATAGCCACGCAGAAATGATCCTGCATCCATCCGTTTCTTACCGGCAAGCTGTACTTCCAAAAGTTCCAGTCCACCCTCTCCGGTCTGTACCACCATCGTATTTTTCCAACTTTACAGATACACCCCGGTGCATAAGCGCCATCTGTCTCCACCACCCGGGCTTTCCAGATCTTAAACGCTTTATTATCCAGATGGGTATAGGCACTCGGCCATGGATTTAATCCACGGATCAGGCGCTCAATCTCCACCGCCGGCTTTTTCCAGTCAATATCTCCCAGCTCCTTGAAATCATCTTTGTGTGGGTACTCGCCTCATTGTCCTGCGGTGTAAAGGTCGCCGTTTTGTTTTCCAGCATCTGCATGGTTTCCACACACAGCTCGGCGCCGACTGCCGCCAGCTTGTCAAACAGACTTCCACCTGTCTCATCTTCTGCAATGCGCACCTGTTTTTGGCAATGATATCTCCGGTATCCAGTCCGACATCCATGCGCATAGTCGTAACTCCCGTGATCTCATCTCCATTGATGACCGCCCACTGGATCGGAGCGGCACCACGATATTTCGGAAGCAGGGATGCATGTACATTAATGCATCCGTATTTCGGAAGATCGAGAATACTCTTTGGAAGAATCTGCCCGAAAGCCGCCACTATGATGATATCCGGCGCAAACTTTTTCAAATATTCCACACTTGCATCTTCCCGGATTTTTACCGGCTGGAATACTTCCAGTCCATGGGAAACCGCACATTCCTTTACCGGTGGAAACTGCATGGTATTCCCGCGTCCCTTTGGTTTGTCCGGCTGTGTAACCACAAGCATAACCTCGTGTCCGGCTTCTATGATCTTTTCCAATGTATTCACCGCAAAATCCGGTGTTCCCATAAAAATTACTTTCATATTATTCCTCCTCTTCCGGCTCCTCATAATTCACATCATGAAGTTCGCCTTCTACTTTTTCTACATACATATGCCCATCCAGATGATCCAGTTCATGGCAAATGCAGCGTGCCATCAGACCTTCGCCTTCTACTTCCCACTCATTCATGTCCAGATCATAAAATTTTGCTTTTACATAGTTCGGACGTGTTACCTGACCAGCCATTCCAGGTACACTTAAGCATCCTTCATCTCCGGTCTGCTCTCCGTCAGACTCGATAATTTCCGGGTTGATCATAATAAACGGTCCCTGTCCGTCCCCGATATCAATGACTACCATACGCTTTTAAAATTCCAACCTGCGGTGCCGCAAAGACCTACACCGTTTGCCTCGCATACATGGTCTCCAGCATATCTTCCGCCAGAGTACGGATGCGATCCGTCACCTCCGGAATCGGTCTGCATACTTTTGTCAATACGTCTCCCTGAATTCGAATTGTTCTTAAGTGCCATAATTACCTCACTTGTTGGGTTAAAATCAAACTGTACAGACACATTGGAAAATGCGCTGTTATTTTTTATTTTTCGTTCCATTAGATCCTTACATGCCACCAGTGTCCTATATTCCGGCGCCTTCATGTAAATGACCTTTCGGTAAACATCACTGATTTTTGCAATGGATGCATCTGCCGGATCCTACCAGCATAATATTTTTTTGCCTTTCTGTGATATCACGCGATGCAGAAATTCTGCCAGATCCCTGGCTGCAGCTGTCGTCACCTGCGGATCGGTTCCCGTACAATGAATCAGAAGCAGCTGCCACACCGGCGGATAGGCAAGCATTCTCCGATAGGCAATCTCCTGCTTATAAAATGCATCGTAATCCTGTTCCTTTGCGGTCTGGATTGCAAAATGATCCGGATCATACGTCTGGATTACCGCCTGTCCCCGGTTCCTTTCCCCGCCCGGCACGTCCCACCGCCTGGGTCAGCAGCTGAAACGTCCGCTCCGATGCATGAAAATCCGGAACATGCAGAGACATATCTGCGGCAAGTACTCCTACCAGCGTCACATTCGGAAAATCATGCCCTTTGACAATCATCTGTGTGCCGATCAGGATATCTGCCTCCTGATTGGCAAATGCATGCAGAATCTTCTCATAAGCATCCTTGGTCCGTGTGGTATCAAAATCCATACGCATCACACGTGCCTGTGGAAATCTCTGCTGCACCAGCATCTCAATCTTCTGCGTGCCCGCCTTGAATCCGCCTAAATATTTACTGCCGCAGGATGGACAGATCTTTGGCAATGGCTGCTCATATCCGCAATAATGACAGACCATCCGGCCTCCCGCATGCTGGCTCAGCGAAACATCACAATGAGGACATTGTATCACATATCCGCAGGCTCTGCATGAAATAAATCCGAAATTCCTCTCCGATTTAAAAACAGCATGATCTGCTGACGTTTTTTTTAACCGGTCTTCCATCAGTTCCTGCAATCTCTCTCCGAAAGGATGGAACGGTTTCCTGCCCGCAATTCACTGCGCAGATCTACGACCTCGCAATCCGGCAGCGGTTTCTTCTCCACGCGCTCAGACAACGTCAAGCTGATATTTTCCCTGCATTGCCTGATAATAACTGTCCACCGAAGGAGTGGCAGAACCAAGAAGTACCGATGCATCATTCATGCGCGCCCTCTCGATTGCAACATCCCTGGCATGATACCGCGGTGCCGTCTCACTTTTTATAAGACGTTTCATGTTCCTCATCTATAATAATAAGCCCCTAAATGCGGAAATGGTGTGAACAACGCAGACCTGGGTCCGATCATAATATCAATATCCCCCGCCTTGGCACGTTCAAACTGATCAAAGCGCTCTCCTGGGAAAGTTTGGAATTCATAATGGATACCCGGTTACAAACCGGTTATAAAAGCGCATCACGGTCTGATAGGTGAGTGCAATCTCCGGGATCAGGACAATTGCCTGCCGTCCCTGTGCCACCGTATGCGCAATCAGTTCCATATAAACTTCTGTTTTTCCGCTTCCGGTTACCCCCCTGAGCAGATACGTTTTATGAATTCCAGCATCCAGATCCGAACATACTGTGTCCACAACACGCTGCTGATTTTCATTCAGTGTCAGATGATATCCCTTCTGATCCAGATGTGACACAGGATTGCGAAACTGTCTGCTGCTCTCCACCTTAAGAATCTGCTGCTGTGCCATACCCCGGATCACTGCTGCTGATATATTCAGTTTTTCCGGTGACAAGCGAATAATCCAGTACGGATTCCTGTATCAGTTCCCGCAGCAGCCTTGCTTTCGCCGTATAGTGTTTCTGTTCAAAGAGTGCCAGTTTCTGCTGCGCCTCTGTCTTCGGAATCAGTAATACAATCTCCCGCTTCTGTACTTCTTTCGTCTGCCTGCGGATCGGGAGTACGGTCTTTAGTGCCTGATTCATGGTGGAACCGTAATTCTTCCGCATCCATCCGGCCAGTGCAATGAGCTGGGATTCCATTGCCACGCTTCCCTCATGTACCGAAATAATGGGGCGAATCCGTCTGGGATCAAATTCGGCATCCTCTGTCAGTTCAATGACATACCCTGTCAGTTTACGATTTCCAAATGGAATATCCACCTGTACACCAACCTGTATTTCCTCCTGCAGATTTTCCGGGATGCTGTATTGAAAAGTTTTATCCAGTTTTTCTACCGATATATCTACAATAATATTTGCATACTTCATACTTATTCTTTTTCTCAAAACACAGTTGACCAGGCCTCATAGGTATTTACAGCAGCCTCAATCACCGGAGAAACGCCAAGTTCTCCCAGTGCTGCACTGCATTTCGGCCGATCGAATAAATATCCGTAACGGATGCCAGTGTTTCTCTCTCCTGTGGCTTTAAACTGCCAAGCATCCGCTCCGCCGAAGACGCACAGGTAAAAAGATCGCATCGTATACATCCTTGTACACTGGCACCTCTATCGGACAAGGTACATTTCGTATACATTGAGCCGTCCGCAATCACAGAAAGAAAGCAGTGTATCCACAAGGTTATCCTTTGCATTTTTTGCGGTAGGATACCAGATTACCGCCCGCTTAAACGGATCTCCGCGAAATTCCTGATCCAGATATTCCTTTAATTCCTGTGCCAGATTCGTACTGTTGGAATGTTCCGGCATAAAGTCTGCACAAATTCCATACTCCCGCAGTTTTTCTGCCGTCTTTTGTCCAATCACTGCACATCTGGTATGGAAAGTGCCCGTGCATCCAGCCCCGATGCAAATACATTTTTTTCATAAAATAATCCACCCCCATTGGCACTTGTAAACAATAATACGTCCACATGCGCCAGTTCCTGTGTGGTATACACTGCCGGCACACCGACAATCTCACCTGTCATACACTCACTGGTATATGCCCCTTTGCCCGGAGCATGGCGGCCAGACGTGAAGGTTTTGATCATAAATTTTGCAACCAGATAATGTTTCCCCCACAGCGGCTTCTCTTCAAAAAATGCAGCTGGCGGCGAAGTGCAACCACATCCCCAACAATGATCAGTGCCGGAGGTCAGTTTCGCCTCTTCCACACGATCTGCCAGATTCTCCAGCGTACCCCTCACAAATCTCCTGCGCTTGTCGTAGCATGGGAAATCACAGCTGCCGGTGTCTGCCGGCTTCTTCCTGCCTGCATCAGTCCATCCACAATCTGTCTTACTCTCGAAAGTCCCATGAGAAAAATCAGAGTTTCTTTTGAATCTGACATCGTTGTAAAATCAGGTTCTGACAGATCCTCCGTTTTTTCTGTGTCCGGTGATCACCCGAAAGCTTGTGGCAACACCACGGTGTGTGACCGGAATTCCTGCATAAGCAGGTCCTGCAATGGCAGAAGTCACCCCCAACAACGGTATAGGAGATTCCATGTTCCCGCAGATAAAGGCCTTCTTCTCCTCCACGCCCGAAAAATCAAAGACATCTCCCCTTTTAAACGAACAACGCAATGATATTCCATTTGCCTTCTCCCAGCATTCATTGATTCCTGGAAGCGTATGATGCCTGCCTGAATTTTCCTACATAAATACGCTCACAGTCCATTCACCAACAATTTTAATAATTCCGGAGAACGAAAGTCTGTCATAAATAATACAGTCCGCTTTTTATCAATTCCAGTCCTTGACTGCGACAAGTCCCAAGATCTCCCAGAGGTGCACCGACCAGATATACCATAGATGCCATTCTTTTTCCTTTCCCCTGTCAGCACTGCTGCTTTTTAATAAATGCTGAAAATTCATTTTCCGGCATTGGTTTTGCAAATAAAAAGCTATCTTCTTATACCACTTCTGCGGTATTGCCCGCAACCGAACCCCTTTGGTACATATCCTGGTTTCCCTGCAATGCACGCTGTGCCGCTTCCTGCGGTGTCTCCGAAAACCTTACATTTCTTTATACTGCGTTCCATCCGCACTTCCTGCGTACCAGTCTCCAAGCAATTGCATCCTCCATTGGCAATTCCTGACTTGCCATATATTGTGGAACAGTCACTGTGGCATATGGCAAAAGTCCCTCCCGGTGCCCTTCAAAAATCAGCCGCTCCTGTGCTGTTTAATGTTACGCCCTCACGATTCTGAAAGTGCATTCACCTGCCCGGCAATTTTTGTGGTCTTCCTGCAATTCCAGTGCCAGCGTCCCCTGTGCCGCTGCCGGTATCATCTGTTCCGGCTCAAAATACTGCGTGATCAAAGAAGTTCTCCCCAGCCGGTGCAGTCCCGCTGCCGCAGTACTTCTGTTTCGTTGTTCTTCCTGCATCTTTTATTCTGGTATCGACATTTCCGCGTATTCCCGTTTAATGCGCAGATCCTTTCGAAGCTGCAGAAGCTGAAATGCCCTTCTTCGGCTTCCGGTGCCGATCACAGCATGCTGTGGAAGTTCTCCCTCCAAGAGTGAAACGGCTTCCCGCAAAATTGCAATACATCCCTCGATCTTCCCGTTTCCATGCATGTGCAAACACAAGTCCGGACGGCTGTTCGGCCGGCATATCTTTCATACTGTGTACCGCAAGGCTGATCGTTCCATCCAGCAGTTCCTTTGTTCAATTTCCCGCACAAAAACTCCTTTATCCCCAATCTGGTCTAACGCTTTTTTTCTGTTCCCGGTCGCCTTTTGTGGATATAATTTTCAGTTCGTAACTGTTTTGTGGATAATGTTTCTGCAGGCGGTTTTTTTACATACTCTGCCTGCGCCAATGCCAGTTTTGATCCTCTCGTTCCAATGATCACATTCATTCTTTTTCTCCCTACTCCCGGATTTCGGTATCAAACTGAAATAAATCCTGCAATACCTTTTTATACTGTTCCTGCTGCTCTTTGATTCCGTCTGTTTAAGCTCCAAGATTGGCTCCCGGATCAGACGCTTTAATGATGCCTTTAAAATCTTTTTTACAATTTTCTGATCCCTCGTACTCAGATCCAGTTTGCGGTTTTAGATATGCATAACTGTCCTTACAATTTCCGTACAGCGCTGCTGCAACGAAGCGATCGTCTCATCGACATCGGTCGTTGCCAGCCATTCCCTGGTTTCCCCAATGGCTTCCTCTATCACGCTGACCTTTTTGCACCAGTTCTTCCTGCTGCTTCCGGTTCGTCTCTACAATTTCATTTAAACTGTCAAGATTAATCAGAAGTGCCTGGGGATTTCGTCCAATCGCCGTCTCCACATCCCGCGGAGATGCCGGATCCAAAATTGCAGTCGGATGTAACAACTGTATGTCTTTTCCCGGATAATATGATGCGGGAGGCTGTAGCGGAAACTACCAGCTCACACTCCTTCATTGTTCATACCGCTTTTCAAACGGAATGATGGTAAGTGTGGGAAACTCATGTAAGAGATTTCCGGCATGTGAAAATGTCCGGCTGCAGACCGTTACATGAGAGGCCCGTATTCATACATATAACGCAGAGTCAGTGTTGCCGTATGTTCGCTTCCCACAACCAGTGCTTTTTTCCCTTCAATCCCAAACGTTTCCTGCAACTGGCGGATTCCCACATAGCTGACCGAAAGCGGCCGTTCACTGATTCTTAACTTTGTCTTTATCTTTTTGCACAGGTGACCGCATCTTGTACCACACGGTTTAACTCTTTCCCGGTACTTCCAACCGTCCGTGATAATTCAAATGCATCCCCTGACCTGTCCTAAAAAATCCCTTCCCCCAGCACCATGGACTCCAGTCCCGCAGTCACCCGGAACAGATAGGAAATGGCATCCATTTCCTCCCGTTGTTTGAGATATTCCGAAAAATCTACTCCCGGAAACATCTCTTCATACAAGGTGCGAATCACGCCAAGCGGCTGTGCCATCTCTTCCGGTGCAAAAAAATAGACTTCGCTGCGATTGCAGGTCGAAAGCACAAAACATTGTTCAATTCCTGCTTTCCCGGCTTTCTGCAGAAAATCAATTTTCTGATTATCGGTAAAGGACACCCTGTCACGGATGTCCTGATCTGCATGTTTATAATCAATTCCTATATATCCAAATTTCATTCTGCAAAGTACTCCTGCATCACATGGATGGTCTTTTGTATATCTGCATCGGTATGCGCATCGGACACAAACATGGATTCAAACTGTGACGGTGCCACATAAATTCCATGATCAAGCATAAACCCAAAATAATCGGCATATGCTTTGGTATCCGCGGTTGTCGCAGAATCGTAATCTGTCACATCTTCGCCGGTGAAGAAAAATACTCATCAGAGAGCCGATCTGATTGACATGCACACGGTTTCCTGCGGCATGGCGCACCGCATCCGCCAGCATCGCTGTATTTTCCTGCAGACGCATATAAATATCCGTATCTGCCTCCAAAATACGAAGTGTGGCAAGCCCTGCAGCCGTAGCAATCGGATTGCCGGAAAGTGTTCCCTGCCTGATAAACCGGACCGTCCGGGGAAACCATACGCATGATATCCTCTCTTCCACCATACGCTCCGACCGGCATACCTCCACCGATAATCTTTCCAAACGTGGACAAATCCGGCGTAATATGAAAATACTCCTGTGCTCCGCCCAGTGCCAGACGAAAGCCGGTGATGACCTCGTCAAAGATGAAAAGTGCCCCGTAATGTTTTGTGATCTCACGCAAAAACTCCAGGAATCCGTCTGCCGGCGGAACAACGCCATATTTGCAGCCACCGGTTCCACGATGATTGCTGCGATCTCATCCGGATAAACCTCAAACAGTGCCTTGACGCTGTCCCGGGAAATTGTATTCTGCAACCAGTGTATGTCTGGTAAAATCTGCCGGAACACCCGCACTGTCCGGAACAGATGTTGTCAATGCCGCAGATCCTGCTTTTACCAGAAGTCCGTCCGAATGACCGTGATAACATCCACGGAATTTGATGATCTTGTCACGCTTCGTATATCCCCGCGTTCACGGATGGCACTCATCGTTGCCTCTGTTCCGGAGCTTACCAGACGGCTGACTTCCATGGATGGCACCAGCTGTGCCAGAAGTTCTGCCATCTCCACTTCCCACGCTCTGTCGGGGCGCCAAACGTAAGACCTTCCTCCCCGCAGCCTTTACCTTTTCGATGACACGTGGATCGGCATGCCCCAGAATCCCGGTCCCCAGGAACATACATAGTCGATCATTTCATTTCCATCCACATCGGTAATATAGGAACCTTTGCACTCTGAATAAAACGCGGCGTACGCCCTACAGCCTGGTACGCACGTACCGGGCTGTTCACGCCTCCCGGAAGCCGGAGTTTTGCTCTCATATAAAGTAATTCTGATGTCTGGTCTGTCATGTTATACTTCCCCTTTCTGTATCCATTCTGCCACGTCGAGTGCATGATAGGTAATGATCATGTCTGCTCCTGCACGTTTCATCCCGATCAGATTTTCCATCACGATCTTTTTCTCATCGATCCATCCGTTTGCCGCCGCTGCTTTTACCATGGAATATTCCCCCGCTCACGTTATAGGCAACGATCGGAATATTATAATTTCTGCGGATCTCCGTAATGATATCCATATATGCCATTGCCGGTTTGGCGATAATCAGATCTGCTCCTCTGCAATATCCTCTTCCCACTTCCCGCATGGCTTCACGCCCGTTTGCGGGGAACCCATCTGATAAGTTTTCCCATCCCCGAACCCTGGTGCAGAATGTGCTGCATCACGAAACGGTCGTAATATCCGATGCAAATTTTGCGGAATATGCCATAATCGGTGTATAGGTAAATCCGGCCGCATCAAATGCCTGACGGATCGCCCCTACACGCTTGTCCATCATATCACTTGGCGCAATGATATCTGCCCCCGCACGCGCATAGCTGACCGCCGTCTGTGCCAGAAGCGGCAGTGTCTCATCATTTAAAATAATTCCATCTCTGATCAGGCCACAATGTCCATGCGAAGTATACTCACAGAGACATACATCTGCTATCACAAGCAGATCCGGGTAATCCTTTTGATCCGGCGGATCGCGGTCTGTACAATGCCGTGCTCATCATAAGCCCTGCTCCCCACTTCATCCTTATGTTCCGAATTCCAAAAATCAGAATTGCCGGAATCTGCAATGCTTTCACACGGTCTAACTCTTCGTTCATGCGGTCAACGGAATACTGGCAGATGCCCGGCATGGATTCCACCGGCTGTACGATATTTTCCCCTTCCATAACAAAAAGCGGGTAGATCAGTTCCTCTGTCCTCACGTGATTTTCCCCTGACCATACTTCGCATAACAGCAGTCTGTCTTAATCTTCTTGTTCGATCCATTCCCTTGTTCCTCTTTTCTTTTACATTTGCGTATGATTGACCTGCGAGAGAATCCGTTCCAGTTCCTCCGGTACAAGCGAAGTTTTTCCTCCGCCAGTAATTTTGCAAGAACGTTCCGGTATACCTGTCTGCGCTGTTTTTCTGTTTCTATCCGCATTTTTACCGCCGGACGGATGCTTCCCATGTAACCATTAATCTGTCCCAGTTCTTCCGTCAGAATATCTTTCAGAGCTTCTTTTAAATACTGCGTAAGAACCGGACTGTTCCCCGCACTGGAAAAAGCTCCCACCAGATCCTGATGTTTCAGATAAGACGGGAAAATAAAACTGCAGTCCTCCTGCTGATCCACAGCATTGACCGGAATATTATTTTCCCGTGCAAGCTGTGCAATCCTGTGGTTCTCCGCTGCATCATCGGTAGCTGCCACAACCAGAACACATTCTTTCAGATCCTCCGGCTCAAAAGTACGTTCCTTTTACACATACATTTCCTGTAAGCCGCAGGATCTGTGAGTCAATCTGTGGAGCCACCACCATGACCTGTGCCCCAAAATCCAGAAGCACCCGGACTTTGCGCAATGCCACAGTTCCTCCGCCTGCCACCAGACATTTCTTTTTTTCGATATCTATAAACATTGGAAAATAAGCCATAATACCCTTATCTTATAATTGTTTTGTATTTTTTCAAGTATATCTGCTGGATAATCGCATATCCTACATGCATAGTATTTTTTGCGGGAGGTCTTTTTCATGAACTGGAAAACATTTTTTATCTGTGGTCTGACCGGATGGTGCATGGAAATCCTGTTCACCTCGCTTCTGCTTTTAAACGGACACACATCCATCTGGATGTTTCCGATCTACGGACTTGCAGCAGTCATCAGATACCTCTTTCCGTGCGCCTGCGCCACTGGCCTGTGCTTCTGCGCGGCTGTTTTTACGGTGCCGGCATCATGCTCGTTGAATTTATCAGCGGCAGTTTTCTTAGGCTTTTCTCTCTATGTCCCTGGGATTACAGTAGAACTCCCTACAGTATTTTCGGTCTTGTCCGTCTGGACTATTTTCCCGTATGGGTCACCGCCGGGCTGATCTTTGAATATATTCTTTCCCAAAAAAAGCACATCCTCTCGTGATGTGCCCTTTTCTTACATTACTTTTATCTGACGCCGGTTCGATTGGTATATTTCTCCTCGCAATACTTGCAGCGGTACACTTCTTTTTCCTCATCTGCCAGAATAAAGATCTGATCCAGTTCCTGCTCGATCGATGTCACGCAGCGCGGATTTTTTTGCACTTGATGACATTTTTTGACCTGCTTCGAAGCTTCAGTTCCTTTTTCTCTACGATCCGGTCACCCTTAATCACATTTACCGTAATATTATGATCGATAAAACCGAGAATATCCAGATCCAGTGCTTCAATCGGACACTCTACTTTGATAATATCTTTCTTGCCCATTTTATTACTTTTTGCATTTTTTAATAATGGCAACGGAACAATCCAACTTGTCCAGCTTCAGATCATGATAAATCTGAAGACTCATTCCTGCCTGAATATGATCCAGTACAAAGCCCTCGTGAATTCCACTAATATTCAGCATCTTTACTCCACCTCGATTCCCAGTAATGTCAGGATCAGTGCCATACGGACGTATACACCATTCTGTACCTGTGTAAAATAAGCCGCACGCGGATCATCATCCACTTCAACGGAAATTTCATTGACACGGGGCAGTGGATGCAGCACGATCATGTCATCCTTCGCAAGTTCCATCTTTTTCTTTGGTCAGAATGTAGAAATCTTTCAGACGGATATAATCTTCTTCGTTGAAGAAACGTTCTTTCTGTACTCTTGTCATATAAAGAACATCCAGCTGGCTCATGGCATCTTCTAAACGCTCCACTTCCTCAAACTCCACATGATTTGCCTGAAGTACATCCTCCCGGATGTAATCCGGAATCTTTAACTCTTCCGGGGAAATCAGGATAAATTTCACGTTTTCATAACGGATCAGTGCATTGATCAGGGAATGAACGGTTCGTCCGAATTTCAGATCCCCGCACAGACCAATCGTAATATTCCCCAGTCTTCCTTTCAGGGAACGAATAGTCATAAGATCAGTTAACGTCTGGGTTGGATGCTGATGTCCACCGTCGCCTGCATTGATTACAGGGATACGGGACTTCTGGGATGCAACGAGTGCCGCGCCTTCTTTCGGATGCCGCATTGCACAGATATCTGCATAACAGGAAATAACTCGAATCGTATCAGAAATGCTCGCCTTTGGATGCTGATGAAGAATCAGCACTCGCGAAACCTAAAACAGAACCACCAAGATTTAACATGGCAGCTTCAAAACTTAATCGTGTTCTTGTGCTCGGTTCATAAAAACAGGTTGCCAATTTTTTGCCATCACAGGCATGTGCATATTTCTTTGGATGCTTCTCAATGTCGCTCGCCAGATCCAACAGCTGATCCAGTTCCTCTACGGAGAAGTCTAATGGACTCATTAAATGCCGCATTTTTATCCTCCTTCAGCTTAACGCATTTTTTACTATCATATAATAAACTGCGGCTATTTTCAAGGCTAATATAGCAGCTATATAAAATTAACATGGGCGACAGCAGAAACACAATGCCTGCGCACAGCAGACTCATGCAGAAATTGCTGTAATTTCCATAAGGACGCTCATACTCGCTCCCCATATTGGTATACCAGGTTCCGCCGTATTCAAGATGCTGCTGGAACTGCCGGTACTCCATATTGCTCGGCTCAAGTTCCACCGCACGGCGGATATGCTCAATCGCCGT
>VOFI01004123.1_pt1 | contig 43954 bp, 62 predicted proteins | sample 5384131 | NCBI WGS metagenome assembly VOFI01 (sample SAMN12384728, study PRJNA508395) | human gut metagenome | isolation source: healthy gut H | host: Homo sapiens | reverse complement strand
TCTGATAGTTCAGCGAATGGGAAACCTCGCGGCCACGGCTCTGTTATAGCTGTCAATAGTTTCCTTGCCCAGCGCCGCCGCCAGCTCTTTCAGCGTACCGGGTTCCTTTCCACCCAAAAAGATGGAGCAGTCCATGTTGCCGACAATCGTATCCGCGCTGTCTTTATACAGGGCTTTGAGCTGGCTCTGCGCCTGCAAGACAAGGCAGCAGGAGATTTCTCTGGAACGGATCGTCGCTACCAGCTTTTCAAGTCGCGGTATCTGACCGATATTCGCAGCCTCGTCGATCAGGCAGCGGACATGAACCGGCAAGCGACCGCCGTACACATCATCTGCCTTTTCACACAACAGATTGAAAAGCTGGGTATAGCACATGGAAATGAGAAAGTTAAAGGTATCATCCGTGTCGGACATGATGATGAACAGGGCGGTTTTCCGGTCGCCCAGCGTGTCCAGTTGCAGCTCGTCATAGGCCGTCAGTTCCCGCAGCTCCTGAATGTCAAAGGGCGCAAGCCGTGCGCCGCAGGAAATTAGTATGCTTTTCGCGGTCTTGCCGGCACTTAGCTTGAATTTGGCATATTGGCGGACGGCGAAGTGGTCTGGCTTGCGCTTTTTCAGCTCGTCGAACATCAAGTCCACCGGATTTTTGAAGTCCTCATCGTCCTCGCGCACCTCCATCGCATTGATAAATTCAATGAGCGTGGAGAAGTTCTGTTCCTCCACCGGGGCTTCATAGTGGATGTACCCGATAAGGGCGGTGTAGAGCAGCGTTTCCGCCTTCACCCAGAAATCGTCCCCGGCTTTGCCCTCGCCCTTGGTGTTGGCGATCAGCGTCGTGACCAGCTTCAAAATGTCCTTTTCCGAGTGGATGTAGGCGAACGGATTGTAGTGCATAGACTTCTTGAAGTTCAGGGAATTGAGAATCTTGATCTGATACCCGTTCTTTTGCAGCGCATGGCCGCAGGAAACCACGATGTCCCCTTTGGGATCGGTGACGACGAAGCTGGTGGGATAGGTTTTTGATGTGCATTGGAGCAGATTGGGCTTCAACCAAAAGCGGGTCTTGCCCGAACCGCTGCCGCCGACGATCAGGACATTTTTGTTCCGCGCCGTTTTGGAGTCTTTGGGGCGGCTATTCATCGTCAGCCGCTCCGTCTGCGTGAGAATGATGTTGTTCTCAAACGCAGGATCGACGTAGGGCTTGATGTCCTCGGCGGTTCCCCAACGGGCGCTGCCGTACTCCAGATTTTTGCGAAATTTCTTGGCGTTTTTGCCCTTGATATAGACCGCCAGCCGAATGGCGATGGCGGCGGCAACGCCCACGCACAGGTCAATGGGATGAAAGCTGGGGACAAGGGAGTGGAACGCCGTGTTCAGACCGGTCATAATGTTCAGGAGCTTCGTGGAAGCGTCCGAACCGGGAGCCAGCCGCACCGCCTCGCTGACCTTGGTGGCCAGCAGCGCGATGAACACATACGGGATGTTGGGAAGAATGAGCTTTTTGACGTTGACTTGCTTCATCGTTCCAGCTCCTTCCGCTTTGTCCTGTCCACCACAGCCGCCTGAATGAGCGACTTGAAGTGTTGCAGCTTTTCCAGCACCGAGGGGCGTTCCGCTTTCCTGACCTGCTTGGCGGTATATTCCTTGAACGCGGCGGTCATGGCGTCAGCGTCCGGCGCTTTGAAGAACACCATGTACCGCTTTTCGCCCTTGACCTTGAATGGAGCGAAGTCAATGCCATACTTCCGGGCGATCCGATTGAATGAGCCGATATTCTGATCGGTGACTTCAATGCTCTGCAATCCCTTATCCTTGGCGGCGAGCTGCTTGACGGTCATTTTTCCGTGGGGATTGGCCTTGCTGTACTGATGCTTCTGATGGCCGCTTTTTAGCTGCTCCAGCAGCTTGGCAACGGCCTTACGAAATTCCTGTTCACCCAGCTTCCCACAGGAGATCATCAGGGATACGATTCTCTGTTCAACTTCTTCCTGCATGACTTATCACGCTCCTTTCCTTGGATTTGCAGGGAGAATGCCGGGACACTAAGGCGGTACCACCAGCCGGTGCAGAAGATGCTCATTCATTTCTGCGCCCCTGTCCCTTGACGGTCAGGATGCCGTCCAGCGTGGTGGCGGTGATCCGCAGACGCTCGGCCACGGCGATGTCGTTTTTCACACTTTCATCCACGGTGCTGCCGCAAACCACCAGCACACGAGCGCGGCGCAGATACTCCCGCGCCATGTCGATGCAGTCCTTGTGCTCCTGCGGAATCTCATCGCGTAGGAACAGCGGCAGAAACAGCGTGGGGCAGACGGGCGAAAAGCCCGCGTCATAGACCGCCCTGCAATACTTGGCGGCATTTTCGGTGTTCTCAAACTCATTCTCGCTCCACGGAGCGGTGATGTAGGCAAGGGGGCGTTTCATCGGTATCAAATCCTTTCTCCCAAAATCGGGCATGAAAAAAAGCGGCCTTTAGGGGCCGCCGTGAAAATCGTGATTGACCAGCATGGCATAGTGGTTGTCGATGGTGGAAACGGAATTGAACAGCGCCGCCATGAGATAGGCTTTCGTGTTCCAAACGCGGGTAGTGTTCTCGCGGATACCGTCCATGACCTTTTCGATGTGCATGGAGGTAATCTTTTCAAAGCGCTGTTGCACGAAGCCGGTGGGATACTCCGCATCCCGCCCGATCTTGACCGTGGGGCTGCGGTTCATAGCAACCTCCAGCATAATCTCCACCAGCTCATCAAGCTGCATCCGGTCATACTGCTGACAGAGAATGTCGTATTCGATTTGCTCTCTGATCTCCGCTTTTTTCTCAAATCCGTCCGTCATTCCGTCCGCCGCAGGCAGAAAGAATGAATGAGTGCTTGATAGATCAGTATTTGATTTTTGAGTATTAGATTTCTTAGTATTTAATTGCGCGGGATTATCCGTATCCGGTGCCTCCGTATCCGGGTTATCCAGATACGGGTTTTCCGTATCTGGTAAAGTCGTATCCGGTGGAGAGGGCTTTCGGGGCTTCTCGAAGATGGTGTACTCCGTGTCGGAAATGCGCCCGTCCTTGCCGCGAAGCTGACGGCGGATGATGTAGCCCGCCAGCTCCAGCTCCTTGAGCGTTTTCCCGATGGCGTCCACGCCCTCCTTGCAGATCGCAGCCAGCCCCCGCGTGGTGTAATTCCACTCGTCGGGGAGGGAGAGCATCATGGAGAGCAGCCCCTTGGCTTTCAGGGAAAGATTGCTGTCTTTCAGGTGATGGTTGCACATCACCGTGTAATCCCGCGTCCGTTCAACGCGAAATACAGCCATATTGCTTCAATCCTTTCCGCAGGGCAGTCAACCTGTTTGGCCGTCCTCCTCGGCAAACCGCGTATCCAGCCGCTTTACGCTCCAGTTCTGCTTGAACTGTCCCAGCGGGCCGGTGCCGAACTGCGCCAGCGCACGGCGATCCAGCTCCAGCAGCTTTTCCCACAGCTCCGGGTGATGCTTTCGCAGCTTCCGCAGCTCGTCGATACGCTGGAACGGGCAGCACCAGCAGGACGCACGGTGGTAAATCTCATACAGTCCGCCGAAGTCAAAGCCACGGTCGTAACAGGCTTGGAGCGCCTGCGCCTCCGTGATGCCCCATTCCACGAGGGGATACCGCTCATTCTTGCAGCGCCACGCTTCATCGGCGGCGATGCCGACGTAGTGGATCGCGCCCAGCTCGCCTTTGAGCCGGTTGACCTCCTTGGTGATGAGGTGCGTTTTGAGCTGCCCGGTACACCAGCGGACGCGGATTCCCGGCCAGCCGTTGCCGTAGGGCGGGATGCCCAGCTTTGCACGGTTTTCCAGACTGCGGGGCTTCTGCTTGGGTTCGTCGAACATCAGGTATTCAAAGCCCTTGGGATGCCGCAGCGTGGTAATATGGATGCCGCGCTCTCGGAAAAGATGCTCGTCCAGTTTGGCAAGGTGTTCGTACATTTCCGGGAACTCCATGCCGGTGTCCGCTGACAGCACCATATTGATGGGCATATCCCGTTCGATCATCAAAAGCAGCATGGCGGTACTGTCCTTGCCACCGGACAGGCTGACGGCGTGAAACTGCTTGCCGTTTGCGTTCTGAATGGTTTCCCGCATGGGGAAGCCGCTCCGTTTTCACTCCTTCCCCACATCACAGCTCATAGATGGGCTGCTCGTGTTCGTAGTAGGGATCGCACAGGGCGGCAAGCTCGGCCACCAAGTCCTCCAAATCCAGAGAAATCTCGCTGTCCGCCCAATCGCTGCCCTTGTAGACGCGGTACTCGGTGACGTATTCGCCTTCTCCGGCGTTCACGCTGAATTTGGCAACGACGGCAAAGCCCATATCCTCCAGCAGCCACAGCTCCATCGAGCGGGCAGCAAACACCGCGCCGATATAGCTGTCGCCCACATCCTCATAGAGAAGCGTCGCTCGCTGCTTGAACAGCTCCGAGCTGCGATAGTCCAAGCTCAGCGCATTTTTGCCGTCTGCGCGGTAGGCATAGACCGTTTCAGCCTTGTTCCAAACGGCTTGCAGCAGGGCGTGATAGTCGATGTTTTCCAGAAACTCGTCGATCTCCGTTTCCGTGTAGCCGACCTCCGTACCCTTGCGGAACAGCGTGGTCAGCGCTTTTTCCAGCTCTGTTACTCTGCTCATGGTAATTCCTCCAATCATTTTAGTGACGCCGCTTTTTCCGGTCAGGGAGGATATGCCCCTCAATGACGGCGGCGTGTTTGCGGATTTTGATTTCTCCGCGCCTCTCGGATGCCTGCGCCTTGGCATATCCCACGTCGGAGAGGAACAACCTCAGCCGTTCGCCCTTTTCACCCACAGGGGATTTCCACGACAGGACATCAAAAATAATCATGTGGCGGGTTTCGTCCATAAAGCGCTCCAGCGCAAGGATGCTGTGACCGCCGACAAAATCATCAGCGTTCATATTCGGCACCTCGCGCGTCCGCCATCGTGACCGCCTCCGTCTTGTCGCAGAGGTCACGCGCCGCCATGAACAGCGCGTAGTTGTGCGGCGAGGTGCTTTTCAGCACCGCATAGCCGAACTCGATCCCGTCCTTGCAGAAGCAATTTGCCGTGCGGCGGTAAATATCGTCGTTGGAGGTCAACAGGTACATGGCCGCATAGTAGGCGTTGGTGTCTCTGCGGCGGCGATAGCCCTGCACGGCGCACTGATACTGCATCCTGCGCTCATGCTGCTCGTTGCTCCAAAGGCTTCCGGGATAGTGCTTGATCAGCAGGTTCAGGCGCGAGGACAGGCGGCGGTCGCGGGGGAATGTTTCCATGACGGCCTCGCGGTAGCCGACCACACCGGCCTCGATACGCTCGGCCAGCCACGGGCAGCGCAGGGCGGTACAGCCCAGCTTTTTCACATACTCGGTACAGAGCTGGCAGCTCACATCCTTGGGGGTATATTTGAATGTGTTGATATACATGACGTCCTCCTTTTTGCATGAAAATAGCGGACAAACAAACTGCTTGTCCGCTCAACGGCTCTGGTCGCGCTGGCGCTTTTTCTGCCATGCGTCCAGTAATTTGAAAATGGTGTTCTCGATCTGGAACGGGGTATAGGAACGCGGGAAGTATTTGCGGAGCTTTTCACCGGAAAGGGTGATGTCGTTTTTCTCCGGTTTCTTCTGCTCCATCATAATGGAGAGCATGGTGTCCTCGTTCAGCTCGCCGCTCTGACTGAGCTTTTTCATCCGCTGCGCCTGCGAGAGCGAGGGGGTGGTCTGTTCGCTGTCGATGGTTTCCAGAAGCAGCCCCTGCTCCTTGGGTGTCAGCGCCGCGATCTGATAAGCAGGACTGAGGGCGATTTTCTTCTCGTCCACCATCTGCTGAAGCTCCGGGACTAACTGCGTCAAGGCGATGTAGTTGCGGATGGTATCTCCGCTCACACCGGCATCCTGACCAACTTCATCATCGCTGCGGAACTTCGCCGAAATTTTCGGCGAAGTCAGATCCGTTCGTGCGCCCTGTCGCTTGATGGCCTCCATCTTCATCTTGTAGGCTTTGGCGCGTTCGGAGGGGAGAATGTTCTCACGCTGAAGGTTGCTGTCCACCATGATGATGGTGGCAGCGTCCCGGTCAATGTCGCGGACAATGACGGGCATGGTGGCCAGCCCCGCCAGCTCACAGGCGTGTTTGCGGCGGTGGCCTGCAATCAGCTCATAACCGCCGTCCTCCCGTGGCCGTGCCAGCGCGGGGACGAGGACGCCGTATTCCTTGACGCTTTCGGCGGTTTCCTGCATGGACGCATCCTCCCGCACCTGAAAGGGATGATCCGGGAATGGATGCAGCTCGGAGAGCGGAATCTGAACGACTACTTCCTGCTGCGGTTTCGGCTTTTTGGGTGGCGCGGGCTTTTTGCCCGGTTCCTTCTGCACGGTTTTTTCAGGCATTGTGTTCCTCCTGTCGGCATCTGATTTTGGGTACAAAAAAAGGACATTTCTTCTTTTCAGAGGAAATGTCCTGATTTCTTGGACGGGCTGACAGCCCACCCAAACGGTATTTTATTTTTGTCGTTACTATAACACCCCCTACGATATAACTACTTCGCGGCTCGATTTTTCGGTTTGGAAAAGGATGAAAAACCTTGCCAGATAACCGAAAACCCTTGATATACGGGGCTTTTCCGGTTTGTCGTAATTATACCGTAAGGGCACACCTTCGCCACCCATGCCCTATCCTCCGGTGTGGATGCCAAGACACTGGCTGGCATTCTGGGCCACACGAAGGCCAGCTTCACGCTGGACACCTACACGCACACCACCGGAGATATGCAGAAGCGGGCCGCTGAGATCGTGGGCGGTTTCCTGACCGACTACCTTGGAGAGGAGATGAATCCTTGGCAAAGCAGAGAAAACATGGCAGCGGCACCGTCCGTCTGAGAAGCGATGGCCGCTGGGAGGGCCGCGTTGTCATCGGCTACATGACAGCGGACTGCCCAAAACTAAAAATGTGCTGGCAAAAACAAAGGCCGAATGTGAGAAAAAACTCAAAAGTTTGATTGCCGCGCAAAAGGATCTGAGCCGCAACCACCCCGGCAGACCATGACGGTCACCCAATGGCTGGACTTTTTGGTATCAGACCTACAAAAAGCCAAATCTTCGCCCCAACACCCAGATGTCCTATGAACGGCGGATCTATCAGCACATCATCCCGAACTTGGGCCCTATTCCGCTGAACAAACTCACCACCGGCGACATCCAGCAGTTCTACACTGGGCTCAAACAAAATGGCCGTCTGCTCCGGCAGGAACAGTACGGCGAAGGACTTTCCGGCCAAACCGTCCGCGGCATCCACACCACCTTCCACGCGGCGCTGGACAAGGCAGTCTCTGAGAAGATCATCCCAAAAAATCCTTCCGACTTCTGCCGCCTCCCCTCTGCAAAAGCCAGAGAAATGCAGGTTCTCTCCCCGGAGGAGATCCAGCGGCTGCTCATCCAGTCCAAAGAGGACGGCTGCTTCGAGCTGCTCCTGCTGGAACTGTCCACTGGCCTGCGCCGTGGTGAGATCTGTGCCCTCCAATGGGACGATCTAAACTTCAACACCGGAGAGCTTCAGGTAAAGCGGCAGGTACACCGGGTCAAGGGAGAATTGGTAGTGTCCGAGCCGAAAACAAAGGCGTCCAACCGGAGCGTCATCCTCCCGCCCCCTGTTCTGATGGTGCTGAGTGACTACAAAACCGAAATAAACTCTGTATGGCTGTTCCCTCCCCGCTGAACAATGACTCGCCCAGAGATCCCGCTGCTGTCCGCAAGCGGCTGACCACCATACTGGATCGGGCAGACTGTAAGCGTGTCAGATTTCATGATCTGCGACACACTTTCGCCACCGCATCTCTGGAACACGGCATGGACATCAAGACTCTCTCCACCATTATCGGTCATGTCTCTACCGCAACAACTCTGAATGTTTACGCTCATGACCAGATTTGAACTGGTGACCTCATCCTTACCAACTACCGTAGAGCCTTCCAGCCCTTGCTGTATAAGGCTTTGCGGCGTTTTTTTGTCCAAAAAGGATGAGGTCGCAACCTGTTTGTTCCATTGTTTCCGTCCGCTCATTTCCCCGTGTGGGTCACGGTGTGGGTCAAACAACTTTCAGGACGCGAACGAGGGGCGCACCTCCGACAGCGGCAAACCAAGCCGCTGCGCCCTGTCCCCGCTCATAGGTGACGCGGGTCACTTCTTCAATAAAGCTTTTCTCCTTCGGTGTGGCGCTTGCCCAACGCACACTGTATTTGCGGCACAGTTGAAAGAATATCTCATAAAAACGTTCTTCCTCTGCATCTTTGCGGCAATACCACGCCGCATCAGACGCCGGTCTGATTTTATTCATATCCATGCAAAGCACCTCCTCGCAGAAAATCAATCCAGATAGGTGAAGAAAATTCGTTTGGCAGCTTCGTCCGCAATCAAATACCTTGGCGCGGAAGATTGAAAGGTTGGAAGTAAAACGGCCCCAAAGTCTTCCTCATAATGCTTCGCCAAGCTCGTCGTCTTCGCTTCAAGCACCACATCGCCGGTCAAACCGCTGTCAATGGACAGCTTGATGCCATAGGCGATCAGCAGCCTCCCTATCCCTCTGTACTTCGGAGTTCCTCCGTCGAGCGTAGGATTTGACTCAGGCTGTGCCTCCATATACACAATGTGTACGACCAGCGCAGTCGGAAGGACCTCATATGCTGCCAGAGCAATCAGCTCATCTCCAACTCTGGCTGCGTATTTTTCGTAATTTTCGTCGGCCAGATATTCGCTGGCCCAGGAGGTCTGCCACAAGGGTTCTCGGTCTGTCAACGCAGCATCCTGCGGCGTCATCGGCTCAATAGCCACCGGCACTTGTCGATTCATTGCATCGTAAACAAATGGTCGAAACTGCACAGCCCTCACCTCATAAACAGTATACCACGGTTTTTGTAAAAAATGAAGTGGAAAATTAAAAGCTATCGCAGTCACGCTTTTTGTTCTAAAAACGCACCGCTGTAACTAAAGAACAGGCGCTCAATTTTCTGCGTGCCAACGAAGCGGCTGACCAAAACCGTGAAGCTCATCAATGTGGTGAGAGAAAAAAAACAATGGGATCACGCAGCCCAGCGGGGCCGCGACGCCTCGGAACAGCGACGCGCATGAGCGCATCGCTGTCCCGCAGGCTCTCTACGTTCTTTGGGAGTACATCCGACCAAGGCCCAAAAGCGGCAAAGCCGTTCTGACCCCCGGCCACGCATGGTTTCCGAACCGCGCAAAACAGTCCGAGGGTAGTGATACCACCCCCCACAAAACGCCCCTGTTTCGCCCTGTGAGCCGCTGTGTGCGATCCTGTTGGCGAAGAAACGAACGTGAACCGTTTGTGCGAGTGTGATTTGAAACCGCTTTGGAAAGGACTCTCCCCTTGCCGTATGGGGCGCACCTTCAGCGTATTTCAGGCAGATCAGGCGGTTAGCGGAGGAAAGCAGGACTCCCGCCGAAGCCTGTTGAAACGAACGTTGCGGCGTTTGTGCCGGAGGTGTTAAAGGCCGTGCGACCAATGTGTTGGAAACGTTGGTATGACTGCGTTTCCTGCGCTTTTGCGGCTTTTCCGAGGGCAAAAAAGAAAGCAGGATACCCGGATCCGTGGCTAATTTTTTGCCAATACAAGGCGAACATCTCAATTTTGATTGCGACTGGCTGCGGTCCAACGCCTGCCGACAGGGGAGGGGGTCACACCAGCAGCACGGTGATGTCGTTGACATTGGTGCCGGTAGGCCCGGTGACGATCAGCCCGCCGCAGGCTTTCAGGGCGTGATAAGCGTCGTTGTCCGCCAGCGTTTTGTCGATGGAGATGCCCAGCGCCTCCAGCGTATCCGCCGTGGCGCCGTCGGTGATGCCGCCGGCCGCGTCCGTGGGACCGTCGGTGCCGTCAGAGCCGACGGAGGCCACCACCGCTTCCAATCCTGCCAGTCCTTCCGCCGCTGCCAGCGTCAATTCCTGATTCCGTCCGCCCAGGCCGTGGCCCGTCAGATGGACCACCGTCTCGCCGCCTAAGATATAGGCGGTTTTTTCGCCCTTTCCGGCGTGGGTCCCCGCCATGGCGGACAGGAAGCGGCCCGCTTCCCTGGCCTCACATTGGAGCCGGTCCGTCAGAAGGCAGGTCCGGTAGCCCAGCGCTTCCGCCCGGGCCGCCGCGTCCCGGCAGAGCTGGGCCACGCTGCCGGTGATGACTGTGGTGACGTTATCCAGCACCTTGGGCGGTTCCTGCTCCAGCAAGTCCAGCGCCTGCGGGCTGAGGGTCAGGCCGTACCGGCTCACAAGGGCCATGGCCTGTGCCGTTGTGGTGCTGTCGGGATAGGCGGGGCCGGAGGCGATCATATCCGGGGGATCTCCGATGACGTCGGAGAGGAGGATGGCATACACATGGGCCGGGGCGCAGAGCTGGGCGAACCGCCCGCCCTTGACGCCGGAGAGCCGTTTGCGGATGGTATTGATCTGAGTGATGTCCGCGCCGCAGGCCAGCATCTGGCCGGTGATGTCCTCCAGCTCCGCCAGAGGCACCAGAGGGCGCTCAAACAGGGCGGAGCCGCCTCCGGACACCAGAAACAGCACGCGGTCCCTTGCGCAGAGGCCGCTGACTGCCGCCAGCGCCGCTTCCGTGGCCCGGACGGAATGTTCATCCGGTACGGGATGGCCCGCCTCGTAAATGGACAGGCCGCCGATGGGGCCTTGGCTGTGGCCGTATTTCGTCACCACCACGCCCTGTTCGATGGCGCTGCCCAGCGCGTCGTAAGCGGCTTTTTGCGGTCTGCCACCCGGCTTTGCCGATGGAGACCAGCACCGTCCGCCCCTGACAGGGCAGCTGGGCCAGCGCCCGCTGAATGGCGGCGTCCGGCACCGAGGCTTCAATGGCGCTGCGGCAGATGTCCTCCGCGTCCCGGCGGAGGATTTGCATGGTTTTGCTGTCCATCGTCAGATTCCCCTTTCATAAATCGGCATTCTGCCGGAAAACTTACGGATTTACCACATTTTCCGGTGCTCCGCTCAGAAACGCCCTGATATTGTTCACGGTGCAGTCCATGATCCGCTGGCGACTTCCCTGAGAGCCCCAGGACATATGGGGGGGTGATGATGCAGTTTTTCGCCGTCAGCAGGGGGATTGTCGGCCCGGATGGGCTCTGTGGAGACCACGTCCAGCCCGGCGAAGGCTACCTTGCCGCTGTTCAGAGCGTCCGCCAGATCCTGCTCCACCACCATTTGCCCCCGGCTGTTGTTGAGGATGATCACGCCGTCCTTCATCTTGGCGATGTTCTCTTTGTTGATGATGCCCACGTTGAAGTCCGCTAAGGGCATCTGGAGGGCCAGTACATCGGACCGGGCAAACAGGCCGTCCAGATCCACAAATTCCACCCCAGATCCTTAGCGGCCTGCGACTGGGAGCGGTTGTAGGCGATGACGTGCATCCCCAGCCCTTTGGCGGCCTCGGCGGTGTGGATGCCGATGCGGCCGCAGCCCAGCAGACCGAAGGTCTTGCCCGCCAGCTCGATGAGGGGATAGTCCCAGTAGCACCAGTCCGGACTGTTCTGCCATTTGCCCTCGTGGACCGTCCGGTCATGGTGGCCGATGTGCAGGCAGGCCTCCAGCATCAGGGCGATGGTGAACTGGCTGACGGAATAGCCGCCGTAGTTGGGCACGTTGCACACACGGGGATGCCCTTTTCCCTTGGCATAGGCCACGTCCACCACGTTGTAGCCGGTGGCCAGCACCGTGATGAGCTTCAGGTTGGGACAGCTGTCAATGACCTTCCGGGTCACGGGGGCCTTGTTGATGACAGCAATCTCCGCGTCACCGATCCGGCGGATGGTTTCATCCTCATCGGTCAGGCCGATGCGGTCATAGTATGTCACCTCACCCAAGGCTTCCAGCGGAGCCCAGCTCAGATCGCCGGGGTTTTCCACGTAGCCGTCTGTTACAATGATCTTCATAGAATGTGCTCCTTCGCAAAATGGGATATCCTTTGTTGAACGGGCCTGCGCGCCGAAAAAATTCCTGCTCCCCGCGTGGAGCGGGAATACACCGCCGGCCCAGCCGCTAACGGCTACCCGACCTTACCGGCCAGGGAAATTCACCGCCTTTTCGACAGACGCGCTCTTGCTGCTTGGAATTATAGCCCTGCACCTGTCAGAGTGCAAGAAAAACAGTTGACGGGCCGGGAGGGGATATATCGCATACGGCGAAGGAAGCAAACGGAAGGAGGGACGTGGTTCAGCGTGAACCACGTCCCTCCTGGTCAAAACAGCCATCATCCTGACAGGCAGCTTGGGTCATACAGAGTTTTCCCACCGGATGTCAAGCGTATATAGCGTGGCTCCAAAGCAATTTACTGAATGGTGTAGACCCAGGTCTTAGCCATGGTCTCCTCGGTGATCTCCTGACCGATGCCGGGCAACTCGGGGACCGTCAGCTCGCCGTGATCGTCCGGCAGGTAGTCGTAGACGCAGGTATCCCGCAAGCCCTGCTTGATGCCGTAGGAGTGCTGCTCATGGATCAGGAAGTTGGGGATCGCGGTCTCCACATGGAGGGCCGCTGCCTGGGAAATGGGGCCGCCGCAGACATGGATCTGGACCTTCACATCATAGGTATCCGCCATGTCGCAGATCTTCTTGGCCTCGGAAATACCACCGCAGAGGCACACGTCCGGCTGGATCACGCTGAGGGAGCGGTTCTCGAAGAAGGGGCGGTAGCCCAGACGGGTGTAGATCCGCTCGCCGGAGGCCACGGGGATCCGGATATTCTCCTTGATCTCCCGCATGGAGACGGCGTTGAGGGGATGGACCGGCTCCTCGTAGTACATGATGTTCAGATCATCGATGTAGTTGGCCAGCTGGATGGCAGTGCTGGTGTCCGTGAAGGAGTGAAGCTCGATGATGATGTCCAGATCGGGGCTGAGGTCCCGGATCGCCTGCAATCTGGCGCGAACCAACTTCAGTACGTTCTGGGGAAGCTGACCCCGGAGACGCCAGTCAGCGTCCTGCTTCGTGCGCTGCCAGTTGCCATTGGCAGCAACGCCGACAGGGTCCACCTTCACGGCGGTATAGCCCTGCGCCATGGCCTTCTTTGCAGCCTCGGCATACTGCTCCGGCGTGACCATGTTGCGGTCCTCCAGGTCCCAGTCGAACTGGATCTGGCTTGCATAGGCCCGGAGCTTTTCATTGATCTTACCGCCTAAGAGCTGATAGACGGGGGCATTGTAGTATTTACCCTTGATATCCCACAGGGCGATGTCAATAGCGCTCATGCCGGCGTTGATAACGGTGCCGCCGCCCATGCCCCAGAAGGTCGTGCGGAACAGCTGCTCCCGAATGGCTTCGCTGCGCAGGGGATCCTTGCCGATGATGAGCTGGCCGAAGTCCTTCACCATCCAAACGCCCGCGTTATGGGCGTTGCCGTAGGCCAGACCTACCTCGCCAAAGCCGCTGATCCCCGCGTCCGTGTTGATGCGAATGCAGATGGGAGAGCAGTCCTCGTAGTTCAGGCATTTGCCAAAATCGTATACGTCAATACTTGTGATCTTCATAAGCGTTCTCCTTTTCTTGAAAACAAATATTTCTGTCAGCATAACAGCCTGTGGGTATCCTCAAGAGCACATATACCATAGTTCTTTGAAAAATACAACCGGAGTTGTAAAAAAGCCGCGGAAAATTGCAGATTACAATTTTCCGCGGCCGTAGGGAACGTTTTGTAGAGAAGAATGAAGAGGGGGGTGATCAGTTGGCCTTGCCGCCGGAGAGGTTCTTGCGGACCTCTGCCTCGACCACAGAGATGGGCAGCTTTTCAGTCTCGGCCCGCAGCTCATCAAACTTCTTCATATCGTCAGCCTTGACCTCTTCCCACTCCTGAGCGAAGCTGCCATCGACGATCTTGTTGTACTGCTCCTCGATGAACTGACGCATGGAGGTGTTGTCCACCATCTTGAAGCGGGACATCTGACCATACTGGCTGGTACGGCTGTGGAGGGGCAGCTGCTTGAACAGACCCATATCCGCCATTTTCTCCATCATGACCATGGGCTCCTTGGACATGTACATCTCGGTGAGGATCGCCTCAGCGGGCAGACCCTTCTCGGCGAAGAAGTCGAATGCAGTCACCATGACGTTCATGATCAGGGGCCAGATAGCCTGCTCACTCATCAGGTCCAGATAGGTCTCGTCGTTGAAGGTGACCTCGATGGCGCCGGCCTTGGTAGAGCCCAGAGCCTTGGCCAGACCAACGGCGATCTCCTTGGCGTGGCCGGTAGCGTCCTGATTGACGACCAGGAAGGTGGGGAAGCCGGTGCCGTTTTCATAGGTTTCACGAACGCCCTTGCCGATCATGCGGGGAGCGACCATGATCACGTCCAGATCAGCGGCGGGCTTGATGAAGCCATAGGTGATGTTGTAGCCAGAAGCAAAGTTCAGTGCTGCGCCGGGATGCAGGTTGGGAGCGATATCGCGCTCGTAGATCTCGGGAGCCACTTCGTCCGGCAGCAGAAGGAACACGATGTCAGCCTTCTTGGAAGCCTCAGCGATGGAATAAGTGGGGAAGCCGTCGGCGTTGGCGGTGTTCCAGGATTCATCATGGATGCTGCCAACGATAATGTGCTTAGCGCCGGAATCTCTCATGTTCAGAGCCTGAGAACGGCCCTGGTTGCCGTAGCCGATGATCGCAATGACTTTATCCTGGATCGCCTCGATGTGACCGTCCTGATCGTAATAAACCTTGCCCATAATAAGTGCCTCCTCAACGTATTTAAAAATAAAAGATACATGACATAAGACATCTGATGTTTAAAGTATAGCACATAGTTCCAGATTGTCAAGGGTGATTTCTCAATTTTTTGTAAAATTTTGTAAAAAGAAACGGCCCGGTGATATACCGGGTCGTTCCGTCTGATTTTATTATATTATAAGGTGGACTCCGCCACGGCGTCCTGGATCTTAAACGATGCAGCCCACTGTCTGGCGCTTGCAGCGATCACCTTTTCCGCGGCGACCGGGTCCCGGTTGACGATGGCCTGATAGATGCTCTCGTGGTCATGGAGGGCCACTTCGGGGTTATCCCGGATCGCGATGGCGATGGAGCGGCGGAACAGCTCGTTCAGCGCATTTCCCAGGCTGATCATAAAGGAATTATGCGTTGCCTGCAAGATCTGCCCGTGGAACAGGATATCGTCCTCCGCCTCCAGCGTGCCGTTCCGCAGCTTTTCGCGGAACAGCTCCAGCTTTTCACGAATGGCCGCAAGGTCATTGTCTGTTGCCTGGTGGATAGCGTAGGTCGTGTAGGCGGACTCTATAATATAACGGAAGTTTTGCAGATCCTCCTCATTTCCGCTGTTGAGGTAGAAGTGAGAGAGCATGACATTCATATAGCCCTGCTCCGGATTCTTACTGATGACGGTGCACAACCCCCGGCGAATCTCTACGACGCCCAGGGCCTCCAGCATTTTGATGGCCTCTCTTACACTGCTCTTGCTGACCTGCAATTCTTCGGAAATTTGAATTTCCGTGGGCAGTACATCTCCGGGACCGAGCTTGCGCTCCATGATCATTTCTTCGATGGAATCAACCACCTGTCTGGAAAGACTTTTCTTTGGATCGCGCTGCTTTTTGCCAATCTCCATACCAACAACTCCTCACAAGCGGACACTCTTTGTAAGAAATGGCCGTGCATAAAGTACAAGGCCAACTGGCCTGCACAAAGTATAAAAAATTTTCAATTATTACTATATCATGTTCGGCTATATTATACAACTATTTTATTTGCGAATTGTTAACGTACCCAAACGTTTTCTCCAATACAAAAAGAAGAAAAAAGGGGAGAATGGAAGCAAACGATTACGAAAAATTATTCATTTTTCCCACAAAAAAGTGCTTTTTGTATCGTCAAATTGTGCAATTGACAAAAGAAGCGGAAACGTGTAGACTGTGCCTATAAGATATGACATCTGATGTTACAAAAACCAATTTATGATTTTTACTGAAGGAGGCTGCTAACATGAGCAAGCTGGACTGGAGCAATGTCGATTTTGAGACCATGATCATCCACGCCGGACAGGGCCACGATCCCGCCCACGGCGCGCTGGCCACGCCGATCTATCAGACCTCAACTTTCTGCTTTGAAACTGTGGAGGAGGGTGCTGACAAGTTTGCCAAGAAGATCCCCGGCTATCAGTACACCCGCGGCGGAAACCCCACCACCCGTGCCTTCGAGCTGAAGTGCGCCGCCATGGAGGGCGGTGAGGACGCTGTGGCCACCGCCTCCGGCATGGGCGCAGTCGGTTCTGTGATGATCGCGTTCCTGAAGTGCGGCGACCATGTGATCTTTGACAACTCTGTTTACGGCGGCACCAACGCAGTGGCGACCGTAAACCTCCCCAATATGGGCATTGAGGTCTCTCGCGTGGATACCTCCGATCTGGAGGCACTGAAGGCCGCCATCAAGCCCAACACCAAGATGATTTATTTCGAGACCCCCAACAACCCCATGATCAAGGTGACGGACGTTGCGGCTGTCAAGGCAGTCGCCGGCAAGGATATCCGCGTGGTGGTGGACGCTACCTTTGCACCGCCTCCCATTCAGCACGTGCTGAAGCTGGGCGCGGACGTGGTCCTGCACAGCATCACCAAGTACATCAACGGCCACGGCGATGCGCTGGGCGGCGTTGTGGTCGGCTCCGCTGCCGATATGGGCCTGATCCGCGGCAACGCCATGACGAAGATCAATGGCTGCCCGCCCTCTCCCTTCAACAGCTATCTGGTACTGCGAGGCATGAAGACCCTGGCGTTGCGTATTGAGCGTCACTGCCAGAACGCAATGGCGGTTGCCAAGTATCTGGAGTCCAACCCCTACGTGAAGAAGGTCTACTATCCCGGTCTGGAGAGCGACCCCAGCCATGAGCTGGCCTGCCGCCAGATGGAGAACGGCCTCTTTGGTGGTATCCTCAGCTTTGAGCTGAACGATGACGTAAAGGGCATGACCAGCTTCGAGGCTGGCAAGAAGCTGCTGAATAACCTGTCCATCGCTTCGATTGCCGTGTCTCTGGGCGACCCCGATACGCTGATCGAGCACCCCGCCAGCATGACGCACGCCGCTGTGTCCAAGGAGGACCGCCTGGCTGCCGGTATCACGGACGGTCTGATCCGCCTCTCCGTTGGCCTGGAGTCCGCCAGAGACCTTATCAACGATTTTGAAACCGCCTTTGCCACGATCTGATCCCAAACCCCCGTTATCCTCGTATTTGCCCCTCCGGAGAGGTCACGGCTTCTCCGGAGGTATCTTAAAAATCCAGAGAGATCTGTGAAATAAAAAAAGAGAGGAAGCGCATTATGGAGAACAAGAAATATTACGGTTGGAAGGGCTTTTTCCCCCTGCTTACGTTCCTGGCAATTTATCTTGGCAGCGGCTTGATCTGCGCCGCTCTGGGCTACGGTGGAGACTCCTTTAAGCAGGTTCCCCGTATGGCTGCCCTTGTGGGTGCGCTGCTGGTGTGCATGTGCATGGGCGGCAAAGAGCGTAGCCTGGAATACCGCATGGATACCTTCTGCAAGGGCATGAGCAACCAGGGCACGATGATCATGATCATGGTGTTCCTGCTGGCCGGCGCCTTCTCCGGCGTCGCAAAGGCCATGGGTGGCGTGCAGGCCACTGCAAACCTGGGCCTGAGCCTGGTTCCGACCCAGTTTATGTTTGCCGGTCTGTTCCTGATCTCCGCATTTATGGCGACCGCCATGGGCACCTCCATGGGCACCATTTCCGCTGTTGGCCCCATCGCTGTGGCTGTTGCTGAGAGCGCGGGCTTGAATCTGGCTCTGGCGATCAGCACTGTTCTGGGCGGCGCCATGTTCGGCGATAACCTGTCCATGATCTCCGATACCACCATCGCTGCGACCCGTGGCTGCGGCTGCGAGATGCGGGATAAGTTCAAGATGAACGGCGTGATCGCCGCAGTTGCCGCTGTGCTCGCCATGGTCATCTATACCGTGGTCGGCAGCGCCGCTGAGCTGACCGGTGATTTCTCCTATGAATTCATTAAGGTCATTCCCTATATCTTCATTCTGGTGTTCGCCCTGACCGGATGCAACGTGTTTATCCTGCTGCTGGCCGGTATCGGCGTGGCTGGCGCCATTGGCTTCGCGACCGGTTCCTTCGATATCCCCGGCTTTGCGCAGGCTATGGGCAGCGGCATGAGCGGCATGTATGACATCTGCCTGATCGCCCTGCTGCTGCGCGGCGTTGGCGGTGTTGCCGAGGAACTGGGCGCTATTGACTGGCTGGTGAAGAAGATGCACGCCAGCGTAAAGACCCGCAAGGGTGCTGAGTAGGCAAGCCCATTGGCATTGGTTCTCTTGTCGGTGTCATCATTGGCGCAACGCCCGGCACTGGCGGCGGTTTGGCGGCGTTTATTGCTTACAATCAGGTCAAGCAGGCGTCCAAGCACCCGGAAACGTTCGGCAAGGGTGAGATCGAGGGCGTGGCTGTTGCGGAATCTGCCAACATCGGCGCTTGCGGCGCAACCATGATCCCCATGCTGACGCTGGGTGTCCCCGGTGACGGTGCAACGGCCATTCTGATGGGCGCATTCATGCTTCACGGCATGGTTCCCGGTCCGTCCTTGTTTGCCGAGCAGGGCAACGTTCTTTATGCCATCATGCTGGGCCTGCTCGTGGTGAATGTGTTCATGTATATCGTGGGCACTGGTTTGACCCGGTTTTATGCGCATATTACCCGCATTCCCTATGAGATTCTGGCTCCCATCGTACTGACATTCTGCATTGCAGGCTCTTATTCTACCAACAACCGCATCTATGATATTTATATCATTTTGATTTTCGGTATCGTTTCTTACTTCCTGCGGCGCATGGGCTTCCAACTGGTGCCTATTCTGCTGGGCATCGTGCTTGGACCTCTGGCTGAAAAGAACTTCCGCCGTGCCATGGTCATTTCTGAAGGCAGCTTCAGCATTTTCTTCACTCGTCCGATCAGCTGCGCGTTCATTTTGATCGCGATTGTGTCCGTGGCAATTTTTGGCATCCGGAACTACAAGTCCAGAAAGCTGGCAAAGCAGAATACTGCTGAAACTTCCGAGAGAAAATAATCGAACGGAAAACGTCCCCGCTCAGTTTGGAAACAAAGCTCTCTGCTTTGAGGGAGTGCGCTGACTGGGGATGACTTGGCAGACGAACTTAAGACAACATAAAAACATAAGTGTAAAATCTAACCACGTATAAAAGGCCGCCATCTCAAAGCCGTTCACTCAATGAGATGGCGGTCTTCTATTTTTGTGGCATATAGCATTCTACCGGGGTTCTCGCGGGAAGTAGCTTTTCGGTCCATGCCTCATTTGTTTCTGGCCCACCTTGACACCCCTTCCAATTTGTCCTATAGTGATGATAGGCGAAAGCCAAATCTCGCGGCTTTCCGGTGAGGTCCACACCCCGGTGTGACCTCAGGCGTTCATGGACCCCGTAGGGCATTATGACCACCCTGTACGCAGGAAGTTCCATGAAGGTCGACAGTTTTTGGCGCTGTACCGGCAGCGCGGGTGTGTACCTTTCCGTTGAAAGCGGAAAGGACACAAAATGAACGACTATGTCGTTATTATCTATAATGGTGAGCAAGTATCAGTGCCAAAGGAGGTCGCGGACTTCCTTGAGCAGGATCGGAAACGGCAGCAGGCGCAGGACAAACAGGACACAAGGCACCTGAGTAAAAGTGAGTTTGAAACGGTGCCGTCCGGTTCGGATTGCGTCAGGCGACCCGTGGAGGATGCGGCACTCAGGAACCTCCAGCTTGAAAATCTGCGGAAGGCCATTGCGGAACTGGATGTGCAAGGTCAAAACCTGCTCTCCCTCCGATACGGCGATGCGCTGACGATGGATGAGATCGGTCAGATCTACGGCATCTCCAAAATGGCGGTATCAAAGCGACTGAAAAAGCTGCACGAAAAGCTGGGAAGCTCTGTCTCATGACAGGGCTTCCCAGCTTTTTTTGAAAAATTTTCTGTTCTCTGGTTTACAAACGCGCTCTGAGTGTCCTTATAGGTGAGAGACAAATTTTCCGACTGAGTTGGCCGCAGTCATGATCGTCTCACCTGAACACAAGGAGCGTGTATGACCATGAATCCATTTGAACAAAGCACACAGCAGCTTCTGCGCTTCCTGACCTCCCACGCTGAGTGGGAGGTCATTGACTACATCCGGCAGGAAATACAGCATGACGCACCGGACAGTGTCCCGACCGCAGATGAACTGCTCACTTTCTTCCGATCCCCGGATGCGCCGACTGAGCTGGACACCTACCAGCAAATGCTGGTGACCGATAAGCTGCTGGAGTATGCGGAAATCAGTCTGCGCACCCTCTGCGACCTGATCCGCTATCAGCAGCTCAAGGAATTGGGCGTTGTCCATTCCGCAAAGGAGTTCATTCAACTCTTCCACCCCGACGAACAGGAGGACACACCATGAATCAATTTCCCAGCAAAAACTTTTTTACACTGCCGAACGAAATTTTTTCGCTGGGGCTGAGCGCAGGTGAGATCGCGGTCTACGCCTACCTCCGCTGTCTTGAAAATCCCAGCACCTACCAGTGCTGGCCCAGCTACGCCACGATCGGAAAAGCTATTGGCCGTACTAAAAATACGGTCATGCAGTATGTCGATGTGCTCTCGGAGAAAGGACTCATCTCCACAGAGCCAACCTCTGTCCTGACAAAATCCAGGATCAAAAAGAACGGCAATCTGTGCTATACCATCAGGCCGATCCATGAGGCTGTTGAAATTTTTCACACACGTCAACTGTCTGCGGTTGAACGAACAACAGAGCGGCGGCAAATTCAGCGCAAGCTGTCCGCGGTGAATTTGTTGCCCGGTGCATAAGGAAAGGAAAACCAGAATGAAGCATTCTTTTCCGAAGGAAGTCCTCAGCCCACCAGCTCACGCCCTTGACCCGGAACATGGACCGCATCCGGCGCATCAGCCAATACTGGCGCTCGAAGTCCGGAGCGGCGGGATCGAGGATGCCATCCTGAATATCGTGGGAGGCCGCGCCGCCCATGGTAAACCAGGTGAGGCCGCCGAAGTGGAAGACCTGTCCCCGCATAAGGTGCAGGACATGATCCCGCGCCGCATGGACCCGCCCGCCGTTCCACTCCTTTTCCGGAAGAGCGTCCAACAGGCCAAAATTCTCATGGTTCCCGTCCACGAACAGGGTGGTAAAGGGCTTTTCCTCCAGCCAGTCCAGCCAGTGCTGGTCTTTCTGGCCTCCGTCCCACAAGCCTCCGAAATCGCCTGTGATGATGACATAGTCCTCTCGGCTCATCTCTTTCTGCTGGGGGAAGTATTTGCTTCCAAAGCGTTGGAAGCCGCCGTGAGTATCTCCTGTGATATAAATCGCCATTCTGTCACACCTCATGTCTACAGGGTCATTTGCTGCTGCCCTGGCAGCGGGGAACGGATCTCCGCATCGGTTGCCGTGCGGATTCCGGGGCCGTTTCTGGTTTCTGCCGTCACCAGCCGGCCCTTCTGAACAAGCTGTTCCATCAGTTTCCCAACGAATTGATTTGCAAGATTGTGTTTGCCGTCCTTATCGCAGAGCCTGCGCACAGAGAACCTTTGAGCGACATTCAAAGCGACCGGGCCCGCGACATACAGGTTCTTGCGTTTTGTCCGGCACTGTTCCAGGATCGTCTGCGTAATCTCCTCGCGCTTGCTTTCCAACTGGCCCAGATATTCTTCATCGGTGAGTTCCCAGTACCGCTCATAGCAGTCAACGCCATAGCACTGGAAGGTTTCCGCCTCTTTCATCAATGCTTGGAGCGCGGGGATTTCGTTCACCTCTATGATACCACTAAAATTCATCGGGTGCAGGTATAGATCCTGCTGGCCTTTCGTGACGGTATCAGATGTACTGTCTCCGTCGGGATGCAGATCCCAGCCCGCACTCTGGAACAGGCGGCGAGTTTCCTCTCGAAACTCAGTCGCGTCACTCTCGTCCAGCCAGCCGGAATCGAACTGATAGCGGCTGTGAATCCGGAAATATGTTTTTCTGTATTCCATAATACCTCAGCCTCCTCATTTTTGCTGAGTGATCTCCGTCCCGTCCTTGAACCGGACAAGGAGGTTCTCCTTGTCCAGCACCTTGATATTGCTGATGAGCTGGCGCACGGTCAGCTCATCGAAGGCACTGATCGCGCCGGTTGCGCCATCCACCTCCTTGCTGAGCTCCTCCAGCCGATGTTCGAATACCGGGGCAGTCTGCTGGGTACGCTCCAGCTCCGCTTTCTTCGCCATCAGGCTGGTTTTGGCCATGTTTACCTGCTGGAGCTCCTCATCATAGTCGGTGCAGTCCGGCCCGGCGCCCACAATCAGCTGGAAGATCTCCAGCTGGCGTTCCTGCAGGCCGCGTATCCGCACCTCCACCGCCGGCAGAGTCAGTTCCTGTTCCTCCCCGGCGAGGGCGGCGGCAATGCTGGCTTTCAGTTCGTCCTTGGCCATCTGTGTTTGAAAAAGCTCGTTCATGGCCCCGATCACCGCGGCGTGAAGATCCTGCTCATCCCAGGTGGGCGATTTCTTGCAGAGCTTTTTTCCATGCTCCAGCCGGTTCTGGCACCGCCACACCACCCGCTTGACGCCTTTCTGCGTCCAGATCACCCGCCGGTAGGGGCTGCCGCATTCTCCGCAGACCAGCAGTTCACTGAGAACATATTTGCCGCAGTATTTACCCAGCTCCGTCTTGGTTTTTGACGATGTCTTTCGGATGCTGGAGCGCCGGGCAATTTCCTCCTGCACCTTCTGAAAGGTTTCCCTGTCAATGATGGCCGGATGGCAGTCGTGTACATAATATTTCGGCAGCTCACCGTTGTTGACCCGCTTTTCTTTGCTGAACAGATCCGCGATGTAGGTCTTTTGAAGCAGGGCGTCTCCAATATATTTCTCGTTGCAGAGCATCTTCTGGATGACGCTGTCATGCCAGATTTCTTTGCCGGTAGCGGTTTTGATCCCGTCCGCCATCAGGTCGGTGACGATCTGGCGGACGCTATGGCCCAGCAGATACCGGGAAAAAATCCGGCGCACCACCGCAGCCTGCTCCGGATCGATTTCCGGCCGGCCGTCCGCTCCCCTCCGGTAGCCGAGGAAGCCTTTGTAGTTGTAGTAGACCTTCCCGTCCTGGAAGTTCTTGCGGTGGCCCCACTTCACATTCCCGCTGAGGGATTCGCTCTCCGCCTGGGCCTGGCTCATCATAAAGGTGAGAATCATCTCATTGTCCATATAGAGCGTGTTCACATTTTCCTTTTTTCAAAGTACACGCCTACACCGTATTGTTTCAGGCGGCGCACATAGTTCAGCCCGTCCAGTGTGTTGCGGCAGAACCGGGACACCGACTTGGTGATGACCAGATCGATCTTCCCCTTTTGGCAGTCCCGTACCATCTTCAGGAAGTCCTTGCGCTTCCGGGCCGAGGTGCCGGTGATCCCCTCATCCGCATACAGGCGCACCATGGTCCAGTCCGGATTGGAGTTGATCTTGTCGGTATAGTACTCGATCTGCGCCTCATAGCTGGATAGCTGCTCCTCCTTGTCGGTGGACACCCGGCAGTAGGGGGCCACCCGCAGATGTTTTTTGCGGATATCACGCTCCGCCAGCTGGGGATCACAGGGGATTATAGTTACCTTTTTGGGCGTTGCCGCCTGTACAGCCGCGTTCATACCGCCAGCTCCTCTCTATGTTGAATCTTCAATACGGGCATCGGTGCCAGCTCTATGCCGCCTTGTCCCATACGGATATGGCTGGCGGCCGCTTCGCAAAATGCCCATAGGGTTTCTTCATCCTCCGGGTTCTCGCGCACCTGCCGGACGAGATCCCTCAGCCGCTGGCAGGGGCCGGGGTCCGGCATTTCATTGTAACGCTCGGTAGCCGCGCCGAGGATAAGGGCTTTCACATATTCGTGGTTGGCGTCCGCCCGATTGAAGCACAGGTTCAGTTCATTCTGGATGCGGATGCTGTCCAGGGAGGGGGTGGGCGGAGCCGTTTCCCTGATCTCTTCCACAGCCAGAGCCAGCAGGCGGAGTTTCTTTCGCACCCGCGCCAGCAGTTCCTCGTCTGCAATGTACAGGCTGTGCCCGCATTCCGGGTTCTGGCAGTGCCAGCGGGGGCGGCCTTGGCGCCTGGTGTCCCGCGTCATGGGGGAGCCGCATATCGCGCACACTGCCCGCCCGCGCACCGGAGCCAGCTGTTTTGGGCAGGGGGCATAGGTAGTCTGGTCACCGCGCCGCAGCTGGACGGCAAGGAAATCGGCATCGGAAATCAATCGGGGGCATACATCGCCGCCCAGGTATTTGGGATTTTCCAAGATGCGTTTTACCATGTGCTTGTTCCACCGCGGTGTGTGCTGATGATAACGGATGCCCTGCCGCTCCATCTCCGCGGCGATTTGGCTGTAGGACGCGCCCAGCAGATAGCGGGAAAAGATGTCCTGGACCGCTTTTTCTTCCTCAGTCTGACGGATGATTTCTCCGTTTTGAATCGAGTAACCGAACGGAATTTTTCTCTGCCAAGCCATTTACCGCACCGCCCTTTCCACTTTTTCCGTCAGCTCCAGGCCATTGTGGAGCTGGAACCTCACCTGCTCTGCTGATACGATTATGATTCGCTGGATGAGCTCCTCGAAGGCACCGGCGTCCACCTGGTCCATCCGCTCAGGGATCTCCTCCAGATACACCAGCATCTGCTCTGTGGCTTGGATCTGGCGGTCTTCTCCTGTGGAATCGAGGATGCGGCGCCGCAGTTTGCGCAGATCCCGCAGTTTCCGGCCGATCTCGTCCGTCTGGGATAAATAGAGAGCAGAATCCACGTATCCTTTCGACTTCAGCCGTACAAGGACGAGATTCTGCTCTGTGAGATGGGATATTTCTTTGTCAATATCGCTGATTCTGCGGTTGGAGCGGAGCTCCCGTTCCCGCAGCTCCCGCAGCTGCCCCAGAACCGGCCGCAGGATGCGGCCGCTGCCCTGCTTCAGCTTCCGGCAGAGACGGAGGACCGCCTGTTCGATCTCCGTTTCCGGAATTTGTGGGATCGGGCAGTCAGCCTTGGACTTGTCATGCCGGTGGCAGACCCAATACCGCTTTCCACTGGAGATCTTTTGGCGGCACATGGAGCCGCACTCCCCACAGAAAATGTGGCCGCTGTACACAGATTCCCGCGGTTTTGCACCTGCTGTAAACTGTTCCCTGCGGGATGCCATCAGCTCCTGTACCCGTTGGAACTCCTCCCGGCTGACGATGGCAGGGTGGCAGTTCTCCACAAAGTATTGCGGTTTCTCTCCATGATTGCGCACCTGCCGGAAGGGGATGGTATCGGTGGCATAGCTCTTTTGCCAGATCATATCCCCGGTGTAGGAGATGTTGGTCAGGATGTAGTGTACTGTGGACGGATGCCATTTCTGTCGTCCCCGGCCCCGCTCTGTTCCGAGCCGGTTCAGCTCTCTGGCAATGTCTTCTTTGCCCTGGCCCCTCAGATAGGCGCTGTAAATCATGCGGACCACCTCAGCCTCCTCGGGGATGATCTCCAGATCACGGCCTGCCAGCCGGTAGCCATATGATGGTTTTCATCAGCTTGTTCTCACAGAGCAGTTCAACAGAAACTGTGCGGTCAGCAGCAAACATATCAACGATCTTGTTGGTGTAGCCCGCCACATCAAAGTCTTCATCGGGGGTAAAGCCGGAGGGAAGTATCTTGATCCCTGACAGGCGGTCTACTCGGAAATGAGCCATCCGCTGGTGTTTGTGAGAAAAGCCGATCAGGTAATAGTGGTCATTCTTCCATTCCAAAGCGTAAGGGTCCAGTTTATAGAGATAACCGCCATGTTTGAGAACTCGTTTTTTCTCTGGCGTATATTCATAATACTGGAACTGGATCTGTCGCTTCTTCCAAGATCGCCGTTTGGATGGCATCAATGATGTAATAGACTTGCTCATTGTCCGGTTTCACCCGGCTGGACAGGCTGGCGAGCTGCCGAAGCTGCTCTGCCTGATGTGTGCTGGTCAGACGGCATAATTTCTGTACCAGTTCCTCGGATTTCTTGGCAGAAATGATCTTCGAGGATGCTACTGCGTCTGTCAGCATTTTCAGTTCTGGATACTCAAACAGGCGGCTTCCCATAAAATATTGGTTTTGGGTACTCTTGGCCACCACAATATCAATTCCTGCATCGATCAGCGCATTGGTATCCGCGTAAACAGTCTGCCGCACTGCCTGAATTCCTTTTCCATTCAGATGGGCAATGATGTCAGATACTGTGGCGGGATGGTTTTCATCGGTCCGCTCATAGAGAAACCGGAGTAATTCCAGTATCCTCATATTTGTTGAATTCTGCATACTTCACCTCCTCGATTCTTAAAATGGCCTATTTTGTATGGTGTCCGGCCCCAAAGACCAGCAGGATGTTGAAGAAGCGCACATTGACGCCAAAGCGGATGAACCGATCCGGGCCCTCAATCTGATGGGAGCGCACATCCTCTGCCAGAAACAGCTTGCCGCAGTTCTGGAAATAGAATGCTTCGCATGAGGGGTACAGCTCCGCCAGAGCCTCCAAGAAGTCGGCGTCCAGGTTGGCCCGCTCCAGCGCCGGAAGCGCCGCAGCCAGCATATCGGTGGCCACCACCTGATACCGGCACTCCCGGAAAATCCGCTCTCGGTCTTCCTGGCAGTCCCACATCTGGCTCAGTAAAAAGGCATCAAAGCCTTTGCCCTTGAACTTGTCGCATTTCATCACCATCAGCTGCACCGGGCATTTGCCGTCCTGAAATTCCGCGATATGATCCAGAGCGGCAAAGCCAGCCATTTTCTTATCATAACAGAAGCACTCTGCTGATCCGATGTGTTTCCCCATTACGGCAGTCATTTTCTCTTTGTCCGGCATGTCCACCGGCTCTTTGAACAGCATCTGAATGAGATAGGGGCCGCCGGGCTGGGGGCCTTTTTTGTCATCCAGGTTCTGCTGGAACAATTTATTGCTCATTTGCTTTCCTCCTTCTTCTCCGGGAACAGCTTCCACCGGAATTCCAGTTCTTTCTGGACAAACTCTTTCGGCAGGCCCCGGGGATTGGCAATGAGATACCATACCCGAAAGGTGCGTTTCTTCGGATCTGTTTCCTGCCGGTAGAGCTGATAGCCCGCCTCATCCTCCTGTGTCCACTGTCCTGTCTGCCGCATGGCCTGCACAAAGGGTTCCACCACCTGGTCCAGTTCCTCTTTGGTGCGGCTTGAGGCCCAGGCATGATCCACATCCTTGGCATGGGACTGGTAGAACAGCAACTTTCCGGTATGGGTCTTCGCCTTGCACTCCGGCGTTCCGCGCAATTCTGCCTGACGGCGGTACTCCGCCAGCTGTTCCACTGTCCCGTATCGTTCCACCATCTGCTCGCCCACATGGATGCGCCAGCTGTAGTCCTCCGCCTCGGTGAAGGGGGCGCAGACCGGCTGTAATGCCTCCACGGGGTCTGCCTCGAAGCGGTCGATGAAGTCGAGGTAGTGGGCTTGGATCAGGGGCAGAAAGGTGTCCAGGAGCCCGGTGTCCAGCCGCAGGTCCTCTGTCAGCATCCGAAAGAATGAACCGCCTGTTGTGGGTTCAATTCTGAAAGAGTAGAGGTAGTCATCTCCCTGCTTTATGATACAGCTGAAGCCCACCTCCACATTTCCATGGCCGATTTCGTAGTCTATGTAGTTGTAGTGGCTCCGGTCGAACCAGATCTGATAGGTCAGCCCGTTTTTAGTTTTCTTTTTTTTTAAGTCGCCCTCCAGGCCCAGGCCGTTCCACAGGTAGTCCAGTCCTGAAATATATCTGCCGGGCGTTTTTGTTCCATGGTCTCCACCTCTGGCGAATCCTCTTTTTTTAATAGTCAAGCAGAATGGGCACCTGCTGTTCAAATCGCATGGCTCGCAGAACATAGAGAAGGCGAACTTGGCGAGGGATTCGGTATCATACCGGGTGTGCTCCGGAATGTCCGCCTTGCTGTACTGCCCATCTGGGCCCACAGCGCCGTCCACGGGGTAGCCCTCGGTTTCGGTCCAGCTGAGGATGGTGGCCTCATCGGCCTGCCACGCCAGCTGGTTCAGCTTCTCCAACTCCTTCCGCAGTCCACCCACCGTGCCGATGGCAGCGGTGTCACCGGTGGGCAGAGGGGCCTGAAAGAAGAAGGCATCCGGCAGAGGCAGCCACCATGTAGTCCCACGGAACAGGGACCACACTCGTTCCTCATCCGCCGCAAGGCGGGCGATGACAGGATGCTCCATGAAGTCCCAGTTTTTCTCCACGGTAAGCGGCACCGGCTCCCCGTATGTATGGCAGGCAGCCACCAGCAGCATGGCACCAAAGGCGTCCCAATCCGGTTTATCGGTATAGTAGGGCTTCCCGTTGTCCTCCGGCCATGGGGTATAGGGCGGCTGGTCCGGCTGAGAAACGGCGGTCAAAATCTGATCCCGCCAGTTCTCCACCGCTGCCTGAACCTCAGCCGGGGACAGCTCCTCTTCGTTGTCGGCAGGTTCCCCGTCCGGAGTGATGCGGTTGAAGGTATATCCGTTTTCCTCCGCCCACTGCTGGACGACGGTTTTCCAGTTGTGAGAATAGTACCGGGTCAGTGTCCCGGCGTAAATGTCAAGTCCCATAGCAATGTCTCCTTTTCTGTTATGCGGTCATTCTTTTGCTGGAGCGAACATCTGGTCAATCTTCTCCAGATCGTATTCCAAGATCCAGTCATGAAATTGATGATAGAGCGGCAATAGCAGCTTCTGTGAGCCGCCCAGCACATCCAGCCCACGGTCATCGTACAGGTGGTAGAGAAACGGCCCCGGCCCAGCCAGATAGACGCTGGACACAAAGCCCCTCCAACCACCGATATCCCCCAGAATGATTTCCCGAAGAAGCAGCTCTGGTTGAAAGCTGATCTTACTGAGATCCCAGTAAAACTGCACTTGTGCATGGGTATCCCCATCTTCATCCAGCTCTGTGGCCGGAAGTTGCTCATCGGGAACCGGGAGTCCCATTCACTGCCGGATAACAGCCAGCAGGGACTCGGCAGATTCTTCATCGGGATACCCGTCGATCCGCAGAAGGTCCGGCACCGCCGGAAGTGCCCGATAGATCGCGGCGGCCCGGTCCAGCGCCCCCTGAACATAGGCGGGGTTGGTTTTCAGCTTCGCCGCGCTCCTGTCCAGATAGATTGGTTCCTCCCCGCCGATCTCAAACCGGAGGCCCACCGGCGCATGGTAGAACAGTGGGTGCTCCAGCCGCTCCATGCCAAGGCCGGTAATTGCTTTTTGAAATTTTCCTGCCAGCATATTGCTTCGTCAATCCTCGTCCCCGGCCTTGAAGTTGTAGATGGGGCGGATGATCTTTACCACATCCGCCGTAGGGCCGATATTATCCAGAATGTCCTGCATCCCCTTGTAGGCCATGGGGCACTCATCCAGGGTGGCCTTGCTCACCGAGGTGGTGTAGACCTCTGCCATCTGCTTTTTGAATTCAGACACCGTGAAGGACTGTTTGGCGTCCGCCCGGCTCATCAGGCGGCCGGCGCCGTGGGGAGCAGAGCAGTTCCAGTCCTCGTTGCCCTTGCCCACGCAGAGCAGGCTCCCGTCCCGCATATTGATGGGGATGAGCAACTGCTCACCCTCCTTGGCGGACACAGCCCCCTTCCGCAGGATCATGGCGTCGGTATCAATATAGTTATGGATGGTGGTGAATTGCTCTTCCACATGGAGTTTCATGCCTTTGATAATCTCGTCCATCATAGCTTGCCGGTTGAGCATGGCGAAGTGCTGGACGATCTTCATGTCGTGGATATACTGCTCAAACAGTTCTCCGGACACATAGGCCAGGGCCTTGGGGATGTTGGTTTGCTTGAGGTTTTTCAGTTTCTTCAGTTCTTTCTGGATTTCCTTCTCCCGGCCCTCTGCCTTCATCTGAGCTACCAGAGTTTGGAGAGAGGCATCATCGGTACGGTTGAGTACCTTATAGCCCGCCTCCTGGTAATAGCTGGCCACCTCTACACCCAAGTGACGGCTGCCGGAGTGGACCACGATGTAGAGATTTCCCTCGTCGTCCTTGTCCACCTCGATGAAGTGGTTCCCACCACCCAGCGTACCGATGCTTTTTTCGCCCGGAGGAGATCCACATGGCGGGCACAGCACAACTCGCTCAGGTCGATCTCATTGAGGTAGCGGTGGGCCTTATCCCGGATGGAGAAGCCGGAGGAAGGCCCGCACCCAGTCCAGTTCCTGCTCCATGGATTTCCCCAAAGCCAGCAGGCGGCGCTTTCCCAGCCTGCGGTCCAGGAGGGCAAAGATGCGGACAAGAGGATTCTGGCTGACAAGGCTTTTCTCAATGCTCTGAATTTACCTTTTCCAAAACGATATCGCCTATATTTCCCTCTGTGCTCTGAAACTCAAGGAGAATTTTAGTCTTTCTATCCCATACGGTCCATTCTCCAACATGAAAGCCGAGTTTGCGGTCAAATACAAATTCCGTATTCCCCAAAATGATTTTATCCGGCATTTCGACCCTTTTCTTCAAAAACAGTCCCATAATACACCTCTAAAAGTTCCAATTTATTGTCCAGTATGATAGCCCATTCGATTACTGCTTTTGGAGATACTTCCGGAAGCATTCGATGAACTCCCGATTCCGCTTTGGAACATCGAATCCCTTCCGATGGGGAAAGAACCCTTCCCGTTCCACATCGTCCAACAGCTTCGACAAGTCGGAAAACCCGGCAAAGAACGGTAGTGCATAGTCCTGGATCTGCCCGGAAATCTCCTGAATAGAGCGTTCCCGCTCCAGCAGAGTAGATACCTCATAGCGGGGGAAGTCATCATACCGGCGGGTCAGTCGGGCGATGGAGGTACCCACGATACCATCATAGGTATCCTCCGTCCCTTCCTGCTCACTGCGCCACTGGGCAATCACCGGGGAACTCACATCGAAGAAGGCAGTAAAAGTGGTGGAGCCAAAGCGGATGGAGGGGGAAAAGTAAAAGGAGAACACAAAGATGCCGTCTTTTTTGTAGATGTCATTTTTGCTCTTGCGGTATTTGTAACCCAGCGGGATCAAGGGCTCCGCGATCCGCTCACAGGTATAGACGAAGATCTCTCGGGGCTTGGTTCCCTTGGGGAAATCCTTCTTCTCCATGTTGCCACCTTCCTTCACTCATTTACCGTTCCAATCTCAACCGCCGCGCTGTTTTTATTGCTCATTGAGATACCTCGCCAGTTTCTTCTCCAGCAGTTCTGTCATATCATTGCAGAGGCGCTTTACCTTGTCCTGCTCATGGGCGTAGTACCAGATGGTATCCTCTCCGGGGCGGAGCAGGAGCTGGTCGCCATCCGCTTCTTTCCAGAACTCGCCCAGCACACAATACCGCTCTCCATGGATGGTCAGATCAAACATCCCGGAAAGGGTAAGGATCACGCCTGTGGATACCTGGATGCCAGCGGTCAGCAGGAAAAACTCCCGCACCTGGGCCGGGAGCGTGAAGTCCAGCACGCTTTCTTGATCCCTGATCTGCTCCTCCGTGGCGGCAGGCTTGATCTCATCAGAGGGGTCCAGCACCTTTGCCAGCGCCTTGGAGAACTTGGGGTATCGGCCAAACAGCTCCGGGTGGCTGGCCTTGAATTCCTTTTGCTTTTCCCGCTGCACTCGCTCCTGCTCCTTGCAGAAAGCGTCCAGTTCGGCCAGATACCGCTCCTGGTAGAGATTGCTGGCTTCAAATGCTAAGCCGCTCTTTTCCAGAATGGCGATGGCTCCCTTTTGGCTGCCAAACACCGGGACCCACTGAAAACCGTGTCGGCAGGGCTTCAGTTTCAGAAATTCTCCCCGACTCAGCAGGGTTTCCAACTCCGTCTCATGTTCGTCCCACCAGTTCTGCCAGGTTTCAGGTGTTTCCCGTCCCTCAGCCAAGTCCAGGAGTTTTTCTGTCAATGATTCTTTGTTCATGGGTGTCCACGCTCTTTCTCCGCCATCACTTCCACATTACTCGGTAGCACAAAGCTCATTCATTTTTGAATCAGTATTTTATCCATCCATTGACAAACAACCTCAAAGGCATTGTAAATCTTTTCTTCATTTCCTATATCAAGATATATTTCATTGTCTCTTAAACTGTAAAACAGCGGTTGTGTGTTGATGTCTGGTTTGGCATAACCATAAGGGTCGTATGGACGGGTGTTGATTATATAGCAAACCTCTATGCTTATGCTATCCTTTGTGTTCCCGCCGAATGAGGAAAACGCAATCATATAGGTGAAATTTTTACTGTGTCTCGTAAGTGTTTTGTCGGATTTTTTATACTTGAATCCTAAATGCCCGTACTTTCCTTGCAACTTGGTTCCAAGCATTTGCATTGCTTCGCTAAAGTTCATTGTGCCCCCTCCATTTTCTCATCGTAAAAATAAATATAGTTCATTTCTCCGTTTCAGAGGGCGCAGGAATAGATGCTCATGGCCCCGTAATCGGTGTGCAGGACAAGTCCGCTCTTGGTAAAGGCAAAATTCACCTGCCGCACCACAAAGGGGTCGTCAATGGTGGCCAGCAGTTGACCGCTTCCGGTATCCCACACCTCTATGGGGGAGCTGCCACGATCCTGCTGAACGGCCATCAGGCTGCCCCTTGTCCGCACCGTACAGGTATCCGAAAAACTCAGCCCCTGCCGGACAGAAAATGGGAAAGGATTGTCCATCTCCTCTCCGGTCTGGGTCAGATAGAACCTGCCGCCCACTGAGAAGCACTGGTCATCCGGAGAGAAGAAGGGATGCCAGCCCTCATTGGGAATCACCACTTTTTGGGCGGACTTCAGATCGACCAGCACATACTCACCCTCGGTGACGCGGTAGGCCGCTTTGCTCTGCCGGGGAGAGAGCATCCCGAAGCAGTAATAGGCAAAATTCGGGTCTTTTGACTTCTTGCATTTTACCGTTTCCCGCCACACCTCTGTGTTGCTGCCAAAGTCAAAGACAACAATCTCCTCGCCCGTGTACCACAGGGCCAGGTCGCCGCTGACATCCAGCATGGTCTTCATGCTGTTTTTCTTGTTGGCAAAGGGTGTGATTTCATGGGTGCGGAGTGAGAACTGCTGGAGAAGATAGCTGTTATTCAGAAGAAGGGTGTCATTGGGGCAGAGAACCTGCTCATAGGTCATTCTCTTTGCACCCAGGGGAACTGTTTCGAAGATCTCCCCGCTGCCATCGAAGTGATAGAGGGTTTCGTCCTCAAAATCTCCGACCACCCTTGTCAGGAAGAAGTCATCCCGTGTGAGAGCGGCAGCCAAGGGCATGAAACCGTTGTTGTCCTTGCCGACAAACCGATGGCACCGCGCCTGCCCAACAGCGGCATCCGGATTCTGATAGACAAATCCTTTCCGCATTTGGCTCATCATGGCGCTGGCAGTCTTGCTCTTGACCTGGAAGACGGAGTCGCACAGGATCTCCTTGACCTTCCCGCCATTCAAGCAGGTTCGGATGGTATGTCCGTCAATTTCAATCCGCCACTGCTTATTTGTGACGGGGTTGAGGAAGATTTTTTCCATTGGTGCAGGCACCTCTTTATCAATCAAAATCCATCCAGACCAGGTGCTTTCCACAGTGGAGGCACTGGAACAGATAACATTGCAGATGCCCGCCATTGACGGATTCCTGGATCATTTCCTTCTGTTCGTCATCCCACATGGGATCGTCCAGCACATCATCCAGTACACCCAGCGCCCGCAGTTCTCTGGCACCCACATGGCCCAGATAGGCGCAGTAGTCGCCGCAGTGAGCACGCCAGTATTCCTGCTGCCAGCCGGAGTAGCCGGGAGTACGGTGGATGAGCTGCCTCGCCGCTGGAGATACACTCAGGGCACAGACGCTCAATATCCTTCACAGCGTAAAAGGGGGCTGTATAGAAAATGTGAGTCGTCTTGCCGCAGCAGTCACAGGCAACACCATCCACGAGACTCCTCAAAAGTGCCGGTTTCCAGAGGGTTCGGGTGATACTGGAAGGTGGGCAGACCCAGCTGGGCCCGCCGCTCCCTCTCTTTCTGGTTTTCCTCCAGTGTTTTGGGCCTGGGGATGGCATAGTGGTTGCCCCAGTTCTCCGCATAGTCCTTCAAGACGCCCAGCCGCTTGAGGGTCTTCTTGTCGGAACGATTTCCGATTTGGCAGAGCAGTTCGTAGGCATCCTTCTTGAAGTCCAGCAGATCATACACATCCACCAGTACTTCCTTGGCCTGCTTGTCTTCCGACTGCTCCAGTTTCTCCTTGAAGTATAGAGAGCGCGGACACTGTCGGGATTTCCTTTTGTCTCCCGAAACTGCTTTTGGAGTTCAATATATTGCTTCAGGTATTCGTTCATGGTCACAATCTCCCATCAATCCCACCAGAAATACCAGACGGAGGACTGCCACAGGGCATCTGCCAAGGAGCCAATGCTTCCATCCTCATTCTGATCCAGATCCGGGCAGAAGCCATACAGTTCCACCGCCGTGTCCATGGCCTTCTCCTTGGGGACGGGGGCCGGAAGTAGGAATTCCAGCTCGTCGTGACTCATGGCGGCAGGCACCGCGCCGTACTGCTCGAACCAGTATTTCGCCGCTGCCATCAGCTCCGGCGTGTTGGGGCACTCGTTCCAGTTTCCGAAGGGCAGGTAGGCAAAGATCTCCCAAGGATTCTTCACCGGGATCTTGGCCAGAATGAGCGGATAGGTCATCTCAGTATCATCATCCCAGTAGCTGGAGAAGCGGTCATTAGGTTCTCCGCCCTCCATCTCGCCCAGGACTTCCTCCTCCCAGTCCATATCGTCATCTTCGGCCTCTGCTTTGCGCTGGCCGATCAATTCCTCCAGAACCGCCTTGCTGTCCTTGATGGGGGCGGAGAGCATCTTCTTCCGGTACTCCGTTACCGCTTTGAGGTCAAATTCGTAGCAGTCTGCATCATGCTCTGGGTCAGCGTTCATTACCAGACACTCCAGCAGTGTTTCATCGTCCGCCTTGATGAGCACCGGTACAAATCCTTCCTTGACACTTTCCCGTTTGGCATAGTTGTAGGCTGCCATGATGGGGTCATCATCTTCATGGAGGGGAAATAGGTGCACTCACAGTCCAAATACTCCATAATGGCATGAGCCACCTCGGAAGGCTCCAGCGTATCCTCGTCAAAGTCCTGTCCCTGCCAGTTTTCAAAGCGTTCCTCGATCACCTTTGCCATAGCCTGATAGTAGTCCTCGTCAAAGGGGATGAACAGGTAGGCTTCATCTTGGAACTCATCAGAGTGATACCGCTCCGGGCCGAAGAAGCGGAGGGCGTTGTCGTCAACATCGGCAGGATAGTAGGGGCTGTCGCCCTCTCCGTAGTAATAGCCTGCAAAGGCACGGCCTTTATGATTGAACAGCACAGAGAACAGACAGCCGTCCAGCTCATCCCGGATAAACTCCCGCAGATCCACGCTGGCAGAATCAGCCTTGACCTGCTTGACGACCTCGCCGTATTCCTCAGGAATTCTTCACCCATCAAATCGTGCTCCATGCACCAGCGCAAGTAGATGGCCATGTGGTTGTAAGCGTTGATGGGGTCAATGGGAAGATCCTTCTCCTCAATGCTCTCGATATGATAGGAGGCATCGTCCATCTCACCGTCAAAATCATCATTGGAAAGGGTGCCACGGGTGATAGCATCCTGACGATCAGGTTCCACCACAAAGCTGATGCCGTTCATTTTGCCCAGCAAGGCGTCCGCGTCATGGGCCAGCTTGTATTCCAATTCATCCCGGTAGAGAGGGATCACCTGATAGAAGTTGACCTCCTCGCCACTCGGCAGGATGCAGACCTCGCTGCCATCTTCGGTATCCTGGGGACCAGTCAGAATGGCGGCGCACAGCTTTGTGTCCTTTGCAAAATCATCCTCATTGTCCATGGTATGACCGAAGCCCAGCCAGGTATCGCTGGCAATGGGCAGGCGAGCCAGGGCTTTCAGCAGGCGGATGGGCCAATACCATCGCTCATTCTTCAGATCCTCATGCTTCAGTTTCCAGTTCCTCGGCAGTGCGATGGCAAGTTCCGCCCGCTCCAACTTGTATTCCGCCAGTTCCTCCGGCACATTCATCCGGTGAGCACCCATGCCCATAGTGACCAGCGTGTAGTAGTCCCGTTCCCGAGAGGGCGGTACAACGCAGATGTCCACATGGATATCCGGCGAAGACAGTTCATGGAACACATTCTCAAACTTGCCAAAATACTGCTGGATATGCCCCTCGACGGCTTCCATCTCTTCCTCGGTGTAGACCTCGGGAACACCGGCTTCTTCATCCTCGGGACTTCGCCGTCCGGGTCATCGCCGTATCGTCAGGGTCACCGTCCGATGACTCCCAGGAGATTTTCAGCGTCATCTGCTCCTCCGGCAGACCGACGCCCGGGCTGCGGGTGATGGTGTGCTTATCATCTGCCGCAAAACCAATAGTCTCTCCGTCATGGAGTTCCACATCGTTCTCCAGCACATAGGAAGCAAAACTGGCCAAAAAGTCCCGCAGATCGCTCGGCTTGGCATTGGTGCCCAGCACCTCCATCTCGTCTTTGCCAAACACATCCAGGCCGTAGGTGTAGCCATTCATGCCATTCTCATTTCTCCACAGACCGAACCAGATCCAGTTGAAGATGGGTAGTTCGCCGTCCTGCATCATGTCAGCAAAGCCTTCGTAGAAGCGGGGTTCAAACACTACGCCGCTGGTGTAGATGCCGGTGGCATATTTCCTGACGGCAGCAGGCAGCGACCAGCTTGGCGTACAGCTTGCCCTTCTCCAGCACGTTTTCCTCCTTGCCCAGCACCGCTACCATCAAATGGGCGCAGTGCTCCCTGGCTACTTTGACTGCGTCCTCCCACATATAGTTGTTCTCGGCATTCCGTCCGCTCGCCGCCGGGGATGGGATAGGCGGCCAGGCTGACAGCAGCCAGCATATCGCCCACTTCAAACACCAGCGCGTCATCATCCTTCTCCTCACTCGCATCGTATTCCTCCACGGAGATATCCCATTTTTCTTTCATGTCCCGGATGAACTGCGCCTTGTCCCATTCTGCCCTGGACAGGAGCACAAATCCGGTGAAAACGCCTGTGTGGTCACTCTCATCCTCGGCTTCTGCCTCGGCCCGCTTTGCGATCTCTTTCTGGCACTCTTGAATCACCGCCAGGGCATCCTTGTCTTGTGGGTCCAGTTCTGCCCACCGCTGGGCGTAGGGGATGGCCTTTTCCTCCTGACCATAGAGATACTGATAGCCATAGGCCATGCGCATGTTCCACTCCGCCTTGTCCTGGCCCTCTTCCCGGACGACTTCAGCACATCAATGGCTCGGCGCAGGGCCTTGTCTCCCTTATAGTTAGGAGTACCCTCGTCGTGGTCCCCGATGATGGCGTAATTCTCCAACGCCCGCGCCATGAGCGTAGGAAGTGCGGTAGTTCCGCCAGTCCTCCGGGATGGCGTTCAGGGCCTGAATACAGCGGGTGTACTCGTCCTCGTCGTTCCACTGCTCCAGCTGCTGGAAGTATTCCTCTGCGTTCTGCGGGGTGTAAGAGATATAATCCATGCCCGCCAGCGTCTCGTCCAGCTCAGGGGCCTGATCCTCCTCGGACGGCGTTTTCAGGGTCACCGTGCCTGCCTCCCGGCGGAAGGTGTGGAAGTGGCCCAGGGGATATCGCTGTCCTTGAAGAACTTTTTTGCCATCTGGAGTGCCGTCTGGATATCCCAGGCGATAAATCCACATAGCCGCAGTAGAGTCCGGTGGCTCCGCCTGTGAGGGTGACTACTTCCGGGCCTTCGCCGGTGGTGAACAATTCTTCCAGTTTATCCCGGAAGTCAAAAATCTTCTGGGTTCCTTCCTTCTCCCGCAGGGTATCCAGAGGGTAGCAGAAGAAGCCCGCCGCTGCTCCGTCGGCATGGAGATCGTCCATAAAGTCGTTGTCGGCATCCAGATAGCCGTTGATGAGCGGCACGCAGTTGGTGGAACCAGCCATCACATCCAGCCGCCAGTCGGCTTCCGGGTCTTTATTGGGTTCCATTTTGTAGCCAAGGTAGCTCTCCAGATAGGCTTCTGGGTCGGTGGAAAGGGTCGCTCCCTTTTCTTTCAGTTTGTCAGGCAGCTGGGACAGGAGGAATGACTGCTCCGCCTTGGGCTCCTCCAGCACATTGAAGTCATCAATGTACCACATGTGGGAGATCTCGCCCAGCAGGGTGGTGAGCATCCACCAGACCCGGCCTTCCGCCTCCCGGAGCATAGGCAGCAGCTTTTCACAGTAGGCGGAGAGGGCGAAGCTGTTTTCGCCCTGCTCCTCCAGCCAGATCTGCACATCATCCCCGGAGATATCCCATCCATCCTCGGTACGCAGACCGATGTTCTGGAGGGGCTGACGGCCCACAAGGATGTTCCAGTGCTCCAGCACCTCCTTGGGGGCGTGTTTCTGGAAGTAGATCAGCTCAAACAGCTTGACCTTGTCGCCCTCCGGGGTGAGGATCAGCTCATGCTTTTCGCCGTTGAAGCCCATCTCGAAGGAGATTTCGTCAAACGCCTGGTTCAAAGCCCCTTCCATTTGGGCTACGAGTTCGGCGCCGCGGGTGTGGTCTTTGTCCTCGTCCATCATCTGGCGCAATTCTGCTTCCATCTCGGCAAAGGTTTCCCACCAGTCCTCTGTCCGCTCCCGGAAGCACTCCCAGAACTGCGGCAGAGAAATACCCTTTTTGCACCGGTCGATAAACTCTTTGGTGTCCTCGTCACCAGGTCGAGCTTCCAATGCCTTTTCAAAGTAACGAAGAGCCCGGCCCTCCTGATCCAGATAGTAATAGGAATAGCCCATGCGAAAGTTCCAGTAGTAGTCTCCCTCAAAGTATTCCTCATGAGGTTTCAAGAGAGCGATGGCCTTTTTGAGCATAGCTCTGCCTTCCGGCGTTCTGTGATCTGCCTCGTTGTTGTACGCCCTTGCAAGCTGGCTGTCCATTTCCGGAGTGCGCTCCTCAATGCCCTCCAGTGCTTCAATGATCTTGTGATGCTCGTTGTTCTCATGCCACTTCTGGCACTGCTTCAAAATATCCATATCCGGGTCCTCCTCGTCCTCGTCCGGTTTCCAGTTTTTGATTTGTTGGAACACGCCGTTCTCATCCCGCTCAAAGGCGCAGGGGGCGGGCGTATGCAGCAGCGCAATGATGTCGGGATCGTCGTTGCAGATCGTATTCAGTTTGTAGATCCCGGCGTTGTTGGGATCGTCCATGTACGCCTCACTCTCGTCACCAGCGGTGAAGCGCCAGCCACTGTCCCAGCCGCCGTCCGGCTTCTCCCGGTAACAGTAGCCGACCTTGCAGCCCTCCACCGTGATACGGTTGGTGGCGATACAGCCATCGGCGCCCTCCCAGTCAGGGAGTAGAGGTTTCACATCCTCCGCTTTCACATGGTAGTCCCGGTTGCGGCCAGCGGCCTCGTACAGCTCTTTCCGCAGCGCCTCCACATCCCGAGCCATCTCCTGGATCTCCTCGTTGTCCATCATCTCACTGAGGTCATATTCCAGCGGATTATGGGCAAAATCCGCCAGTGCCTTGTTCATGGCGTCGTGCTCCTCTGGCGTGACGGTGATGCGGATGCGGCGGGAGGGGGTGTTGTACTCGTCCAGATCCTGGAGGTTCACACTGCCGCTGACGCTGCACTCCAGCAGGATGGCGGCCAGATCGGTGACCACATCAATGGCGAAGTGGAAGTCCATCTCCACGCCATCGGAGTGTGAACTCCAGATACTCCACCGTCTGGTGGAAGTCCCAGTTCTGCTTGTCCAGCCCGATCTTGGCGAAGATTTCGCTGAGAGGGATTTCCTCTTTCTTCTGGTCCTCCAAAAAGGCCACAAGGTTCAGACTGTCATCCGAACCTCCAATAAAGTTGCCCCAGTATTTGTCGATATACATTCGTCATGCCTCCTGTTATTCCGGCCACTCATCGCCGTCACAACGGCTGATGAAGTCATAGTGCAGGCTCTCAAAATAGTCGTTGGGAATGGATTCCCCGTCCTGACGAAGCTCCAGTCCATCCAGATCCATCATCTCATTGATATATGCCAGGGTATCGTGGATACCCGCGATATGCTCGTCCTGGAGCATCTCAGCCAGCACACCTTTCTGCTCCGGGGTCAGTGCGGCGAAAAGCTCGTTTTTCGCCTTGTTGTCCTCCGTCTTGGGAAAACCATCACCCTTGACCCAACGGGCGGTCATGCTGTCTTTCCGCTCCACAAGGCCGTCAATAAATGCTTTATATAGTTTCAGTTCCTTGCTCATATTAAATCCTCCATTCCCAAGTAATTTATTTCCGTATTAAGTTCCCGTTGTCCATGAGGGTAGCTTCCCGGATGCGCCGGAGGGATTCCGGTTCCAGCAAAAACTCCCGCAGGTTCGGGTCCTCAAAGAAGGACATGGGACGCACCTGCGTCGGCCCGGCAACCGCCCACAGCCGCGATGTTGCCAACCGCTCCGCTGTCTGGAGCGCCTTCTCCTGTCGCCCAGATAGAGATAACGGGCGATTGCGTCCCGATAGGAGGAGTCAGCCATGGGCACGCCTTGAATCTCCTCAAAGAGGTCTACGGAATCCCTGGCGGTTCCGAACATACAGCAGTGGTTATAGAGCTTCGTAGTTCTTGTCGTTGTCCGCAAAGGGCATAAGGCCCCGTTTGAGGTAGTCCATCAGGATGTCACAGAACCGATCCCGCTGGGGAGGCCGTTCTCAGCCCGGATGCGCGTCTGTTCCTTCGTCAGCGCCTCAATCAGCTCCTGCTCCCGGTGGAGCTGGATGGCGGCCACCATCATGGCAATCATGTGCTCATCGCTCACATTGCTGTAATACCACTCCTCCAGCCAGGGAAGGATGGCCAAATCCAAAGCCAGCGCCTTTTCATAGTCCAGGTTGAAATAGGCGACCTCGGCCTTGACCGCCGCAACCTGATGGGGATATTTATCGGCAAAGGATTCCAGCGTGTCCAAGGCTTCTTCTTTGCCGTCCATAATCTCATAACAGACCATGCGGACTTTTTGGGGAGTTTCACGACATCCATGTTGACGCCTCCTTTGTGTAGGACTTTTTGCAATCCTCTGTATATCTGAGAGAATACAATTTATGCTCTCATCGGAAAAAAGAGGTACCAGACAGGTGATAATCCAATACTTCCATATGTCGTCTTTTTCATGTGGACTTAAAACTCTATGAATTAAAGGGACAAGGGCTGATTGGTGTAAAGCGAGCACCGGCAAAATATCACCAGCAACAGGCCAATTACAGTCCTGTATCCACTCCAAAAGAGAGGGTAATATCGGCTCAATCTCATTGTCAGTAAGGTGTTTTAGCCTCTCTATATTTGAACTATCAAATTTATTTTTTGGCACTAAGTCGTGAATATCTGTCATATTAGCTCTTAATCTCCATCTCAAATATTATTTTGTCGTTCTCCAAATACTTTTTTCTTTCTTAAAGAAGACGGAGCGTGTTGTTCACCTTTGTCTGTACCATACGCGGTACGCATGGCATTCACTCCTCTAAGCGTTTCAGGTACGGAGCAGGGACCACCTTTGCCAATATGGATAATCAACTTCCCACTCACCGCCAAGTTCCTCGCTGGTTTTGCCGGGATAAGTGGCTTCCTGCCATTGATGGAACTTTATTGCCTGCTCCAGTAGGCGTTCACGAATGCCCTTTGCCATGTGCTCACCTCACAATTTTCCGAAATGGTCCAGATATAAATCCCGCACAGAATACGGGCCTACAAGGTTCGTTTCCTGTCGGCCATCCCAGGAATACACATGAATTTTGCCCTCGTCCCCAATGTACTGTTGTTCCTCAAAAGATGCGGGGAAGGGGAAACTTTCTACCATGTTCCAGTTGATCTTGGATTTCAGCTCATCAAACTCCTCGCGCTTGAGCCTTTTGAAGTTAAACACCAGTGCTGCCCCAATCCCATCGAACAGCAAGTCTGCGTATTCTCTGGGGGTGATGCTCTCGCTCACATTGGCGGCATCAATATTGACATCCAGAACCTTGTTGCCGCAGTTTGTCCAGATTTTATCGGGAGAGAACCAGGTGGCGCGTTCCTCAGCGTCTGCAAAGTCCTCACGGGGATACCATCCGTTTGCGCTGTCCGGCTTGACGCCTTCCCGAAGCTGCCCGTTGTACGGGGAAAGCGGATAATATCGGTGCCGCACCGGATCAAATCGGTCAAACGAAGTTTTCAGCAGATACCTATGCTTTTCGCTGCACATGAGCTTATGGGGCTTCATTCTTCGATCAAACTCAAATGTTCTTCGATGGATACAAAATAGTGTGATTTTGTTGGTGTCTGTATCCACATTGAGCCAGACACTTCCTTCGATTGGCAGTTCAAACACAAGATCCTCTTTGAAGGTCGTCCGCACCAGCCGGAATTCATCATAATAATAGAACCACAGGTTTTCTTCTTCGTCCAGGCTGATGGCATAGCAGTCATAGATGGAATACTTCTCATTCTTCCAGAGAGGAGTTCCCTCCGATGTCCATGCAATCAGGCCGCAAGCACCCAGAGGTTCATCCCAACCGTAATTACCAAATACACCTTCGTCAAAGTAGCTGGTAATGATGGTGCCATCTTTTTTTACCACACAATCTTGAATGCCATCCCCCAGGCAGAAACGGGACAGCACAGTTCCGTCCCGGCTGACAATCCAGGCGTTCTGGTCAGGGCCGTTTTCATCTTGCTCCCAGCAGGAGGAAGTGTTCACCTGCAGGCCGCAAATAATGGAACTGGAACTTCAAGAGGCCAAGAGGAAACAGCGTCGTTTCCAGCACCCGCTGTTCCGCCCAATCCAGATAGATTTTCCGTTTTTTTCATCGGCACAGGCTACTCGGATCATTTTGGCCAGCATCATCAAATCGTCGATGTATTGGGAATACACGCAGAACACATCCTCGTCAGAGTCGAAGTCAAACATACCCACACCGCTGTTGTTTTCCTCAAACTCCCGTATCACGCCCCGGACCAGCCGTTCCCAGTCTCCGCTGCTGCCGGTCAGTCCCAGCCGGCAGAATTCTTCTACCCGGAATCCGTCGCTGATCTTCAGCAGAAGGGAGATCGCATAGGGGTGGTGGGGAATGAGAAAGAATGGCGCGATCTGCTCCGGCTTCACCCAGATTTTGAAGGGCGGACGTGGATCAGGTATCCAGGGTAGCATCATTTCCCATTCTGGTCGTCCGGTCTGTCCACAATGGCGTGGCAGGGATTCTCATAGCCCACGATCTCCAGCTTTTGCAGTTCGACGCAGTGGAGCGTTCCATAGATGCCCAGCGTAAGTCTGTCAAGTCAGCAATCATTTGGTAGCCCTCCATGTTGTCCACATCGGTCTGGCCCTCTTTGCGGTCATCAGACCGATGATCCCCACCGCCACAGTAAAGGCGCCGCAGCAGGACTGCTCGGTCTGCATGCCCAAGCCCATGACAGAGAACATTTTCCGGGTCTCCTCGGACAAATTCAGATGGTAATACTCATTGCAGGCCATGAACACGGCCTCGGCGCAGGTCAGTTCCGTGCCGATGTGATAGTGGTTGACCAGTTCATAGAGTTTCATTGTTGCCATACTGTACTCCAATCGCAAAGCATTTCATTCTGTGTCACTCTGCGCAGCTCGTCCCGCACCTCCATCAGCGCAAAGCCCAGCAGGTTTTGTCCACGCCACTTCATCGGGTCCTGGGCCTCCGGCGAACTGGCCGCGAGGCGGATACCCCAGATGGCATCATAGGGGCTGGCCTCCACCAGCACGCTGTCCCCGGTGGAAAGGAGAAACTCCCGCAGTTCGCGGTTCTGGCTGAATTTGTGCCAGTTGCCAAGTAGCACAATGGCGTATTTGAACCTGTCCCATACCTTCTGGTCAAAGCC
>VOFI01002661.1_pt1 | contig 43981 bp, 45 predicted proteins | sample 5384131 | NCBI WGS metagenome assembly VOFI01 (sample SAMN12384728, study PRJNA508395) | human gut metagenome | isolation source: healthy gut H | host: Homo sapiens | reverse complement strand
TGACGAGGTAATTTGATACATATTAAAAAAAACACTTTATACTTGAAGCATAAAGCTGGATGAATTCATCTTTATAGAGTTCCCGAACATCTTCGGGAGCATCATCAAGAGTATAAGCAGAAAGATTCTTACGCAAAGATTCCATATACCTGCCCACATCTTTTCCTGCGTATAGCTAGCAGGATTTAGTTTGAATACATTTTCTCCGCTAAATGCAAGAAAGCGGTTCTGAAGTTGTTTATCATTCACACATTCTTTCTTTATAAACTCGTCAAATCACCTCTAAGCTTCTACTACAACAAGTCTATTTTAGGCTGCAATATTCTCAAACTTATATAATATACATCTTAATCATCGACGAACGGCAAAAAGTTCAGCTTCAGTTTCCCAAGTACCATCCGGACGTTTTACCATACGTTGCCAACGGAATGAAGTCGTTGTAATTTCTGAAAACACCCACTGTATATTCTTCTCATTAATTTCCGTCTGAACAATCCTGTTTCCTTCTCTTTTTCCTTCCAGTTGTGTAGCCCCTCCTAATTCCGTATATAAAATATCCCCATGCCTCTGTATTAGGGATTATACATACGTACCGCAGTCGCATAAGCTGCATCCGGTTGATAATCTTTAATCCGTGCCTTTTACGCGAAGGGCAAATAAACACATCTTGAATTGCAGTCCCTTCCAGCACCCAAGCGAATATCCACTCTCCCTGAACACGTCTTTCGACTGTTGTACCTTGGTTATCAACCCTATCTGTATGCAATATCCATGTCGAAAGCAAACAGATGCATAGTATAAAAAATACTGGCTTCCCTACTCCCAAACAGATTTTTTATATTACACCCCCAAAACATTTCATTTACAAACTTATTGCAAAAAAGTATTTGGCCATTAAATCTCAATTATTCAAGAAAAAGAAGTACCGATAAAAAGTCTTTTTTTTCCCTATATTTGCTAGGCTGAAAAAAATGTCATTAACTCAATTAATATGAAAAACTATCGTTTATTATTGTATTTGTATTCCTGTCCATTCTTTTTTTGTACAGTACAGCAAGCAAAGTATGTATTTTATTTCATCGGAGATGGAATGGGTGTTAACCAAGTTTTAGGAACAGAGATGTATCGTGGAGAGTTGGAAGGCAAATTGGTGTGACTCCGTTATTATTCACCCAATTTCTTATGCAACCATAGCCACTACTTTCCTCGGCAACCAACGGAGTGACAGATTCGGCCGCCGCAGGAAATAGCACTTGCTACGGAAACAAAACAAAAAATGGCGCATTAGGTGTGAAAAAGGATTTGGAAACCAAAGTTAACAGTGTTGCTTCTGGGCAAAAAATAAAGGTTGCCGTGTAGGTATCGTCAGTACCAGTGTCAGCGTAGACCAGCCACACCGGCTGCTTTTACGCACACCAAGCGACAAAGAAGCAGCTATCAGCAACGTGGGGTCTGGATTTGATTGATGCCAATCTCTGATTTATGCAGGATCAGACTTTTTAGATCCCACCAACAAAAAGCCGCCGGTTCAAATTCAGAAAGTTCGGTATCCACACTGGTGGACAAAGCCGATATACCTATAGCCCGTGGCTACAAGGACTATCAGAAAAAAGCAAAAAAAAAATCGGACAAACTGATTCTCTTAGTACAACCTGCGACAGCAACAGACAATAGTGCTATCCCCTATGCTATCGATCGAAAAAGGCGATATGACTTTAACTGAAATCACCCGTGCCGGAATCAATTTCCTGTCTAAAGATCTATCAAAAGGGTTCTTCCTGATGGTTGAAGGAGGTAAAATAGACTGGGCTTGCCACAGCAACGACGCCGCTACCGTATTCCACGAAGTGATGGATATGGACAATGCCATAAAGTTGCTTACGAATTCTATGAACAACATCCCGATGAAACCCTGATTGTAGTAACAGCCGACCACGAAACCGGAGGAATCGTTTTAGGAAAAGGTCCGTATACTTTGAACCTGCAAGCTTTAAAATCACAAAAAGTAAGTGAAAGCGGATATACTAAAATTGTAAACGAATTAAGAAAAAAATACAAGAATCAAGTACCTTGGGAAGTTATCAAGCAATCATTGAAGGATAATTTTCGGATTTTGGGATAGTATTCAATTGAATGAAAAAGCAAGAAGCATCCCTGAAGAAAGTATATGATGAATCATTTAGCGGTAAAGAGATAGATTTGACCAAAAGTGAATATCAACAAGACGAACCTTTGGCAGCTGAGGCCAAAAGAATTCTGGATGACATCGCTCTGGTAGGTTGGACCAGTGGTGGGGCACTCTGGAGGTTATGTACCCGTATTCGCTATCGGAGCCGGCGCCCAACTATTCCAAGGTCGCATTGACAATACCGAAATTCCGGTAAAAATAGCAGAAGCTGCTGGTTATCCCAACAATTAATCAAAAGCAAGATAGTGACAAACGTTCCAAGTCTTTTCTCAGTGAATTCCTCATACAAGGATAACTGGGAAAGACTTTTTAATTTTCCCCCCTTTTCCTCCTATATTCTATAATTACCTTTGCCTGATAAAAATTCATATAAGGATGAGAGCGAAAGTTTGGTCAAGCCCGGCCTTATTGGCATTTATCCGATGAATTGGTGCATTTCCGAGTTTAAACCATCTCAACATATCCTCATCTACATAGTTCACTTCCTTCAATTGAGCCATATCATAAAAACCTCCCAAACGTTTCCGGTAAGCCACAATCATGCGTGCAATGCCACTGCCTATTCCCGGAATCTTTTTCAACTCGGTAGTGTCCGCTTCATTCAAATCGACTAAAGTTCCTTCCGGATATTTATAAACCGCCAACGTATCTTTCTCCGCCTTTTTGATAAAGTGCAATGTATCCTGTTTCCGCCGAAAAGCCTCTGATATCTGGATATAAGGTTTTAACATATTAAATTTCTCGGACGACAAGCCATAAACACGAGAGAAATCATCCGCTGTCCTGAATTTACCGCCGGCTCTCCGGTATTGCAAAATAGTATGTGCAATAAAAGGAGACAATCCACGTTGCAAAAATTCGATGGAATCGGCTGAATTTGGATCAAAAGCAGCCAATACCACCTCTCTTCTTTTTAGGCTTATCATAGAATATCGCAGAGATTCCTTCTCCTCCATCTCATGTACTCCGGCCAGAAAGTTTTTTATTTCTTCTATCCCCTCTTGATCCTGTTCCAAAGACTCTTCCTTTACTGGAAACAGAACCCATATACACATAAATATGAAAAGCAAAGTCAACAATATTTTTGCCAAAATCAGGTGCCACGTATATTTCTGCATAACAAGAAAGGAAGAAATACACCCGAAAAGTGACCAAAGAGCACGGCCACGAGTTAAATTGAATTCCTCGTGCAGAAAAGCCGTCACCACTTCATGTAGAGAAATAGTAGAAGTCAATGCAGCCAAAGCCAACAAGACATAGAACATCACCGAGAAAATATAAAGCTAATATCGGCACACCGCTAAAGCTTGCTGAAAAACATTAGGCAATGTAAAAAATTAATGATGGTCCCGCATCCGGCTGGATATCTACAGAAAAGGCGCCGGAAAATAATCAATCCGGCCAAGACAGCCACAAAAAGTATCAATCACACCGACACTAGAGCCGTATTTCCCAGTTTGGTTTCTTTTCCCAAAATAAGAAGTATTAGGTTGAAAGACATCCCATTCCCCAAAACTCAAGGAAAAAGAACGCCTCGCCCCATAGCCCTGCAGAAAACATTCTCGTTCACTTTACTGAAATCAGGCTTTACTTACTTCGCCCCCTTATATGGCGTAAATCCTAAAGAAACGCCATATATTTAAATCCTGATACATACATAGCAAACGGCACACGGTAATCTTTAGGCAACGCATTCACGATACGATGTATCTCTTTCAAATCATAAGCACCTTCTGTAGAATCGAATCCTGAGTCCTGTGGAAGATTCAAATGGAACAAGTTATCTGTCTGATCGACGAAAGTCTGATCACGCACTGTTTTACGATAATTATTTATAAATATATTACGCATGATGGTGTACATCCATCCTTTAAAAATTCGTATCTGGAGTAAACTTCTCTTCGTTGTCCAAAGCTTTAAGTGAAGTTTCCTGCAACAAATCATTAGCCTCTTCTCTGTCAGCTGTCAATTTAAATGCAAAGCGAAATAATTCGGTTTGTATACTTAGTAAATGCTGTGTAAAGTCGACTGTCTTCATATTAATCTATTTTTAAATTGTTATTTTCTGTTTTTGCTTTCTGCTGCAATATTAACGACTTCTCGCAAAAGTCACGACAGAAAAACTAACAACAAAGCGGGTATAAACTATCAAATAACAGTTTTTACCCCCTAAATTAACAGTTAACAGGTGGTTTCGTTTTAACTTTTAATTAGCCGGTATCCTCCACCGGTTCCAGCATTACCTCCTCCACTTTTCAAATCATCATTATTAATGCTTCGCGCAGCTTTTTACCTGAGCCTTCAACTCCCAAAACGCCAACTGATATTAAATCCATAATAACGCATCGGAATTCTGGTAGCAGTAGAAGAGCAGAAAGTAGGAGTATTGATGTTATTCTTAAAAAGTAATATATTTATTAAATAAATTGGACGAGTTAAGAGATATAGTCAGCCTCTTTTCCTTCAGAAAGAACGACTGAGCCCTATCGCATAATAATAGAAAGAGGAACTTTTACCTTGCAAAGAGATATGCGGAGTACCACCCCCTCCGTTCAGACTCAGACGCAGATCCCAAGGCAGAGTCTGCTGGAAGCTTCCGAAGACATTTCCTTCCCAGCCATGATTCTTTAAATCAAGCCCTGAACTTCTATAATCCACATAAGCTCCCCGTCCATTGATATTAAAGCGGGTTTTAGGAGACATATTCCAGTTCAAGAACAAAGACAAATTAATATTCTTACTTTTTCCTATATTATCATAGGTAGAATTCATCACACCATCTTTTATAAAAGAGTATTGCTCTATACCATTATTGACAAAAGAATAATTAGCACTGACATTTACATTAAATTTCTGCGAGAAACTACCGAAAGTAACACTAAGCGAATGGGCCTTTTCACTTTCCAAATCAGGATTACCGTAACTGATCGCAGTAGGGTTGCTGGTGTCAGTAAACGGATTCAAAAACCAAATACCCGGCCGGCTGATACGCATATTATAAGATGCCCTCAAACTTTGAGTAGGAGCCAATTGGTAAGAGAACATCAAGGATGGAACCAAATCATCAAACTGAGCATCAAACTTCTCATCCTTATTTTTATAATCCGCATCCATAAATGTATGCTCATAGCGAATTCCCGCCTTTCCACCGAGTTTTTTGTACTTCAGCTGATAGCCCAAATAAGCAGCCAGAATATCCTGCTTATGATCATATTGCGTACTCATATCCTGATCATACTTATATTCTCCGGTTTTATCGGCCAGATAATATTTACCATCACTTTTACTTCTACGAAAAATATACTTTATACCAGTTTCAATGCTGTGTATCGAATTTATCGGATTGGTATAGTCCAATTGAGCCGTATGCTCTTGTGTGCTGGCATCATTTTTAAAATATTGGTTTTGCAAAAGATAAGGAACATTCAACGTATCCTCATAATCCGTATTCGCTTCACTGTTATTGGGGGAATGGCTAAAACGATAAGAGAAAGTAAGAAGTTCCCCTTTCTTTTTAAACGAATGCTGATAATCCATGTTGCCCCCCACTTCGCCAAAGCCCGATTCATTATTTCCCAAAGAACCGTAACCGTAAACCGGATTACCGGCATGATTCGTCATCTGGGTATTTCCAATCCTCTTATTCGTAAAATTGCCAGTCATCAGATTCATAGAAAAACTAATCAGATTCAAAGTGTCAATCTCATAACTTCCTTCCAGACTGCCAAATTGAAAATTGCCATAGCTCTTGCTTCTTCGATGCGACTCCAAAAATTTATTTTCCTGAGACGTGAAATCCTCACGATATGAATCTTCAAATCCCTTTTGAGATCCCTGGTAGTTATAAGAATAATTACCGGTAACAGTGAACTTGCCCGACTGCACCGTACCATAACCGCCACCATACACACGCATATTGCTTGCACCACCATTCAATGTCACCGTATATCCTTCCATTCCAGCTCCTACAGTGATAATATTCAAGATGCCCGCCACCCCTTCCGCGTCATATTTAGCCCCAGGCTCGGTGATAACCTCTATAGATTTAATGGAATTGGCCGGCATACTCCGCAATACCTCGGTAGGATTATTGCTCATCATGTTATTCGGCTTGCCATTAACATGCACTTTAAACTTACTGCTACCGTTTACTTGAATTTTATCCTCTCCATCTACAGTCACCAGCGGAACTTTACGGAGCATTTCAAGAGTCGTATTGGTTTTAGAATCCGGATCATCCTCTATACTATACGTCACTTTGTCTATTTCCGCCTTTACCAAAGGTTTCTGCGCTACCACCTCCACTCCTTTCAACATTTCAGTCGCTTCTGCTATCAGAATCTTACCCAAATCAACATTCCTACGATTTGCCGATATCGAAAACTCCTTCTGTACAGGAGACTTTCCTACAGAAGTAAAATGAATGAGATAAGTCCCCGGCACGGCAAGCCGTTCGTCAAACCTGCCGTCCGCTCCTGTCACAGCCAGTTTCACCGGCTTTGCAGGATTGTTCTTCAATGAAATACGGATTGTAGAATACGGTTCCCCTTCATTAGACAAAGAATCTAATAAGACTCCCTTGACTGAGAACTGGCCTTGACAGCCTTTTGCGCCTTCGCCGTAAATGACAAACTTGCCACAAGCAAGATAATGCCCCATAAAATGTTGTGTTTCATATATCAATAATGAGTTTGTGTTTGTTGCAAAGGTAGGTAAACGATAGCAAGTAGTTTATTTTCAGACGTTAAAGAAGCCTATATATTATCTACCAGCGAGTATAAGGATTCTTCATCAAAAAAGAATTATAATAACGAATATCTCCCGTTACCTCTTTTTCGATGAAATGGGGCTTTTTGAACAATTCGTCCTCACTATTCAATTCCACTTCCGCTACAGTCAAGCCTTCATTCTCACCATAAAACTCATCCACTTCAAAGATATGCTCTCCACTTTTCACCAAATACCGGATTTTATCAATCACCCCAGGCTCACACAGTTTCATCAACTCTTCGGCCTCTTGCAAACTGATCTCCTTCTCCCACTCATAACGACTTGTACCGGAGTCATTGGAAGCCCCTTTGATAGTAAGATACCCTTTATTATCCCGAATACGCACCCGGACAGTTCTTCCACGAGCACTACAGATATAACCTTGCACAATATGACTATGTGCATAAGCCTCTAGTTTATAACTGTCGTCCTTTACTAAAAATTTTCGTTCTATTTCTTGTCCCATAGCGTTTTAATATATAAAAAAGCCCCGCAGAGAATAACCTCAGCAGGACTTCACTATTTATTTTCCGTTTTTATCCATACATGGCATAGCCTACCATAATAACAACAAGGGCTAATACAATTAATCCGATGAACAGACCTTTTACAATCCTATTTGCTTTCTCTTCTTCCCGCTTACTATAAGCAGCTTTCTTATTCTTTCCCATAAGTATTTCATTTTTAAGATTAAACCATCTCTTTTGAATATTCCAAAAGTACAAAGTTTCTAGAAGAAAACAAATAAATTACGAAGAATTTACTAATTCTCCGAACCGGAAAACTCCATCAAGTATGCCTTGATAAAGCCATCAATCTTTCCATCCATCACTCCGTTCACATCCGAAGTTTGAAAATTAGTACGATGATCCTTCACACGACGGTCATCAAAGACATAACTGCGTATCTGTGATCCCCATTCAATCTTCTTCTTGCCAGCCTCCACCTTGGCCTGTTCTTCCATGCGGTGCTGCAATTCCTTATCATATAAAATTGAACGCAACTGTCTCATCGCATTTTCCTTATTCTTCGGCTGGTCACGGGTTTCAGTATTCTCAATCAAGATTTCCTCTTCCTCACCGGTATACGGATCTTTATATTGATAACGCAGACGTACTCCTGATTCCACCTTGTTCACATTCTGTCCGCCGGCCCCTCCCGAACGGAAAGTATCCCAAGACATACGGGCAGGTTCAATTGTCACTTCAATACTATCATCCACCAACGGCGTTACAAACACAGAAGCAAAAGAAGTCATCCGTTTCCCCTGAGCATTATAAGGAGACACGCGCACCAAGCGGTGGACTCCATTCTCACCTTTCAGATAACCATATGCAAAACTGCCCTCAATATTCATAGTCACCGTCTTGATTCCGGCCTCATCCCCATCCTGAAGGTTAGCCACGCTCACTTTATAGCCATTGGTCTCCGCCCAACGCATATACATACGCATCAGCATGGAAGCCCAATCCTGACTTTCAGTACCACCGGCACCGCAATTAATTTTCAATACACAATCCATTTGGTCGGCCTCCTGGCGAAGCATATTCTTCAGTTCCAATGCCTCCACCGCAGTGACAGCCTTTTGATACGCTGCATCCACTTCTTCTTCGGTAACCAAATCATCTTTACAAAAGTCAAAAGCCAATTCCAGTTCATCTGCCATCGTCTTTACCTCACGGTAACCGTCGATCCATTTTTGCAGATCTTTCACCTTCCTCATTTGTGCTTCTGCTTTCTTGGCATCATCCCAAAACCGGGCGCCTGCGTACGCAGTTGTTCTTCTTCCACCTGAACCAGTTTATTTTCTATGTCCAGATATCTTTCAAGTGCCGCAGTACGTTCTTTCACGTCTTTCAGTTGCTCTATTGTTATCATCTTGAGAATTTTTGCATTTCAAGGTGCAAAGATAGTGGAAATCTATTCATTTTCCCATTATTCTTCGTACATCTTTTCTATTTCGGCAGCATAGTTCTTGTTCAGCACATTACGTTTTATTTTCAACGTATTGGTCAGCTCACCACGTTCCATACTGAAAGTATGGGGCAACAAGGTAAACCTCTTGATCTGTTCATAATGTGCAAACTGCTGCTGCAGTGTATCAATCCGCTCTTTAAACAAATCGATAATTTCCGGTTTCTGCAACAGTTCCTCCATACTTTCATAGCGAATACCTTTTTTTGCGGCATACTCTTTCACCAGTTTATATTCAGGAATTATCAAAGCAGAAACAAATTTACGTTCATCGGCAATAATAGAAATCTGATCGATATAACGGTCTACCACCAATTTGGCTTCAATGGCTTGAGGAGCGATATACTTCCCGTTTGAAGTTTTAAACAAGTCCTTGATACGCTCTGTAAGGAACAAATGCCCATCTTTTATATAACCCGCATCACCGGTATGGAACCATCCGTCTTCAGTAAACGCTGCTTTCGTAGCAGCTTCCTTTTTATAATAGCCATGAGTGATTCCCTCACCACGTAGCATTATTTCGTTATTCTCCCCTATTCTGACCTGCACATGAGGCATGATACGCCCCACCGAACCAACCACATGGTCATTATCATTCTCACAAGCAACCGTTGCAGTAGATTCCGTCAATCCATAACCCGCTACCATATTAATTCCCACCGACAAAACAAACTCCTGTACAGCCGGCGGAATAGCCGCACCGGCAGTAGGGAAGAAACGCCCGTTTTCAATGCCAATAGTCTTTTTCAACAAGCTATAGATCGTTTTCTCATAAAATTTATATTTCATGTGCAATACAGGCGGAGGAGTCAGCCCTTTGTACACATATTCCAAATTATGTTCACGTCCCACTTTAATAGCATCCAGCATCAACTTCTTTTTCAATCCGGTTGTCTCATTGATTTTTTCTTGCACGCCGGCATACACTTTCTCCCAGAAACGGGGAACACTGCACATAGCCGTAGGACGGATCTCCTTTATTGTCTTCTGGATATCAGCAGGACGCAAGTTGATAGACAAAGTACACCCCATCGAAAGACACCAGCAAGTCCATGCACGCTCAAACACATGAGTAAAAGGAAGGAAATTCATAATCACATCCTGATCACCCAATTGAGGGAAACGTTCATCGTGTGCCGGAATGGCCGCCTCATAGCAAGAATGATGCAACATCACCCCCTTGCTGTCTCCGGTTGTTCCACTGGTATAAAGAATATTGGCAAGATCACCATTACCCGACTCTGAAGTACGCTTGTCTACCTCAGCTTGATGCGGATGCGCCTCGCCCAATTTCAGAAAGTCATCAAAATAAATGGAAGTCTGGTCCCGCTCATCACGTTTTACCTCCTTGTCGAAAATTATAATCTGTTTCAGTTGGCTTCCCAGTTGCATAACCCGGAACGCCACATCATATTGCAACTGTTCACCTACAAAGATATAACGTATTTCGGCATCACCTACCATATAATGTACCTGCGCCTCGGAACTGGTAGCATAAAATGGTACAGTAACAGCCCGTACCCCAAAAGCTCCAAAGTCCACATACAGACATTCCGGTTTATTTTGAGAAAAAACTGCTATATTTTCCTGTATGCCTATACCTAATTCTATCAATGCATTCGAAACTGTTTTTACAGTTGCGGCAAACTGGTTCCAAGAAACCGGAATCCATGTTTCTGTTTTATAATCGCGGTAACGCAACGCTACACGATCACCATATTTCCCTGCCTGACGTTGTATCAGGACAGATAAGAAAGAACTACTCATTCCAAAGATTTATTTTTAATTCATCGGCAAAGTTATCGTTTAATTTGGAATTATCCTCTATAAACAGGCATTAATTTTCCCAACCAGTCAAAGAGTTAGAAGAAATCAGCCGAAAGTTTTAGTTGCATATCTAACTTAATTACCTACTTTTTTCATCACCGTTTACCACGCAAAAATAGTATCTTTGCAACACATTAAATTATTAAAATCAAGATGATTGATATAGAATATTACACTTCCGAAGCAAGCACATTGCTGAATTCGTTAATCGGTATCCCCTCATTGAGCCGGGAAGAAGAAGCTGCCGCCGACTTTCTGCAGAACTATATTGAAGAAACAGGTATCATGACCGGTCGTTCGGGCAACAACATTTGGTGTATCAGTCCGATGTTCGACCTCAACAAACCGACTATTTTACTAAATTCCCACATCGATACCGTAAAACCGGTAAACGGATGGCGGAAACATCCTTTCACTCCGAAAGCCGAAAACGGAAAGATTTACGGTTTGGGAAGTAATGACGCCGGCGCCAGTGTAGTATCCTTATTTCAGGTGTACCGCCATCTCTCTACAACCGAGCAGGCATACAATCTGATCTTTCTTGCCTCATGTGAAGAAGAAGTTTCCGGAAAAAACGGAATAGAAAGCGTATTGCCCCAACTACCTCCCATCACTTTGGGCATAGTGGGTGAACCGACAGAAATGCAGCCTGCCATTGCCGAAAAGGGATTGATGGTGCTGGATGTTACCGCATACGGAAAAGCCGGACATGCCGCACGCAATGAAGGAGTGAATGCTATTTACAAAGTACTGGAAGACATTCAGTGGTTCCGTGATTATAAATTCCCGAAGGAATCCTCCCTGCTAGGCCCCGTCAAAATGAGCGTGACACAAATAAATGCCGGCACGCAGCATAATGTCATCCCCGATACTTGTACTTTCGTTGTGGATATCCGCAGTAATGAATGTTACTCTAACGAAGAACTATTCAAAATAAATAAGTGCCCATCTAAAAAGCGAGGCGAAAGCCCGTTCTTTCCGCTTGAACTCATCTCATATCAGTGCCGAGCATCCCTTTGTGAAACGCGCGGTAAAACTAGGACGTGTACCTTTCGGCTCTCCTACTTTGTCCGATCAGGCGTTGATGAAGTTCCCGTCTGTCAAAATCGGTCCGGGAAAGTCCTCCCGTTCACACACGGCTGATGAATATATCATGGTTTCGGAAATTGAGGAAGCGATAAGGCTTTATATCGAGATGCTGGACGGACTGGTGCTGTAAACGACTTACAAAGACGCTATTTCCCCTATAGACAGACCGGTAACCTGTGCAATTACATCAAATGCAATACCGGCCTGTTTCATTTTTTTTGCATTCTTGAAGCATTCTTCCTTACGACCTTGCTCAAGACCTTCTTTAAGACCTTTTTCAATACCCTCTTTAAGACCTTCCTCATGCCCTTTTTTCAACTGGGTGGACATCACGCTGTACCAGTCGCGGAAATTCTTCAAACTTTCCCAATACTCGCCTAATTCCTTAGGATTGAACTTAGCTATCTCGGCAGCCTCGAAAAGTTCCTTGTTCATTGCCGTGCCGAAAAGCAGCTTGAAGCCGAAATCGGCATAAGGGTTGATGTATTTATCCTGTATGCCTTCTGTTCCCATATCTATCCGAGGTTTAATAAGTTATGATACAGGACAAAAGTAATCAATATACTGCAATTCCCCGTCTTAAAAGAAAGATTTAACTATCTATCATTCATAGTATTTTCTAGATAAGGTTTAATAATTCCTCATTATTCCATCTTTCAGCATATTCACTGCTTAAGTCTGCCGTGATACATTCGTGCATATTTTCCCCTTTTTGTAAACCGATAACTCTGATGTCAGGAACAGTTTTAGCATACTTTCTTATTGTGAGTTCCAATAAAATTCCTAAGCTTATCGATTTCATATCAGGCGGATAAAACGGTTCCGCACTTTGAGCGTCATTTAAACAGGAAAAAATAACATCTATTGCCTGTTCCCACGTAATAAAAAACCGGGTAGCTTCAGGATCTGTCAATATAAGCTCCTTCCTATTTTCTAATGCATACTTCCATTTTACCAAAACAGACCCTGTAGAATGCAATACATTTCCATAACGAACTATCCTATAAGCGCAATTCGATCCGTTTATTTGCTCAAAATCCCCAAAAAGATTCTCCATAAGCAATTTAGTAGCCCCATACGTTCCTGAAACTTGAACAGCTTTATCAGTGCTTGTTGCCAGAATAAATTTTATGTTCTGTTCCTCAACAGTTATTTTAAGAAGATTCAACGTACCAAGAATATTAGTCTGAACAGCTTTCAGAGGATGTTCTTTTGCCAAAATGACATCTTTAAACGCAGCCAAATGAAATATCCCATCACAACCATTCAATGCCTTTTTCAATAAAAGATAATCTTCAACGGGGCATGGAAAGATTTGAACGCTTTTAAATTTCCCCCTCAGAGCAATCAGTTTTCCTTCATTCCTGGCTATCGCATGAATAGTATGTCCTTGGGTAATCAACCGTTCTATCAATTTCTCAGCCAAATAACCGGTAGCCCCCGTTACTGCAATGGTTCCCATATTCAAGCTATTTTTTATCATTCATCAACACATCCCTCGCAACATAAGGCTGTGGAGAAAACTCAATAGTCAACACATTCGACTCTCCTAAAGCTGTTAATGTATGGACGCACCCCGGTAAAGTCCGTACCAAATCCCCCTTTTCCCAAATCTCTTCTATTACAGCCTCACTATCATCATATTTCTGAAAAGTGGCATGCATACGCCCCTGTAAAATAAGCATATATTCCACCTTTCTAAAATGATAATGATTGCCTCTAAGAACCTTTGGGACGAATTGCAAGAATCCTATATATTTAGCGGCTTCCACCGCTGGAATTGAAGCACTCAAAGTAGTATCCTCGCCAATTACAAAACCAGTTCCCGCCTCCAGCAAGCTATAATTTTTCACATCCCCTACGGATTCCACTTTTATCAAATCCCTGACAGTTATTTCATCAAACATTTTTTTTGATTGCTCACGCACGTCAATTTTACATAATCCGGCACGATATTTTAATAAAAACAACTTATGATGAGGAGCAAGGTTCTCCAATCTCAAACACTCATCCATATCCAGCAAGACAAAAGATTCACCTTCCAAAATACGGATATCCGCTGCATCGTCCATCAAATAAGTATGATGAATATATTCCCATCTATCATAGTCTGCTCTATACTCAGACCCCAAATAGGTTATAGAACTAAAATGCACCTTTTGGGATTTCTTGTGTTCAAATTCTTCCTTCAGTTCTCTGATAATGCCATCTAGAGGGGTTTCCTCCTCCTCAAGGTAGCCAGAAACAAGAGAATAATATCCGGAGTACTCTATATCCGGGTTCTCATCTCTTTTCTTGCAACAATACTCTATTATCTGTTGTAGTAATAATCACAGTAGTCGAATCCATCATCTTTTTCATCTTCATTATTTTTTAAATTTTCATTCTGTTGTATTTTCACCACACCCACGTGATGAATAATATTTTCCTTATTCAGCATATCAGTATAAATAGCATGGTTTAACACCATAATAAGCAACCAAATAAGAGACAATATGGCAAAAAAAGGTTGGGTGTATGATTTCAGCCATAACTCCCAAGACTTTTTCTCTCTTTTCAAATTAGAAGGAATCTTTGTGAAAAGTTTCACATACTCATCCGGAAAAGCCTTTTCCGCTTCACATAACATATTCTTCCAGTGCTCATGATAACTCCATAATCTCTGCATTACGTAAATAGACCATATTGAAAATGACAATCCGCCAAATGCAATAATAAATGTCAGATATTCAGAAGTTTGACATATAGAGTTAAACAAGACGGTTTCCAATCCGAATAAAGAAACATTTATTCCGAACATAATATTAAAACGGCTCCAGATACCAGCTCCTTCATACTGTAATTGACCAAGAAGGTGAGTATAATGTTCCATTAATTTAGTGTTCTGCAAGGCATCCCTATCATTTACCGCTTTTTTATTATCTACATCCGCATAAAAGTTTATACCGCATCGAACTAATTTCGTCATTATATCAAGAATATATTTTTATAATAAAAAAGGAGAGGATATTCTTCTGTAATCAGATTCATATCCCCTCCTCGCTTGAAGTCATCAAGAAGAAAGCATATCAAATTTAAGCTATACTTTCTATCTTAGCCCGAATGTTTACTGTACTTTTCTTGTTACAGTTACCTTGAATGTCTTGGTTACAACACCCCAGTTATGAGTATAAGTAATATTCAAGTTTACATCATGAGTATATACTGTACCTTCCGGAGTTCCCTTCCAAGTAAGAGTTGCAGTAGCTGCATCATAAGTAAAGTCTTTTTCATTCTCATCCAAAGAAATTTCCAATCCTGTAGCTTCAGCAACAGCATTACCGGCAGCATCTTTTCTATACAATGTTTCAGCTATGGTTTCTTCAGCAGCAATCTTAGTGACATCGTATTTTACCAATGTATTGCCAACAGCATCTTTCAATGTCAAGTTTGTCCATTTTTTATAAGAAGCTTCTGTTGCCTTAACATTCAATGCATTAATCAAATCAATAATCTTAATCTGATCGTTTGTAGCCAATGCCGGATTATTATACTTCAAATCAACAACATCAGTGAATGCCAAGATAGGTTGTTCCACCTTCCAGTCTTCAGTCGCAAACAATACACGCTTAGCAGAACCGGCAGTAGCATCATAGATATCAACTTTCAAAGTTCCAACCTTAGCCAAATCTACACGCGGAGTAAAGGCAATCTGATTAGTGTTAGTCCATTCAATGTTATTTTCTTTCATCATTTCCTGAACATAAGCATTCTGCTTCTTATAATCCAATTCAAACTCAACTGTCGCATCTTCAGGAACAACATTGTACATCTTGTCGAAGTTATTAGACTCCATGATGAATTTGCTATAAGCACCGGCAGTTTTTGTCCATGTACCGATAATAGTACGACTCTTATATTCATCCTTGATAGGACAATCAAAGTTATAGGTTACAGAGAAGTTATCTACAGAAACCTTAAACAGCTTGTTTACGAAGCTGTTGTAAACTGCATACGGTGTGTTCACTCCGTTAGTCATCTTCTCAGTAGCTCCCCAACCAAAGAGTCCATAAGAAGAAGCTCCGGCTAGCAATGACATATTCTTGAATTGTGCAAAGTTAGCACCCGGTGTCAAAATCAAGAACAAAGAGTCCTTATCGGCATTGTTTCCACCGTTCTTATAATACAAGACAGCCTCATTTTTAACCGTTTCAAGAGCTTTTGCCAAGTCTGTAACCTTTGCAGGAATAGTAGTCGACAAATTGTTATTTTGATAATATTGATTACAGTCATCAGATATTGATTCATATCTCACTAACTTGCTGCCACCAGCATCATATACAGGCTTGTTCAATGTAATGAATGTACAATATTCATTATTATCATTAGAAATAACATCACGACCTTCAATAGCAGCCTCAAAGTTACGGACATCCAAAGTAATGATCCGGGCCTGTGAGCTATTGTATGCAAATGTAAAGTTTTCCTTAGCATCCAACGGTTTCAAAGCAACAGTTCCAAATACAGGATTAACAGCAGGACGAACAGCCTTGATGAAGACTACATTCTTCACCTCGTATTCTTTAACACCTTCTTCCTGTGGCTTAACTGTAGTAGTCACTTCTATCGCAGCGTATTCATCAATAGCAGACGCCTGGTTAGTCGATTTTACAGACAAAACATTATCTTTAAATTCAAAGATACCCTGACGAGTTTTAATAGGTTGTCCATTAAATGTATAATCCTCATTCTGATCCAACAATCTGAACACTCTGGTATATGAAATATTGGTTGACTTCAACCATACTTTTGCAGCTCCGGAAATGTAAGCGTCAATAGAATCATTTACATTATAAACACCTTGATAGTCAAAGCATCCATAAGATTTACCATCATAAGATTCACCATCCTCAGTAATAATTGCCGGATAATCATTTTCATCCATATTAGTTGAAGTAAAAGCATTAACAATGCTCTTTACAGATGCCTTTGTTCTTCTTACCGTGAAATAATCGGAAGCTGATGTATATTGACCATACATAGTTACATCCAATGAGGTCGCATAATTACTATAGGTTTCAATACCTTCATTCGGCAAAATAGCAAGGCTCAAAATACCGTTTTCTAATTTTGCAGAACCTTCCATATAGGTCAAAGCAGGAGCGACACTACGAACCTGATACGTATCAACAAAGGAGAATTTCGCATTATTCAATGAGAAATCACCCGGATATACCTTGAATGAAGCATAAGCAGGAACAGATGCAAACAAAACATCCTTATCTGGGTTAAAACTTCCTTCATTTTCCAGCCAATAGATATCATAAGCTTTACAAACATCCTTGAGATCATCAACAGCCTGTTTTCTGTAAACTACAGTCTGTAACCCTTTGAATGCAGAACCTTCCTGCAGCAAAGTATAGTTCTGTCCGTCGATAGTCACGATTACAGTCTTGCTTTCAGCATCTACAGCAATGTTAGGAAATTCATTGTTCTGCTTCAAATCAGTAACTTTGTCACCGATCTTGATGTATTCCACACCATCCACTGTCACCCAAGACACGTTTGAACCGGCAGCTTCACCATCCTGACCTCTGGCCGGAACTTTGTTACCTTCGGTATCTTTCACATCCACCCAAGTAGCACCTTTGTCTGTGCTGACCTGCCAGTAATTGCCTTCCACACGGAATTCAGGGATAACAGTAGTACCGGCTGCTCCATCTGTTCCATTCGTACCGTTCTTGATAGTAATTTTGGAACCGTCAGTGAAAACCAGTTCATATCCACCGGTAACCTCATTACATGACTGAACGAATTTACCTGCCTTAATTGCCGAGTCAAGACTTGCAATGGTTTCCTTGACTTCGCTCAATTCCTTGTCGATGCGGTCAATGTCATCATCATAGTCCTTAAAGACACAAATTGTCGAGGTCACCATCAAGGCTAGAAAAAAAACTTTTGTTCAAATTTTAAATTTATAAATTTAAAAAACTAAAATTGGTTATACATATTAATTTCATTATTAATAGCTTAGCTAGTTTACTGCCTGCAAATGATGCCTCCTTCTTTCTTGAGTCTGATATGACAAAGGTGATACCCCGACAATACGGCTGAAAGCAGAGTAGAAAGCACTTTTCGAAGCAAAGCCACAACTGCAAGGCAGCTCAGTCAGCGCACAACGTCGGGAACAGAGAAGTTCTTTGGCATATTCCACACGATACGTGTTCACAAGTTCCTTCAAATTACAACCGAAGTATTTGTTTACTACATTGCTCAGGTAGGTCTGGTTTGTTTCAAGCAAATCGCTCAGTTTTTTCAGCGAAAGCGAAGTGTCAAGGAATATCTGACGTATCTCAAGCTGGTACAATATACCTTTATATATATTACAATCCACCTTGCGAATGTCTGTTTCCTTTCCGGCAAACTCCTCTTTCCATTGCCGCTCGGCAGCCTTGAAAAGCAAAGTCTTCTGTCGCTCGGAAGTAGCGGTCGTGCGTTTACGTCTCAGAAATAGATATTCCATCTGCTTTATGTTGTTTTCATTTAATTATACCGCTTCAAAGACCAGATATATTCCATATATAAAAAGGTCTTAAAAACGACATTTTTGTAGATCTCTTGATAAGAGATCTACAAAATGTATTAACACACATTATATCAACATATTACAGAGCTGTTGAAACGAAATAAAGAAGAATATAAATAAATGAGAGAACTATTTTTTTATATAAATTCCTATTTTTTTTGCCAAAAATGTATTAGTTCTCAAAACTTTGCTTATTTTTGCACAGAAAATATATATCTCTTATCAAGAGATATATAAATCGGTTCATGTAAAAGCGAAGCATAACAAACTGAAAAACAGAAGATTTCCTCTTATAAAGAGTTCATGTTAGCTTTAAAAGAAGAAAAGTTCATCCTTTTAACTTTTTTTATTTCATCAAAGAGAAAACCGCCAACCAGTTTTTTTAAAAAGTTCTACTATAAAAGTCCGGGAGCATTTGGGATTATTGTGGAAATAACAATAGATCGGGCCCTGTTGCATAAACCTTTTCTATCTCCTGATTAAACCTTTTTATACGAATGTATTCTATCTCCATAGCCTTTGGAGTTATCTCCATAAGCTTTGGAGTTATCTCCCAAGGCTATGGAGTCGTTAACTCCAAAGGCTTGCGGAGATAAAACAGGCAGGAAGAAAACCCTTAACCATACGGCGGGAAAGGGTTAGAGATATGGATAAGATCTTTTAAGGATGAAGCTGACTACAAGGCTACGCATTCCTTACGTAGGGAGGAAAAATCCCCAGACAGCCTTCTTTTAAAAAAGCGAAACAGCATATGGGCAGGAAGATATACATCTGACTACATGTATGGTATATAGCAACAAGTCTAAATGCTAAAGTGAGGGCATATATGCAATCCCAATCCTTACTTTTGCCTGCCATACAAACCATACATAAAATTACGAACGCTCGTACAGGGTATCACAAACAATCGCATGAAATAAATCCCCACTAAATTTCTGCTGACCCCAAAGGAAAAAAACAGGTTATAGAGCCAAATCTTCTCTATAACCTGCATATACTCAAATCACCTTGAAACATTCAGAGAGTGATATCTTTCATTATCTTTTCTAATGCTCCGGCATTATGGTTCACATAATTTCCGGCAGCTTTCCCTGCTTGTTGCAAATAAGCCTCATCCGACAGGAATTTGTCCATCAACCGTTTAAAATCATCATAACCGGTTACTTCAAAACCGCCTTTCTGCTCCAACAAATGTTGCGCCTCGCGGAATTTCTTGTTGTTAGGTCCGAATATCACAGGAATACCATATACAGCCGCTTCCAGCACATTATGAATTCCAACTCCAAAGCCACCCCCAATATACGAAATCTCACCATATCGGTAAATGGAGGACAGCAGTCCGTAACAGTCGATAATCAAACAATCGGCCTGTGTCACATTTTCTTCCGTAGCCTCGGTATAGCGGATGCACGGACGTTTCACCTTATCTAAAATCTCCTTCAAATGACTGTCGCTCACCACATGAGGAGCAATAACCAGCTTCATCTCATGATACTCATTGAAATACTTGATAAAAATATCCTCATCCGGTCCCCATGAGCTGCCTGCAACAAAGTCAACGAATCACCTTTGAACTTCTCCACCAGCGGAAGCTGCTTGGCTTGATGGCAGATATCCAGCACGCGGTCAAAACGAGTATCGCCCACAACTGTCACATCGGTCACGCCAATTGTCGCCAGCAATTCTTTGGAAACTTCGTTCTGTACAAACAAATGAGCAAAAGTCCTCAGCACCTCACTATATCTCTTCCCATACCAACGGAAAAAAATCTGATTGGGACGGAAAATGGAAGATACGCTATAGGTGGGAATACCTCTCCTATGCAACTCATTCAAGTAATTCTGCCAAAATTCGTACTTGATAAAAAATACCATACAGGGATTAGCCAATTCTACAAACCGACGGACATTACGCGGAGTGTCGAAAGGCAGATAGCAGACAAGGTCTGCCCCCTGGTAGTTCTTTCTCACTTCATACCCTGAGGGAGAAAAGAAAGTCTGCAATATTTTATATTCGGGATGCTCCTTACGGATACGTTCTATCAAAGGGCGTCCCTGTTCGAACTCCCCCAATGAAGCTGCATGAAACCAAATATAACGGGCATTTTTGTCTATCTTGTTACGCAAGATATCAAATACTTCCCGGTGTCCTTTCACCATTTTGGCGGGCTTGGCACTGAACAGGCCGGCAACCTTCACCCCGAATAGATAAATATAGATGACTAGGTTATAAATCATAACTACCGGCTATTACTTGAGCACTTCCACAGCCCGACGAATGCGTCGCAATGTTTCTTCTTTCCCTAAAACGGCTGAAATATCAAACATATGCGGACCTTTACCTTCGCCTACCAAGGTTAAACGGAAAGCATTCATTATATTACCTAAGTGATAACCTTTATCTTCTATCCATTTCATGACCACAGCCTCCTGATTCTCCAGCGAGAAGTCGTCCAAGGCCTCCAATACGTCCGCCAACTCCAGCATACGTTCGGGAGAGTCCTCTTTCCAACGTTTTTTACGGGTCTTCTCATCATATTCCGTAGGAGCGACGAAGAAGAATTTGCAAGTTTCCCACAAATCCTTGATAAAACTTACACGATCTTTCATCAAGCCTACCACGGTCACCACTTTATCCATAGGAGCTTCAATGCCATGCTCTTTCAAGATCGGCATGAAAAGCCCGGCTACTTCCTCATTGCTTTTCTTCAATATATATTCATGGTTAAACCATTTTCCTTTTTCAAAGTCGAATTTTGCCCCGGCTTTGCTGCAACGGTGCAGGTCAAAAAGCTTCACCAGTTCATCCAAGGACATCAGTTCCTGGTCATTTCCCGGATTCCATCCCAACAGGGCAAGGAAATTGATAACAGCTTCGGGCAGGTAACCCGACTCACGATAACCGGAAGACACCTCACCGGTCTTGGGGTCGTGCCATTCCAACGGGAAAACAGGGAAGCCAAGACGGTCACCATCACGCTTGCTCAGTTTACCGTTACCATCCGGTTTCAACAACAAGGGAAGATGTGCGAACTCGGGCATGGTATCCGCCCAGCCGAAAGCCCGGTCAGCAGGACATGCATCGGAGCGGAAGGCAACCATTCCTCACCACGGATTACATGGGAAACTTCCATCAAATGGTCGTCCACAATGTTTGCCAAATGATAAGTAGGCAGTTCATCCGCCGATTTATATAAAACTTTATCATCCAAAATGGAAGAATTGATCACTACCTCGCCACGGATAATATCATGTACGTGTACATCTTCATTCGGTTCAATCTTGAAACGTACCACATATTGCTTCCCATCGGCAATCAGTGCATCCACTTCTTCTTTCGGCAGAGTCAAAGAGTTACGCATAGACATACGGGTAGAAGCATCGTACTGGAAATTAGAGATTTCCTGACGTTTGGCGTCCAACTCCGCCGGAGTATCGAAAGCAATATACGCCTTACCGCTGTCAAGCAACACCTGTACATATTTCTTATAAATATCACGACGTTCAGACTGACGGTAGGGGCCGTAGTTACCACCAAAGCTGACTCCTTCGTCGAAGTTTATCCCCAACCACTTAAACGACTCAATGATATATTCTTCCGCACCCGGAACAAAGCGATTTGAGTCGGTATCTTCTATACGGAAAATTAAATCTCCACCATGCTGGCGAGCAAACAGATAGTTATACAAGGCTGTGCGCACACCGCCGATATGCAACGCTCCCGTCGGGCTCGGAGCAAAACGAACTCTTACTTTTCTTTCTGACATTGTTGTTTTATATAAAATACGCCGCAAAATTAATCTAAATTTCCCGATTTTTTCGTATTTTGCGCGCAAAAATATACGATTATGAGAAGTTTCAAGACCAACCAACGGTTTTCATATAAAAATTTGATTTATAAAAGCCTTATTTTCATTGCCACAGTATCAGTGATAGTCTACTTTTTACCCAATGAAGGAAAGTTCAACTATCAATTTGATATAAACAAGCCTTGGAAATACGGACTGTTACAGGCATCATTTGATTTTCCGATTTACAAAAACGACATACAAGTACAAAAGGAACAGGACAGCATCCTGGCAGACTATCAACCTTATTTCCAGATAGACAAGGAAGCCGAAAAAAATGTCCTTTCCAAATTAAGGGAGGATTACAACAAGACCTTACGCCATTCACTGCCGGGCACGGACTATGTACGTTATATTGAACGCACATTAAAGGCACTGTATGAGGACGGAATCATTGCCGGAAATGACTTGAAGCGTATGGAGGAAGACAGTATCATTGCCATACGGCTGGTAGACAAGAATGTAGCTACGAGCCGTTTTATCGACCAATTGTACACCGTGAAGGAAGCCTATGAATATTTGCTGAATGCGGATACCACCCACTACAAAAAGAAGATATTACAACAATGTAATCTGAATGATTACATTACACCTAATCTGGTTTATGATGAAGAAAAGTCCGAGGCGGCTCAAAAAGACCTGCTCTCTAATATTTCATGGGCAAACGGCTTTGTGCTGAACGGACAAAAGATTATTGACCGTGGAGAAATTGTTGATGAGCAGACTTACAACATATTGGAATCCTTACGCAAGGAATGGGAAAAACGTAGCGACTCGGTACAAGAGAAAAGACTGACATTGGCCGGACAAATATTATATGTAGGAATCTTCCTGTTCTGCTTCATGGCCTATCTGGAGTTGTTCCGGGCAGATTATTATGAACGGAAAGGAACACTCACCCTGCTATTTGCGCTGATTGTGTTCTTCCCCGTCCTGTCTTCCATTATGGTGGAACAGAACTTGTCAAGTATTTACGTGGTTCCATTTGCCATGATTCCGATTATAGTCCGTGTTTTCCTTGACTCAAGAACGGCATTCATGGCACATGTCACTATCATTTTGCTTTGCTCCATCACTTTACGTTTTCCACATGAGTTTATCTTGTTACAGGTAGTGGCAGGAATGGTGGCGATCTATAGTTTGAGAGAATTGTCCCAACGGTCGCAATTGTTACGGACGGCTTTGGTTGTATTTATCAGTTACGCTTTATTATATTTTGCTTTCGAGCTGATTCATGAAGATGATTTGACCAAGCTGAATACGCGCATGTACATCTATTTTATGATCAACGGTATCTTACTGCTGTTCGCTTATCCGTTACTGTTCCTTTTGGAGAAAATATTCGGTTTTACTTCAGATGTGACTTTGGTGGAACTGTCAAATATCAACAATAGCTTGCTTCGGGAAATGTCCGAAGTAGCTCCGGGCACTTTCCAACACTCATTGCAGATGGCAAACCTGGCTGCTGCGGCGGCAAACAAGATTGGAGGTAAAAGCCAGCTGGTGCGTACGGGAGCATTATATCATGACATCGGTAAAATGGTGAATCCGGCTTTTTTCACAGAAAACCAGTCGGGAGTCAACCCGCACAAGAGTTTAAGTTATGAACAAAGCGCCCAGGTTATCATCAGTCATATCACCGACGGGCTGAAACTGGCGGAAAAGCATAATCTGCCCAAAGTGATCAAAGACTTTATCAGTACCCATCATGGACGGGACTGACGAAGTATTTCTACATTTCATATAAAAACGAACATCCTGACGAAGAAGTGGATCAGGAAAAGTTCCGCTACCCCGGTCCGAACCCGTTCACCAAGGAACAGGCCGTCCTGATGATGGCCGACTCTGTAGAAGCGGCTTCACGCAGCCTGCCGGAGTACACGGAAGAAAGCATCAGCACACTGGTAGATAAGATTATTGACACACAGGTATCTGAGGGGTATTTCAAAGAATGCCCTATTACGTTCAAGGATATAGCAACAGTCAAAGCGCTGTTTAAAGAAAAGCTGAAAACGATGTATCACACCCGAATCAGTTACCCGGAACTAAGGAAGTAAGCAATCCTGCACAAGCATCTTCCAGTATATCAAGCACGTTCTCGAACCCTTGCGCACCGCCATAGTAAGGGTCGGGAACATAGTCTGCCACTTTGGTGCGGCAATAATCCGTCATGCGATGGATTTTCTTTTCCGTTTCCAGATCGGGAGCACGCTCCATCAGGTCCTCTATATTACGGTCGTCCATGCCGATGATCATATCAAAATGATAGAAATCCTCCGTACAGACAGGACGGGAACGATGGGTCAGATTGTAACCGCGGCGGGAAGCATGCATCCGCATACGGCTGTCGGGCAATTCCCCTCTATGATAACTCAGGATTCCGGCAGAATCCACCTCTATCTCGTGTTCCAGTCCTTTTTTCTTTATGAGAGTACGCATCACTTCTTCTGCCGAAGAAGACCTGCAAATGTTACCGAGACAGACAAAAAGTATTCTTTTCATATATAATCTACAAATGAAGGTATTCTTTAAATGATTTCACATCACGGTTCATGATCAGCTCTTCAGGAAACCCGGTAAGCTGCAACAATTCATACAAATTATCGTAACGGGCTATATCAAACGAAATATGCGCGTCACTTCCCAAAATGACCGGAACTTCATATTTCTTGCATAAACGGAGAATGGTGAGGTTGTTCTCACGGGCATTGGGTTTGTTACGGGTGGGTTTTAAAGAACTGTTATTTATTTCCAATAAAGTATGGTGTTCTTTGGCTGCCAATACCATCGGTTCAAAATGTAACGCCGCCGTACCGTCTCCGGGGTGACTGATAATATGAATAAAAGGATTGCTGATAACCTGTACCATTCCATGGGTGTTTTCTTCTATCGTTCCATATTCATAACATAAAGAGTGGATACCCGCAATACGGATATCAAGCATCTTCATATAATCCTCGTCCAAATCGAGGTTTCCTTTACCATCCAGAATATTAATCTCAGCCCCCAACAACAGCTCCACCCCATACATCCGGCGGGGAACCACATGCAAGTTTCTAAAATAAATAGGATGGCAAGTACCGGGAACACCGGGCGAATGTTCCGTTATCCCTAAAACCTTCAATCCCTTATCGGCGGCAGCTTGCGCCATTTCTTGTAAAGTACTGAATGCATGCCCGCTGGCAATGGTATGGGTATGTACGTCTAATTCTATCTTCATCTTTATTTTCGTTTATCTTTTCTATTATCGTCCAGTGCATGGACCGGTTACTGTGGATCTACATCATAATAAACTAACAACGAACGGAAACGTTCATCTTCCAATATGGCACGTTGTACGGCAAGCAGATAATCACGCACTTTCTTTATAGAAGCATTCTGCTCCACTTTCACAATCATTTTTTTTATAAATAAGGTCTGGATACGGGCCACCGGCGGTTTGTCCGGGCCCAATACCCTGTCGCCCAATCCGGAACGGAGCTGTGCCGCCATGGTATCCGCCGCCAAATCCAGAATATCCTCTTTGCGGTGTTTCAGATATACATAAATCAAACGATAATAAGGAGGATATTTGAACATCTGCCGTTCTGCCAATTGGTCATAATATAACTGCTCATAGTCATTATGCATCACTTGATGAATAACGGGTAAATCGGGCGATTTGGTCTGAAGGATAACCAGTCCTTGCTTATTTTTACGCCCGGCACGTCCTGCTACTTGGGCCATCAGTTGGAAAGCACGCTCATAGCTCCGGAAATCCGGGAAGTTCAACATCGTATCCGCATTCAGAATCCCCACCACACTGACATGATCAAAGTCCAATCCTTTGGACACCATCTGCGTACCAATCAGGATATCGGTCTTGCCCTGTTCAAAATCCGCGATAATTTTCTCGTATGCGGTACGGGTACGAGTGGTATCCAAATCCATCCGGGCGACTTTCGCCTCGGGAAATATCAGTTTTATATCATCTTCTATACGCTCTGTACCGAAACCGCGATGCATCAATTCCACTCCGCCGCACGCCGGGCAGGAACGGGGAACTTGATAGGTATATCCACAGTAATGGCAAGTCAGCTGGTTCAGCCCCTTATGATACGTCAGACTCACATCACAGTTCTTGCATTTAGGAACCCAGCCGCAGGTATGACATTCTATCATCGGAGCGAAACCGCGACGGTTCTGAAACAGGATAACCTGCTCCTTACACTCCAATGCCTCTTTTATCTGCTTGACCAGCGCCGGTGAGAAAGGGCCCTGCATCCGCTTCTGATGCGCCAGTTCCTTGATGTCAACCAGTTCTATATGAGGAAGCCGGATATCTTTATATCTTTCTTTCAATTCTACCAAGCCATACTTTCCCGAGGTAGCATTAAAGTAAGTTTCCACACCAGGAGTAGCCGTCCCCAGCAGCACTTTCGCCTTGAACATAGAGGCCAGCATGATGGCTGAGCTACGGGCATGGTAACGTGGGGCGGGGTCTTGCTGTTTATACGTATTCTCGTGTTCCTCATCTATGATGACCAGCCCCAAGTTACGAAAAGGCAGAAAAATAGAGGAACGAACTCCGAGAATCACATCATAGCTCTTCTCTCCCAACTGTTTCTGCCATATCTCCACCCGCTCAGCGTCCGGAAACTTGGAATGATAAATACCCAGCCGATGTCCGAACACTCTTTTCAAACGCTCAGTTATCTGAGTGGTCAGTGCAATTTCCGGAAGCAAATATAAGACCTGCTTTCCTGTTTTCAGCACCTCCTGAATGAGGTGGATATAAATTTCCGTCTTGCCACTGGATGTAACGCCATGCAGAAGACACACATTTTTCTCTCTGAAGCATTGAAGAATGTTGCCATAAGCCTGTTGCTGCGCAATATTCAGCGGATTAATATCACCGGTATCCGAAATTCCTTTATCCAAACGTCCTATCTCCTGATGATAGACCTCAAAGACTTTCTTTTTCGACCAATCCGTTAAAAACGGCCGCAGACCCTCCAGACTTTTCAAGCAGCTCTTTCTTTGTTACTTCCTTTAAAGCATACCCTCTGGCTACCCAACCGGACAATTCCACATACTTCATTAATATCATCAATTGTTTAGGAGCACGTGACAATTCATTGAACAGCCGTTGTAAGTAAGCCTCATCCGCTTCTCCGTTCACCAACCTCACCCTTTGCCTCTGTACGCGGTTTGTAATTACGTTTCAGTTCCTCCTTGACAAAGATGGCCTCTTTGTCCAACAAAGACTTGATGACAGTCAACACATTTTTCAGTCCGCTGTTTTTTTCCAACTGGGTTACACACTGTTCTGTATCCCGGCTCAACAAATCCAGAATTTTCTGCTCTTTCTCCGGTAAGGGTGCAGTGGCTTCAAAATCGGGATTATATTCCACCAACGTTTCGCTTTCCAGTTTCATACCCGAAGGGATAGCCGCCTTGTACACATCTCCTAATGTACAAAGATAATATTCCGCCAGCCATTGCCAGAACTCATATTGTTTCGGTAACAGTACCGGAGATGAATCCAGCACTTCAGCTATATCCTTCGTTTCATACCCCTCCGGGGCCGCATAATGTACATTTGTCACTATTGCCGTATAGAACTTTTTCTTTCCAAACGGAACAACCACCCGACAACCAATCTGTACCATCTCTTCCATCTCCTGAGGAAGGGAATAAGTGTATTGGTTGGCAATAGGTAATGGAACTATGACATCTACGAATTTTTTCATGGTGCAAAATTACAAAAAAGGAGGCATTCAGTGAAGAATGCCTCCTTTTTATCTTTTATTAAATAAGGTTGTCTAGAACAAGTATGCCAAAGAAACTTGCCAAGTGTTGTTCTTTATATTAACAGAATGGTGTCCATCACCCGATCCACCCTCTGTATAATATTCATAAGTACCAGTCTTGCTCAGAGCAAAATTATAATTAACCCCTAACTGTAAATGACGTATCAATTTAAGACCTGCTCCTACATTGAAACTGGTTGTAGATTTTTTCAATGACAATTCACGCGTCCATGTTTTATTGCCAATATTAAAATCAAACTGGGGACCTGCAGCAATATAAGCACCCAACATGCTACCAAGGCCAAAGGACCATTTCAAATTCACAGGAACTGCAAATGTCTTTAACTTCATTGTTTTCTCTCCATCGACCCCTAAGTCTGTCTGAGAATATAAAGCGGCAACATCTGCCCCTATCCCGATAATAGGCAGGGTGAATTCAGCCATCGGACCCACAAAAAACCAGTCTTATTATCCCCTTTAAAAGCATCCTTTGAAAAACTCAATTTTGAAATATTCAAACCACCTTTTACTCCAAAGTGCAACTGAGCCTGAGCAGGAGCAGCCATCATCAAACATACAGCTACCATTAATACACTAATAATCTTTTTCATGTTTGTCTATTTTTAGTTTACGCCACAAAGATAAACACTTTTTCCATGTATAATGTTCGATCTCCCAGGAAAGTTACATTACGCTTTCCAATCCCCCCTTCCAAGAAGAAATATCAAACAAAAAACGGACAGAATTTTTTATTCTGTCCGCCATGTTCTTTTCTAATATTCTTCCTCATTAAAAAAGAAATCCTCTTTGCTCGGATAATCCGGCCAAATATCTTCTATACTTTCATAGATTTCGCCTTCATCTTCCATCTCTTGCAAGTTTTCGATTACTTCCAACGGAGCGCCCGAACGCATTGCATAGTCAATCAACTCATCCTTTGTAGCAGGCCAGGGAGCATCCTCTAACTTCGAGGCCACTTCTAATGTCCAGTACATAGTTTTCTTATTTTTTTTAAGTAAATACTTTTTCTTTCGTTCTCTAATTAGCCGCAAAAGTATAATAAATTATTTCATTTGCAACTTTTATCCCAAAAATTTCATCCGTTTTAGTTAAATGATTTAACTTTCGGGTCAAAATGAATAAATAATCAGATAAACGGTTGACAAATGCTGTTACACGGGCATCTATGTCACATTCTTCAGCCAATGCAAGAATGCGTCGCTCGGCACGGCGACACACCGTCCGGCAAATGTGTCCAACGGCTGCTCCACGGTCACCCCCCGGCAGAATAAAAAGCATTCAAAGGAGGAAGTTCATTGTCAATTACGTCAATTGCCTGCTCCAACATCCGGATGTCTTCATCCTCTATACGACTTTCCATACGCAACTTGGTCTGTGTCTGATCCGTTGCCAGATACGAACCGACAGAATAATTTATTTTGTATACGAAAAATGATTTGTTTATCCTCCTCATCCGTCAAATACGTTTGCAACAATCCCAAATAGGAGTTCAATTCATCCACTGTGCCATAGGCTTCAAGCCGTATATGCGTTTTCGGCACCCGGGTACCACCTACCAATGATGTGGTTCCCTTTATCACCTGTTTTGGTGTATATCATGCTTTTTCTTCATGGTTCCGGTTATAAAAATTTACAATATAATGCTGTTTATATCTCGCTTTATCAAAAAGACCAACCCTATGTCATACAAATCAAAAGTGATACCCGTCGACTCACTGGCTACAATTTGCTCCCACCATTTCCGTTTTTCCTTCGATTCATGAATTCCTCCGACAATAAAGCAACTACGAGGTCCGGCATAAGGAAGTACCAGTTCAAAAACTTCTTTATAAAAAGGAGTATGCCCTATATGCAGACAATCTAATGTATGCACCTCCGCCAGTTTCTCCTCCAGTTGCCGGGAAGTCTTTGCCCAATCCCTGCCTTTCAAGGTGACGGAGTCCATAGTATGACACGCAGCCCGCATATATCCTATGGATGCCCCATTACCAATCCCCACTTCAATCAACGACTTTGGTCTGAAATAATTAACCAACCGGAATAGCAAACGGTTCACTTTCCTTCGATAATGTGGCAAATAAGCAGGAAATCCCCTTTCCTTCAATACCCGATAAGCATAGTAGTGATATTTTTCATAAACAACAGAAGTAATCAGAAAAAATCAGACGGAGAGTGTACTCCGTAACCACAACGGTGACGGAAGCGACTGCACCAATTCCATATACGATGAAGAAAAAACATATTTCTCAGCTTTATTAAGTAACACAAAGATAAAAAGATTACCCGACAATATCGAAATAAAATACTATTTTTTGTTGCCCATTAGTTATTAAACCATTTATAAACGATGAAACACACACTCTCTTTTATGGTATGGGCAATACTGGCTGTCTTATTGCCTTTACAAATGGCCCAGGCCGCAGCTCCTCCCACTGAATTACAGAAAAGACTTCAAAATCTTCCGGACATCAGTGACATTAAACCAATGCAAAGTGATGCCTATCCGGAGAAATATGTATTCTTCATTAATCAACTATTGGATCCGCATCACCCCGAAGCAGGGAATTTCAAGCAAAGGGTTATTCTCTCGCATGTAGGTTTTGACCGCCCTACCGTACTGGTTACCGAAGGCTATGCCGCCCATTATGCCACCCATCCGCGTTATCAAGAAGAGTTATCCAAATTATTCAACGCCAATCTGGTATTCGTGGAATACCGTTATTTTGGTGAGTCCATGCCGAAGCCCTGCAACTGGGATTATCTCACGGTTGAAAATTCACTGTATGATTTGCATCATGTAACCACGACCTTGAAACAACTATACGATGAGAAATGGATTGCTACCGGTATCAGCAAAGGCGGACAGACTACGATGTTCTACCGCACTTACTTTCCCGATGATGTGTCTCCGTACCTTACGTAGCCCCCTCAACCAATCATTGGAGGACGGTCGTCACGAACCGTTCATTGCCAATAAAGTTTCGACTCCCGAAAACCGTAAACGAGTTGAAAACTTTCAACTGGAAGTACTTAAACGCAAGAGCCGGCTGCTACCGATGTTCGAAAAATATTGCTCGGATAAAGGATATACCTTCCGCATTCCTATAGCCGAAGTATACGACTTCAATGTATTGGAATACTCATTTGCCCTATGGCAATGGGGAACTCCTGTAAATAAGATTCCGGAAACAAATGCCGATGACCACACGCTATTCAAGCATTTCATAGCTATTTGTGAACCGGATTATTTCTCCGAACAATCTCCCTACCCTTCCTTTAATGTGCAAGCGGCCAAAGAACTGGGGTATTACGGATATGACATCAAACCTTTCAAAAAGTATCTGACGATAAAGAGCAGCCGTGACTATCTTCATAAGGTAATGTTACCGCCCGAACTGTCAAATCTCAAATTTGACAAGACACTATATAATAAGGTGGTAAAATTCCTGAAAGAGAATGATCCCGAAATGATCTATATTTATGGCGGCGATGATCCTTGGACAGCTTCGGGTGTCACTTGGCTGAAGAACAAGAAAAACATAAAAGTTTATGTATTACCCGGCGGCAGCCATACCACCAATATCGGCAGCTTTGACACCGACACACAAGAAGAAATCAAGACACAAATCAATGCATGGCTGAATAAAGAATAGCAAAGAGACGAGATAAAAAAGCTTTTTCCGCCACAGGTTACGCAGATTGTCACCGGTGATTTCCATTGAGGACCCACTGTTTAAATTGGACCGATGTCAATCTGAGCAATCTGTGACGGAATCTTGATTTTATCATAAAGGCATATTGCCATGTTTCTTAGGCGGATTGCTTTGGTTTTTATTGTGACACATTTCCAAAGCTTGAATAAGTTTGTAACGAGTGTCACGGGGCATAATCACCTCATCAATCAGACCACGTTCTGCCGCACGATAAGGATTGGAGAATTTATCTTCGTATTCCTTGATGATCTCAGCTTTCTCTTCCGGAGCAGACTTGCGGTAAAGGATATTCACTGCCCCTTCTGCACCCATGACGGCTATTTCCGCCTGTGGGTAAGCCAGGTTCACATCGGCTCCCGTCGGCTTGCTGGACATGACAATGTAGGCACCTCCATAAGCTTTACGGGTAATTAAAGTAACCTTGGGCACTGTAGCTTCAGCGTATGCATAGACTATCTTCGCACCGTGGCGGATGATGCCGTTGTGCTCCTGCATCGTGCCGGGCAAGAAGCCGGGAACATCTTCGAAAGTGATCAGAGGAATATTAAAGCAGTCACAGAAACGGATAAAACGGGCAGCCTTGTCGCTGGCGTCAATGTCAAGGACACCGGCCAGCCAGGCGGGCTGATTGGCAACAATACCTACGGAACGACCTCCCAGGCGACCAAACCCCACCACCACATTTTTAGCAAAGTGAGGCATCACCTCGAAGAAATACTGGTTATCCAGCACCGGTTCGATGATATCCTTTATATCATAAGGCATGTTCGGATCTTCGGGAATGACAGTCTGCAACGCCTCCACCTGACGATGGATGTCATCGTTGCAGGGAACCAGCGGCGCATCCTCCATATTGTTGGAAGGCAGGAAACTCAGCAATTCGCGGATACTCATCAGCGTTTCCTCCTCATTATCGCACATAAAATGGGTCACACCGCTTTTGCCGCTGTGAGTCTGGGCACCACCCAGTTCCTCCTTGCCCACCTCCTCGTTAGTCACGGTCTTCACCACATCCGGACCCGTGATAAACATGTGGCTCTGCTCCTTCACCATAAAGATAAAGTCGGTCAGTGCCGGGGAATAGCAGGCGCCTCCGGCACAAGGTCCCAGAATAGCGGAAATCTGGGGAATAACACCTGATGCAATGGTATTCTGATAAAAGATGGAGGCATATCCGGCCAAGCTGTTCACCCCTTCCTGTATGCGTGCACCCCCCGAATCGTTCAAAGCGATAACGGGAGCTCCCGTCTTCAAAGCCAGTTGCTGAACCTTTACAATCTTGGCCGCATTGGTCTCGCTCAGCGAACCGCCGTGCGCGGTGAAATCGTATGCATAGACAAACACCGGACGGCCGTCTATCTTTCCGTAACCGGTGACCATACCATCTCCGGCAATCTGCTTCTTCTCCATGCCGAAGTTGGTACAACGGTGATTCACCAGCTTGTCCAGTTCATTGAACGTACCTTTGTCCAGCAACATTCCGATACGCTCGCGAGCGGTCATCTTCCCTTGGGCGTGTTGTTTCTCGATCTTGTCCACACCGCCGCCCAGCGACGCGCGTTTGTCCAGCTCTTCAAACCGGCTGTATATTTCTTCTCTTGTCATGATCAATCTTCTTTTATTATATCCAATACTATTAATACCTGGTTAGCATTGACGGAATCCCCTCATTGACCAGGATATCCCTTACCGTACAGTCCGAGGTCACTTTGTAGTTGCTCTGCATCTTCATGGCCTCCAGCACTACCACAATATCCCCGGATGACAGACGGTCACCTTTCCGGACGGGAATTTTCACAACCTTTCCGGGCATGGGAGCCACAATCTTGTCATCCTGTCTCTCCTCGCCGCCCTTTTTCATACGCAGATACTTGGTCTGGGTGTCCACTATGTCCACATGATAGGAACGGTAGAACATATTCACATCATAACTTTTTCCACCCTCCCCACGGATCAGTTCGGCATTGAAGGAATTGCCATCGTGCAGGATGGAACAGCTTCCGTTCTCGGCCATAACGATATCCACATCATACGGTTTTCCGTCAATCATAAACTGTACCTTGTTTCCTTCCTTGCTCACCAACGTCACATCGGCTACGCGGTCTCCAATATGTATTTCCATACTTTTGCTTAATTAAATGAAGAATCAGATTCTCAACACTCCTTTCTGCAAGCCGAACTCACGCCAACGGCTGATGGGACGGGCATCAGACAGCTGGGGACTCTTGTTCTCTTCCAGATTCATCAGATAGTCAATATAAGAGGCGATCATGGCCATGTTTTCAATCTCCTCATTGTTGCCGTTGCCACGGAGCAGCATACGGGAGTTCTTCTCTATAAATAAGGTATTATACTCACCCTTCACAAAGTCGGGGGTATGCATGATGCGTTTCAGATAACTGAGGTTGGTCTTCAAGCCCGTAATCTTGTACTCGTAAAGCACACGGCGCATACGCTCTATGGCATACTGGCGGGTTGTGGCCCACACGATCAACTTGCCTATCATCGGGTCGTAAAAGACAGGAATCTCGTACCCTTCGTACACGTAGCTGTCAATGCGTACGCCGATGCCGTTAGGCTCCGTCAGCTGTTTGATGATACCCGGCGAAGGCATGAAGTTATTCTCCGTGTCTTCCGCACAGATACGACATTCGATGGCATGACCGCGCTGATACAGCTCTTCCTGTTTCAAATGCAGCACTTCATCATTGGCAATGCGGATCTGCTCTTTCACCAAGTCCACGCCCACCACTTCTTCGGTAATGGGATGCTCCACCTGGAGACGGGTGTTCATCTCCAGAAAATAGAAATTGCGGTTCTTGTCCACCAGAAACTCGATAGTTCCGGCTCCCGAATAGTTCACTGCCCTGGCAGCAGCTACCGCCTTTTCCCCCATCTCCTGACGGAGTTCCGGAGTAAGGAACGGAGACGGACTCTCCTCTACAATCTTTTGGTTGCGACGCTGAACAGAACACTCGCGGTCAAACAGATGGATTACATTGCCATGATTGTCACCCAGTATTTGAAATTCTATATGATGGGGTTCCTCCACAAATTTTTTCCAAATAAACCGTATCATCCCCGAAAGAAGACATGGACTCGGAACGGGCGGTGTTATATGCCTCCACCACTTCATCTTCACTGTGTATCAGCCTCATCCCTTTACCGCCGCCTCCCATAGAAGCCTTCAACATGACAGGATAGCCTATTTCATTACAGATACGTACCGCCTCTTCGGCACTTTGCAACGGCTGTTCCGTACCGGGGACTACGGGAACACCTGCGGCAATCATACGCTTACGGGCGGCAATCTTGTCACCCATCGCTTCCATCGTCTCGGCGGCAGGACCGATAAAGATGATCCCCTCCTCTTTGCACCGGCGGGCAAAATCAGCATTCTCGGACAAAAAACCATAACCAGGATGAATGGCATCGGCATGATGTTGCCTTGCAGCTTTAATGATATTATCTATATTCAGATAACTTTCTTTGGAAGCGGCAGGCCCTATCAGACAGGCTTCGTCTGCATACATCACATGACGCGCCGTACGGTCGGCTTCCGAGAAAACAGCCACAGTGCGGATACCCATCTCTTTGCAAGAGCGCATAACGCGCACGGCTATCTCGCCACGGTTGGCAATTAGAACCTTTTGTATCATAATCTTTCTCTTTTTACCCGAAATGTCACACAAAATTACAGATGCATTCATTATACATGAACACATCTTACATGGGTGGCATCTCTCATTAGTATTGATTATTTAACGAAAACTCCCTGTTTTTTAGAAGTGGGAGCCATAATTGGCTGCAAAGATACTTGTTTTTTGCACAAAAACTACAAATGTGTGTCTAAATAATGTTTCAATACATTGGCATGATTTCGCTCCTGTTCTTTCGAAGCGTAAAGTAATGTTACTTTCGAATAAGCTTTTATCTTATCAATGAACGCTTTAGCGGCATCCGATTCATTCAATTCTTTTTGATACATATCTGCAAAAGTCCCCCATCTTTTTTCTATATCCGCATGAAACCATTTCCTTAAATCATTGGATGGAGTGACCTCTTTTGCCCAATAATCGTATTTCAAATATTCCCGCTTCATGCCACGGGGCCACAGGCGGTCTACCAAAACACGATAGCCGTCTTGTTCAGAAGGTTCATCATAAACCCTCTTGATGTTTACTTGAGTCATAGTTGGTTATTTTAATTTAGGTACAAGCTTATAACTCCATATAACCCTAAAAAGTTCATTCCGGACAGTGGTTTCAGGATAACAGCAACTCGTAATCCACTACATCCAACCATCGTCCGAATTTCAGTCCTACCTTCTTAAAATGGGAAACTTTTTTAAATCCCAGCCTCAAATGCAAAGCATCACTGACAACATTTCCCTCTGTGACACAGGCTATCAGTGCACGATACCCGTCCCTACGACATTCTTCAATCAATCTTTCCATCAACTCCCTGCCTATGCCCTTCCCCTCGTATCCGGGAGCTAAATAGACCGTTGTTTCCAACGTATGCCTGTAAGCAGCCCTCTCCTTCCACAAATGGGCATAACAATAACCCACTACTTTCCCTTCTTCCTCATACACAAAATAGGGAAAACGGACGGCAATTCCGGCAATACGGTTACGCATATCCTCCTCTCTCAAAGGTTCCGTTTCAAATGTAGCCACACTGTGCCTGACATATTCATTGTATATCGTTGTGATGGCTTTGGCATCCTGAAGTTCCACTCGTCTAATCATAATGTCATATCTATTATTAAAACGTAAGCAAGATATAAAAAAATAATCAGTTATCTAGAGAATAATCACTATATTTACAGCCGATTCTAATTTCAGCTATAAAAATGACAGAAATAGTAGAAGTAAAAGACTTTATCCCAGCCTACACCGATGCAGTACAAAAACTGCTGGAGCAGCTCACAAACCGCCCGGTAAAACTGACCGGGACAACCCTCAGAGAGATCATATCCCAAGAAAACACCCATCTGTTTTTCTTACTGGCTGATCAGGAAATTGCGGGAATGCTGACTGTAGGCATCTATCACAGCCCCACAGGCGGCAAAGCGTGGATTGAAGATGTGGTAGTGGATGAAAAATACCGGGGACAAGGACTCAGCAAACAGCTGGTCACCCACGCTGTCCGGTTTGTGAAGGAACAAGGCATACCTCTTATTATGCTTACCTCAAACCCCACACGCGATAGCAGCCAACAAGCTATATCAAAAATTAGGCTTCGAACAAAAGCAGACCAATGTGTACAGAATGAATTTAGAATAACCCATTCCTATTTCAATATGATAACAATCAGACATTCATTGCCCAAAGATTTGGATGCAATTATAGAAATATTCCACTATGCCCGTCAGTTCATGAAAGAGCATGGCAACCCCAACCAATGGATAAACGGTTATCCTTCCGTTGAATTGATTCTGCGAGAAATAACCAACGGAACCAACTATGTTTGCGAAAATGAAAACGGAGAAATAATAGGCACATTCTGTTTTATTCCCGGAGAGGACCCCACTTATGCCCGCATTGATGACGGCAACTGGCTGAACAACGAACCATATTACGTCATTCACCGCATGGCTACCAACGGCAAACAGAAGGGAGTAGCTGACGCCTGCCTCAAATGGTGTTTCGAACATTGCAACAATATCCGGGTAGATACCCACCACGACAACCTTGTGATGCAGAATATCCTGAAAAAGTACGGTTTCCGGCGTTGTGGCATCATTTATACCCACAATGGCACATCCCGCATCGCTTACCAGCGGACATTAACCGAAAAAAAAAGAGTTATCTTTGCCGACCGAATAAACAAGAAAAAAGAAACATGAAGATTCTCTGGATAGACCTGAACAGTTCATATGCCCATTCCTCATTGGCACTGCCAGCCCTACATGCACAAATCATGACAGACCCTTCTATAGAATGGGAAATCGTATCTGCCACCATCAACGAAAATACAGGAATGATTGTCGATGAGATCTACCGCCACCGACCCGACATCCTTGCCGCAACCACCTGGCTTTTCAACCATGAGCAACTGATGCATGTCGCTTCCAGAGTAAAAGCATTGCTCCCCGAAGCCTGCCTGGTGCTGGGCGGTCCGGAATTTCTGGGAGACAATGAAGAGTTCCTCCGCAAAAATCCATTTGTGGATTGTGTTTTCAGAGGAGAAGGCGAGGAAGTCTTTCCCCAATGGCTGACTTGCTGGAACCATCCGGAACAATGGCACACCGTGCCCGGACTCTGTTACCTCACTCCTAACAAAGAATATCAAGACAACGGTATTGCCCGCGTACTGAATTTCGCCGGACTCGTCCCGCCAGAACAAAGCCGTTTCTTTAATTGGAGCAAACCGTTTGTGCAACTTGAAACCACACGAGGTTGCTTCAATACATGCGCATTTTGCGTCAGCGGCGGCGAAAAACCTATACGTACACTCTCCATTGAAAGCATCCGCGAAAGGCTACAACTCATCCATGCACATGGCATCAAAAATGTACGCGTATTAGACCGTACTTTTAATTACAACCCTCGAAGAGCCAAAGAACTACTCCGGCTCTTTCTGGAATTCCATCCCGATATCCGCTTCCATCTGGAAATACATCCCGCCCTGTTGTCAGAAGAGCTGAAAGAAGAACTCAGCCTGCTGCCCAAAGGACTGCTTCATCTGGAAGCCGGCATCCAGAGCCTGCGCGAACCTGTACTTGAGAAAAAGCCGCCGGATGGGCAAACTATCTGATGCACTGGATGGTCTGAGATTCCTATGCGCCTTGCCCAACATGGAAACCCACGCCGACCTTATTGCCGGACTGCCTCTTTATCACCTTCATGAGATATTTGAAGATGTCCGTACCCTTGCCGGATATGCTGCGGGAGAAATCCAACTGGAGTCACTCAAGCTGCTTCCCGGAACCGAAATGCGCCGGAGGGCGGAAGAATTAGGAATCAAATATTCCCCTCTGCCGCCATACGAAGTGCTACAAACCCACGAGATCAGTGTCAGTGAATTGCAGACAGCCCGCCAACTTTCACGCTTGTTGGACGGATTTTACAACACACCGGCATGGCAGACACTGACACGTTAACTCATTTTGAATGACGAACAATTCCTCCATCGTTTTCTTTGCATATTTAACAAAAAGCCAATCTGATAGACCAGCCCATGAGTCTGGAGAAACGAGGCTTGATACTGTATGAGTTCTGCAAACAAAACTACCCCGAATACCAGATACAGGCTACTATTGCCTGGATAGAAGCAGGCATGTCACTGAAAAAACTCCCTGCCGAGAAAGTATGGACCAAACGACAAATCCCTCCTGCCACTTGGAATATCATTTATGGAGAATACAAAGAAAGCCTTCGTCTGTGTTTCCTTCCTGCCGATGAAAAGGGGGAACATGGCTACTGGTTCGGCTTTGAGTCGGAGATACAAAAAGCAAGTCCTGTATTCAAGGCAAGAACGTAAAACGTTACGACATCAGGAGAAGCTGTTGGTTTCAAAAAGTAATGCTCGATTTTGATTTAGTATCACTTTATAGAAGTGAAGCCAAGCGGCTGAAAAAGAGCCCAACAAGAGTAATCCGGATAAGAACCAAAGGAAAAGGTGATTTCGTCTTATGTAAAACATAAAATTCTTCTGTCACACCATCTCTCTCATTACCAGCAATTTACCGTATAAAAACATCCATAATGTCCCTGAACCGGTATGTAGGCAATGGAGATGGAAACATTCGCCCATTATTTGTATAAGAGCCGCAGATATCAGATTGGATCTGACAGGACATGCCGTGCTTTCATTTAATTTAATAGGATGTCATTGCGTTAACTTCCGATATATACTGTTGCCTCACCTATGTGAAGCAGTGATTCCACTTTAGTGACAACGGATATTCACACAGATGAAAAGCCCTTTTCACCCAAGTGAAATATCGAATTCAGTCACCCTCGCGCACGGATTCTAACGGGCCTATGCAGTAAGCGCAACGCTAAATCGCACTTCAAATGCAAAAATCCTTGTCGCTTCATCTGTGTTGTACGGTATTGATAGAAGAGACAAAATGCTTGATTTAACATATCAGTAAGCCAATGAGTTATGAGGAGTAGAAAAGAAAAGCGGAGAGAGTTTTCCAACTTTCTCCAAACAAACTCAAAAGCGCAGCCACCAATGCAACTACCGCCATAGCAATCGGTGTCGATTCTCTTTTCGGAAGCGATAAATTAAAAGATTTGGAACAAACCAACGAGAATTTGCGTCATGAAATTATTAAGTACAGCAAAAGCATTGATGATTTAAAGGCTCAGATGCAACATATGCAGGAACAACACGGTAAACAAATTCGAAATCTCCAAGGAATACATAATCAAGAACTTGAAGCCAAAGACAAGGAAATATCACGACTGAATACCATTCTCGAAAAAGCGTTCAACTGTTTTCCATTACTCAAAGAGATGTTGAGAATGGAAAGACTATGCTATGCCATCGGATTCACCAAAGATATGGTAAACAGCCTTTTGAACAAAAGGGAAGCTATCAAATGCAATGAGAAAATCTATTCCGAAGAGCATAGACAAAGATTTGAAGTTAAGAATGCAACTTTCAAAATTGAACAAAGTTCAGTTGATAATAATAAATTGGTACTGACCATAAACAGACAGCCAATAGGCGAATGGTTCAAGGAGTAATGGGAAAAATTAAAGCAAGGCTTATATAACTCTGTACAGACAGAGAAAAGAAGCAGAGGATTCAGAATGTAATCTGATAGTATTCGATTGGATTTCAATAAATTTGCGTATCTTTGCAAGCGGATGGAGAGAACTCTATTCAAGACATATTAGATTTAGAAAGAAGCGTTATGCGCATCTTGTAATTTTGAGAACGTAGGAAATTTTCAAAAGAATGTACAAGGATGGCATAGTGGTTCTCACGCTATAGCGTGGGCTGCTATTGTTATATCTGTACATTCGGGTTTCCTACGACCTTCAAAATTAAGACGTGACATTGCAGTTCCACGCTTCGTGGTTTAATTAAACTTGGTTCAGGAACGGGAACCATAAGAGAAAATCGTATGAAAGAACTAGCTTATTCGTACATTGAATTTGGAGAAGAATATTGGTGGGCGTTTCTTATTATTTGGCTTCTGTGGATTATCGTAGCTCACATTCCCAACTTTATAGATTTCCACTATGCGGACATCATTATCCCTATTATCCTTCTGGCAATTTGGGGTATATTGAAATTGTTTGTAGTTTTCAGTATGATATAAATCGTTAATCATCAATCAAATATATACATCTATGAAATTCAATAAGTACTTTTATTTATCTGCTGCACTTGCTTTTGCTCTTTGCTCTTGCAGCGATAACGATGAAACTGGAGGCGATTTTACGCCTACTATCTTCAACGTAATGGGTAAAGTTGAAAAAGGTCCGATGATTCGTGGCTCTCATGTGGATATGCGAACTTTGGACGAGTACATGACCCCTACTGGAAGCTTTTATTCTGCTACCATCGACAACAACTTGGGTGATTTCAATTATGGCACACTCAAGATTAACAGCCCGTATGCCCAATTAACGGCAGACGGCTATTTTTTTAATGAAGTGGACGGTGAATTGTCAGAAGGTACTATCAAGCTAGATGCTATTGTGGACTTAAAAGACAACAGTACTATCAATGTCAATGTATTAACTCACTTGAAAAGTAAGCGCATCCATCATTTGGTTACTACCCAAGGCATGACATTCAAAGAAGCTAACGCACAAGCCCAAAAGGAGTTGCTTACCCAATTCGGATTACAGCAATACGCCTCTAAAGATGCAAGCCAATTTTCACTTACTTCTGGCGATGATGCTTCCGGCGCTTTGATAGCCATATCATCATTGGTACTGACAGACAGATCCGATGCGGAAATCGTTGAATATCTATCTATTCTAAGCAATGAGTTTGGAACGGAAGGCGCTTTTAGCCAAGAGACAAAGAAAAAGATACAGTCTGGCAAGAACTACCTGAATACAAGACTGGATAGAATTTCCGAAAACATAAAAAGCCGCTACAAGGAATTAGGATTGGAAGTCAAAGTCAAGGACTTGGCTTATTATTTCGACTGGGATAATGATGGAATAGCAGGAAATGAACTGGATGAATCAGAATCTGTTACACTTAGTACAACGGAAGTAAATGTTCCAAAAGAAGGCGGGGAATATACCATTTCCATTGTTTCTGACAAGCCTTATTATTTGAATCCGCCATCTTTTGATTCTGACTCTGATTCTGGTCTTCAAGAATTACCCCAAGACAATGTTACAGAAGAAAATTACTTTGGAGGACTATATGAGCCAAGTGCAAATCTCCCAACTCCTTCAATCAAGTACAACAAAGCCATTGAAAACAATGTCATTACTGTAATAATAGAACCAGCTTTATTTAAAGAAGATCTGTCCACTACCTTTACGGTATATAACGCAAGAGGTAAAGTGGCTGCCACGGTAACAATCAAACAATCCGGAGACAAGAATTATTGGGTTAAGCATGACCCTGTCAGATTGGGAGACCAAGGGAAACAAGCTGTATTAAGCATAATGAGCACCATGAGAGATGCTATATCAATGCAACAGTACTTACAAACCAACTATATTCATCAAGAAGACTTTAAAACCCCAATTCCTTTCCAACCATATGATGGTAAGATAGGAAATACATGGAAATATTACTATGCAGCAATCAATCGGTGGCTTATGATTAAAGACATAGATGCAAACCAGTTGAATTGCTACCAGTCATTTATTGACACCCACCTTGCACTGGCATACTATCAGCTGTCTTCTCGTTGGGGTGGCATACCTTTTATTATGCAGCGTCCAAATGATGCCCACATTTCCCTACCACGTACAGATGAAGCGGAAGTTCTTTCAAGAGTGGAGAATATGCTGTTCGATGCGATGGAAGATTTAGACGAACATCGCTATGACGCTTTCCAAGATGCCAACGAGATGCTTTTCGTTTCTAAAGATGCAGCCAGAACATTGCTTGCCTTTGTCTATTGCAATCAAAAGAAGTTCGATAAAGCATTGCCGCTCTTGGAAGAAGTCATCCGAAGAGATGACTACCATTTGGAATACACGAAAGCAACAGAATATAAGAACAATGCAGAATGTATTTGGGGCTATCACATACAGGCAAGAAGCGGAGAGGCATGCCATCCTTGCCTTGATTACAAAGATGTGATCCTAACAGCTGCTGAATGTCTATATCATACAGGAAACACTCCTAAGGCTAAAGAATACATCAATCAAGTATGCGAGCATAAGAATCTCACAGTTGACCAATCAGATGTTCTGAAAGCCATTGCTTCACTGCATTACCAGATAAACTCACCCAGCTATATGAATTTCATCAGAAGAAACGGATTGGGTGAATCCTTTATGGGACTAAGCCATGACAACCTTTATCAGCTTTTATGGCCTATCCCCAGCAGTGAAATGGATTTAAATCCACAAATGATACAAAATCCGGGATATTAATCCCAGCATATGACGAAAGCCCTGCTATTTACCAGTGGGGCTTTCATATTGCTAAAAAAGCAAAATAACGACTTAAGAATAAAGGATGAATCTCATCCAAAAAGAAAAATACCAAGTTTTACACCCATAATGTAAAGTTGGGTGTTTATTTTAAAATTTACCGATTCTCAGCATTTATAGTTCTCATACCCCTAAAACATAAAACTGAACACTTTCTTTTGCGAAGCTTTAAACCTTTCAATCTCCAAAGAAAGCAATTTCTTCAACTGTCCTGCCATAAACGACAAAAACGGCTGGTTGGTTTCTTCGTCTTGACATTGGTGCAGAGAAAGGATATATTCTTCCCTATCCTCTTTGAATATCTTAGTAGGAAAAAGGTGATAACAAAACTGAATGTAGTTCATCAGTAATCGAACTGTTCTGCCGTTGCCATCCACCCACGGATGTATGGTTACTAAATTAAGGTGGGCATTAAAACTCAATTCATATTGTTCCCGAAATGCTCCCACGGTCTTTTTGCTTCTCTTGCAGAATCGCACAAAGTTCATCCACCTTAGCAGGAACTTTCAGATAGTTCATGTAAGAATGTCCGCCAACATCAGCCGTAACACCACATAAGCGAAATTCTCCTTTGGAAGAATCGAAAGACCCT
>VOFI01001637.1_pt1 | contig 44000 bp, 72 predicted proteins | sample 5384131 | NCBI WGS metagenome assembly VOFI01 (sample SAMN12384728, study PRJNA508395) | human gut metagenome | isolation source: healthy gut H | host: Homo sapiens | reverse complement strand
TTCTCCGGTAAGATTGGTATAGAAAAGCGATTTCTGCCGAGTAAAGCTAAAAAGACTGTTGTCCCGTATAGAAAGTGAATCGTCCGCCCTTTGAGTCCCTGTTCCCTCAGCCGTCGGGCTACGCTGTCCGCCAAAACATAGAGGATAATTTTCACATCCTCATCCCTCTCCAAATCCCTGGGCGCTGTGGTGCTGTTGCCGATGCTCTTAACAACGGGCTGATTCTGGAAATCCGCTACTGGAGAGCTGTCCAGCCCGTTGGAGAAGCACGACAGTATGTCACCAATTTTTCCAAACTTGGAACGGAGGATTTCAACTGGCGTTTGAGCAAGCTCCTATGGTATGAACACCGAACCCATTCAATTTTCGTTTGGTGGCCGGCCCTACATACAGCAGATCGGACACCGGCAGAGGCCAGGCAGTCTGGCATTTTCTTTGGTAATCAGCGTTACGGCGTCCGGCTTGCGGTAGTCGCTGCCAAGCTTCGCAAAAATTTTATTGTAGCTTACACCAATACTCACGGTAATTCCCAATTCTTCCCGAATCCTTTTCCGGATTTCCTGGGCCGTCCTTTTCTCCCTTATCCTTTTGATTTTCGCTGCTGGTGATATCCAGCCACGCCTCGTCCAAGCCGAATGGCTCCACCCGGCTACTGTAATCCAAATAAATGTCTCGTGCTAGCCGGGAAAACCGCAGATACAACGGAAAATTCGGCGGCAGAACGATCAGCTCCGGACATTTCTGTTTTGCCTGCCAAATGGCTTCTCCGGTAGAAACATGAAACTGTTTGGCAAGCTGATTCTTCGCCAAAATGATACCATGCCGTTGCTCGATACGTCCTTTAGGCAGTCTGGTTTTAATTTCGTCATAATTATTTTTTATATATTTAGCAGTAGCTTTTTGTTGTGCTTTTGTAATTGCCATATATATCACCCCATATTATTATACGCCAATTATATAGCGGGTACAATATACACAATAACTAATATATTGGGTACAACATTAGCACTATTGCCTATTAATATATTGGGTACAATATATTATAATATAATCACAAGGTCAAGGGAAACGGCAAGGCCGGGATACATGATTGAACAGCGGTGCCGCGGGCTATAGTATAGATTATCCCCCCTTGCCCCCAAGAAATTGAACTACAGATTCAGGAAGTGAGGTAAAGAAAATGAAAAATATCAATGACATTATGGAACGCTTAACAAAACTGAAAGCAGAGAGCATACAGGACGGAAAACCATTTGGAAATAGTTCAGCAGACAAGGAAATTAAAGCCATTGATGAAGTGCTACAAGTTTTCGGTGTGAAATGGAATTATACATGGGATAAATCTGGCAAATGGATTGCAATTGTAAAATAATAAACCACTAAGGGGGTAAGAAAAATGAACGAGGAACGAAAAAACCATCTTCACAAACAAACGGTTGCGGAACACGCGTTCTTTTGGCCTGTAAGGACGATACAGGAGACTTTATCCGCTCAGAGGGTAATTTCACATCTAAAAAGAAAAAGCCAAAAACCCAGCATTCATGCGGATTATTAGCCTTTAAACAGCTGGTGCGAGCGACGGGACTTGAATCCTCGCAGCAGAAATTAACCGCACAAAAAGGCTGTTTTTGAGGTCTTCTAATGGATATAAGCGTTTAATGCCACAAAAGAGACCATAATTAATAATATAAGCCCCCAGGAAAATTCCCGGGGGCTGTCTTTCTGTCAATCGCTTTTCTTAGGTTCGGTATAAGAAAGCGCCTGGCTGGAATCGCTTAGGCCGCTTGTGGTGGGGTCGTTTAACAGGTTCCATACGGATACCAGAACAGACACCACGATTACAGGGCTCTGGACGGCCTGTAAGAGCACGTTCCCCACAGCCTGCCAGCTAGTCATGTCTTCCCAGTTGAAGCCTAGACAGGCCAGCATGGGCAGAAAAATGGACGCTGCCAGATTGAACCAGAACACAGGGTTTTTAAACCGTACCTTCCAGTTGATTTTCATTTTAGTTCCTCCCTTAACTCGTCGATTCGGTGATGGGCGCTTTTCGCGCTGTCCTCCACCTTATACATTCTTTCAATCAGGTTATTGTGCTTAGCCACTTTTTCTTCGAGCTTTTGAATCCGGTAGGTGGTCAGCCGGCTGGAAACTAAAACGCCTCCCAGGCTCCCCACGATGGTTCCCAGCAGAGAAATGACGGAGACGATGATTTCTGTTGACATCAGCTCCACCGCCTTACTCGATTACAATCTGAAGCTTTCCGATGGCGTTTCCGAAAGCGCCCGCGTAGCCGTCCTGGCCGTTTCCGGTTTCATTGTCATACTGCCAGGGATAATAGCTTCCGCCCACAGGAGCGATCCGATATTTGGCTTTCTTATACGGCCTGATGCTGTCCGGGGTAATAATACACTTCAACAGCGTCAATCTCCAAACCGTTTCCCGCGTAGCCGTTTACAGCGTCGTTGATGTTGCAGCCGGTCACATAGGGAAGCCAATTGCCGCCCTTAATATGTACCCGGTACTTTACGGAACCAGCGGAAACACGAACAGCGACATCAGTGACGGCTCCGGTAAATCCCGCGTAATCCTCAAGGTTTTTCACCTCGGGAAGCCAGCCGTCCGCCTTGGTTCTTACCCGGTAATATACATCTACCGTTTTCGCTGGCTCGGGCGCGGGAGCTGGAGCAGGGGTAGGGCGCGGGCTTGTCCCCCGTTTAAATGAGCCTCCACCATCTTCAGAAACCTGTCCCAGCCTAGGTCAAGGGTTCTGTGGGGACAGTATTTTCCATTGTAATCCTGGTGCTTGGTTACTCTGTCCATTCCCCAGCCATAGCGTTTTAAGATAGAAGCGATAAACTCAGCGGCGTTTTGCTCCGCTTTGGTGAACTTCTCACCGCCTGACAGGGAATAGCAGATCTCCACGGCGATCCCTCCCGGTTGCCTTTGCCATTTCCGTCTCCGGCGTTCCAGGTGTTCCGGTTTTCCGGCACGCCCTGAACTACCTCCTGATCGTCCACGGCGTAATGAAAAGAAACCTCATTGTCGTTACGAATCATATAGGCGATTTCATTCGCCGCCGGTGCGTCGTTGGCGGTGTTGTGAACCACTACCCTGGTAGGGGTCATAGCATAAGGACATTTGATGGAGTAACGGGAAGGGTCTGCTAAATTTTGAATGATTTTCATTTTGCTTCCTCCTTGTTTTCTAAAGCGGATAAACGCCGCTCTAAATTCTCAATTTGCTTTTGCTGCTTCTGTACCATGCAGATCAAAGGGGCAATAAATTCGCTGTAGCGCAAAGCATAAACATATTCCCCCTCAATAACGCGGGTTTTCAATTCTTTTCGGGTTACAGTTTTTTCCTCTCCGGTTTCCTCGTCTGTGACAGTCTCGGAAACATCTTCGTAATAATCCTCCGTTTTGGGGGATTTGATGAATCCGGCAAAGTCCATGTCGGTCATTCCGATCTGCGGAAGGAGTTCTTCAATGTCCTGAGAAATAATCCCCCAGTGGGTTCTTCCGCTGGTGCCGTCGTTAAATTTGAACGTGCTGGGTTTTAATCCCATAATGAGTTTTTCAGCCTGTTCCGGGTCAATATCGGCAATCGTATTTTTTTCGTTCCGGTCGGAAGTGTTTATGGAACCTGTTTTAGCAAATACCGTGGCGAATCTATGATTTGAGGCCCCTAAATTGATATTGCCGTCTCCAGCATCTCTAAACGCTCCGCTTCCCAGAACAACCCCTACGCTGGAATTATTCGCCCATGATAATTGCAATACTGAACCGTTTCCATAAATCTGCGGAAGAGCGCTGCCGCTGTAGCCGTGCTGCGCGCTGATCGTAGCGTTGATATTGTCGGTCAAAACCTTGTGCCAGGGATTCCAGCTCTGCTCATCGCCGTTCCTGGTTCGATAGGCCAGCCAATTGCTCCCGTTATACTGGCCTAAAAGCTGCAGGCGGTATTTGTTATCAGTCATACCGGAAACTGTGAGATATACACCGTTAAGATCAACGCCGTCACTTGAGTCATTGTAACAAAAGCCAAATCCATTTATGATATCGTTCAGAGTAGGGGTGCCCTCGGATTCTTTCAGCTTATTGTATTCCTGCCGCAGATAATTCATTAAAGCGATATTATCTGTTGTGGCTAAAACCCTTTGATTGGCTGGATAAGGAGGCGTGTTATATTTAAAGCCCGGGGTAAAATACAGGGTGCCGTTTGAAGCCCAAATAACATCATAGGCATCTGGATCATCTTCTCTTTGAAAGCCCCACCCCTCGCTTGCGCTTCCCGCTGGGTCGGCAGTCAAGATACGATTTACATTAACGATATTAGAATTTTGGCAGTCTAATGCGTATTTTTCGTCCGCTGGTCCGCTGCCGCCGTACTGATTAGCCTTCAGCTTTAATGCTCCCTGCATTTCTCCGCCGGTAATTGGTAAGGCTCCCACATCAGAGGCGGACGGCATTTGAGCCAGTTTGCCGGAGCTGTTTAGGGCTAGCAAGGCCGTTAGGCTGCCCTTTGCTTGCTTCCAACGCGTCCAGATCGGCTTGGAGAGAAGCCACGTCAATGTCCTTTAACTGGTTATAGATTTCTTCCGCGTTTTCCCCCTGGGTTTTAGCGTAGTCGCCTTGAGTTTTCGCATAGGCCGCCTGCGTCTGGGCCGCCTGTGCCTGTGAATTTGCGGATTCCGCTGCTGAAGCTGCGGCATCGGCTGCGGTATTAGCAGACTGTGCCGCAGTATTTGCCGCCTGAGCCGCCGTGTTCGCTGACTGAGCTGCTTCATTGGCCTTGTCCGCGGCTTCACTGGCGATCCCTGTGGCGTTGTTCGCTTCGTTGAGAGCTTCCGCCAGCCTGGAAAATTCGTCTGTGCTCTCGACTGCTCCTACCGAACTGCTTTTTACAATTCGCAGAGGGGGAAGGGTTACCTTTAAGGTGTGGTTGTCTGTGTCCACGATTTGGAGCTCGCACAGCTTGGTAAGGCCGGATACCGCCATCATTTGAAGGGTGAGGGTTACGGTCGCCTGGTTTCCTTCCACCTCACAGGAATTATAGATCATGGTGTTGTCCGGTTTCTGTATGTAGATGGATACCGTTTTTCCGGTTAAGTCAAGAGGGGTGCCGTTGTCATCTATTAGATTAATAATAAGGTCTCTGCCGTCCGCTTCCTCCTGAATCACCCGGATTTCTCCAAGAGGAGGCTCCCAGGGATTGAGCGTTATTTGTTTGTAAATCATTTTATCCCTCCTTATGGATCATATCGCACGTCTGTTATTAATCCATTGCTTACATAGACCCTATAGCTTCCTGCCGGAAAATTTCCGCTGTAGCAATCCGCAGGGGTGATTGTAGCATTTAAAAACTTTAATGTGTCTCCTAACAACGAAACATTTTTACTGTTAATTTGAATACCGTCTTTTGTTAAATATATTCCACTACCTCCGTTTACAGATAGCCAGACAGTCCCTTCATTAACACCCCCCATTAAATCTACTACAAAAGAAGTATTAGTTTGAGCATTATATAAAGTTAACTGCGATATATTATCTGATCCAACAATATTGGCAATAGGGTTTCCATTTAATGTTATAACAAAGCCGGAAACAGTACCCCCAGACGGTAGTGGGGCCTGTCCTATATAAGCTGAATATTGCCCGAAAGCGTTAGATTGCGCAATTAACTGTGTCGCCGCAATTTGTCCCGTATCCAAATTGAAATACGCACGCCCGTCACGGCTTTGTATAATTCCGGATTTAATCAAATTGGCTTGCAGTGTTCCCGTTGTAATAAAGTTTGCAACAATCGCGCCGTCCTGAGTGATAGCGGTTGCGAACGGCCCTTCATAGCCATTGGAAGAATAACCAAGACCGCCGTTATTCCAGCGCCATACCTTTGTAGCGGTGTTGATGTCCGGGGTATCCATAATCAAAATTTCATAGGGCTGTCCGTCTGCGTTGCGCTGGAATATTACATAACCGCCCTTGTTTCCGGTAATCCAATTCGTGGCGTTGATAACAGCTTGTTCTAAAAATGATACGCTGGGCTTTTCATTGATTTCCTGTTGCTGCTGGATAATGGTATCCGCGATATTTGTTTTAGCGTCCCCAAGTTCAATGCTGATGTATTTGTCTTTCAGCGCGTCATAAGTAGTTTTCACGCATTTAGCGGTTGCGGATACGCCTAGTTCGGAATATTCCACATTCACGGTATCGCACAGATTCACGCGCTCCAATAAGGCGATATCCTTGTATTCCTCCGTTTGCTCTAAGGGCTGAAATTCAACTGTAATGCTGACTGTAGGAACGCCCACATTATTTGAGGAAATATAGTCATTGGCTCTGTCCCGCAACTGTTCTTCCGTGGGTGCTTCCTCAAAATCGCCGGAAAAGTCGATTGCCGAAATTCTGGTGAAATCATAGGTGCCTGGGGCGTTTACAATTTTTTCAGGAAGCTCAGTAAGTTCTCCCTCACTGCTCAGCCAATAAGGATAAATCCCGGTTACAACATTAGAAATATTTTCGTCCTGCTGTAAGTCCATAAGATTTTTTCCGTACCGGATTGATACCCCGGAATTTTTACCACGATTGTTATAAAGGCGCACGGTCCAGCGGTCAAATTTATATTCGCCGCCGAACACGTCTAAAATAGAACCGTCTGAACCTCCTAACAATGTCCGCGTAGACGTAGGCGCGGTAACGGCAAAATCTCCGGTTGATGTTTTATCCGTCCAAAAGCTGAAAGGATTTGTTACGGCGGCGTTCGTTTTTAACCCGGAGAGCGCGCCGGTTACGCTGCCGGAGGAAAAAGGGGAAACCGGAACTCCGGAAAGGTCATAGCTGATGTGCTGCGCGTAAACAGTGATTTTTCCGGATAAAGGCTTTGTAATCCTATAAATCCGAAACGGCTGGGGATCCTCATAGGGATTTGGCTTTACAAAAATAATCCGGCGCTGTTTGATTTCCTGATAATGGATTCCCGTCAACGGATATTCCAGAGTGATCTCAAAGATTCCGTTTCTTTCCTCAACTACCTGACAGGAAATCGTATCAGACAGCACGCCTAAACCGTTTGTTTCAAATGTGCTTTCCGTACTTTCGTATAGAACAGGATTCATACAGTCCACCACCTTGGAGTAATTTCAACTTTCGTGATCCCGCCGCTCCAGCTGATCCCTGTTTTTCCGGGCTGTAATACCGGGAAAGACGCCAGGCTGATCGTGCTGTTTTTATTTGCCGTTCCCTTATAGGCATTTTGGGTATCGCTGTCCAGGGTCACGTATTCATCGATTTCTGAAATCTGAATAATATTGCCGCCAATAGTTAAGGCCCCGCTCCATTGCCGTAAACGGTAATCAGAGGGAGGGCCGGGCAGTATTGATTAGTTAAGGAATAAGGCGCTGTAAGAGTCATCGGATAGCTTCCTGATACCAGCCACCTTTGCGGCATACAGTTGAATGAAACCGTAAATTCCGCAGAGTAGTTTAAAAACCGGGTGTCAAAATCCATTGGGCCGGTAAATCTGGCTTTTCTGAAAAACTCAGGGTGATAGGTATCTGTTAAAATACAGTATCCGGTTTTGCTTAAAAGCCAGAGCTTTGCCGCCGCCGCGTTATGACGAAACTGTTTTCGTATAAACGCCGGATATTCGACGGTAATATTGCGAAACCGGTTGTTGCTGATCGTGAGATCGCCATTCCTTCCCGGGATTTCAACCGTTGTGATATCCATTTCGGGGAGCATTAAAGGTGCCGCTTCCGCTGATATAGATCCCGTAATCGCGGCTGTTTTTTCCATCGAAAATAAACCAATTAATCAACCCCAAACGGCCCCCTTTCGCATGGTAGCAGACTGCATTTCGTCCATGATAATGTCCGCCAGCTCTCTTACGTCTTGTCCGGGAGCTCCATATACGACGATATTGACACCGCCTAAATTTGTGTTGGTGGTTGTGGAAGAGGTGAGAGGCTGAACAACCGCCTTAGTTCCCATCATAGTAAGAAGCTCAGGCCCAGCCTCTCCGACTACGGCGGAGCCTTGGGACAATACGCCGCCGGATGCGAGATAGGGGATTTTGCCAATGGTTGGAATGTTAATCCCGAATTTTTTGCCGCCGAAAACGGGAACCCAGTCGGGAATATCAAAGGAAAGCTGGTTAAGCCCTCCGATCATCCAGTTCAGACCGTCTATAATTCCATTGATCAGTCCGATAATGGCGTTGATCGGCTGCTTGGCGATATTAACAAGGCTGTTAAATACATTAGAGAACGTATCCCTTACGCCGTTCCAGATACCGGACCACCAGCTTCCGATCTTATTAAAAATGTCCATTAAGCCGTTCCAGGCGTTTGGAATCGTTTCTGTAAAGAATCCGACGATTCCGTCCCAAATTCCGCTGAAGAAATCGCCGACGTTTTGCCAAACCTCCTGCCAAGCGTAATATCCCTGCCAGCAGAAATCCACCAGGCTGTTCCAAGCGTTGGGAATGGTTTCAGTGAAAAAGCTGACGATCCCGTCCCAGATTCCGCTGAAAAAGTCCCCGATACTCTGCCAGATACTTTGCCAGGTGTAATATCCCTGCCAGAAAAAGTCAACGACGCTGTTCCATGCGTCCGGTATGGTAACGGTAAAGAAATTCACAATCGCGTCCCAAACAGTGGAAAACGCGCTGCTGATGGTGTCCCAGAGGTTAATCCAAAACTCCCTGAACTCCTCGCAGTTGTTCCATAAATAAATAAAAGCCGCTACGAGAGCGGCAATAGCCATAATGATTAGTGAGATTGGGTTCGCGTTCATAACAGCATTAAACGCCGCCATTACACCTTGCCCAGACTTGATAACTCCGAAAAACGTTTGAAATCCGGTAACAAGTGAACTAACAATACCAACAATTTTGAATACAGCCAAGCCGGTTCCAATCGCTAATAAAGCTGAGACAACCGCGTCTTTATTCTGCAAAATAAAATCAATGATTTTTGTGACAGCTTGAGTGATTTCCGTAACAATTGGCATTATAACTTCTGCCAGTTTTGACATGCTTTCCTGAAAATCCGCATTAGCCTGGTTGCTTTCAAACAAGGCTTCATTATTTTCCTGCCAGGCTTGTCCGGCGCCATCAATCCCTGATTGGCTAATTCCTGCAAGACGAGATTCGCCCGCTCCGATTCGCTGTTCGCCGCTTGAAGCTTTGCGTTAAATTCGTCCTCGCTGGTGCCGGCCCAGTTTAAAACGTCCGCGAATGTGCCTGTGACATTTCCGGTTTTTACAGTTTCATTGATCGCTTCGGATAAACTGTCGATTGGAATACTATCCCCATAAGTAGCCCAAGCGCCAATGGTGCCGTTGATGATTTGGTCTAGCTGGCTTTGAGATAGGCCTAGTGCCTGCAAGTTGGCGGTAGTAGTGGCCGCTGTTTGGTCATCGCCTAAAACGCCGTAAAGAGTTTTATAGCTCGACGCGGTTTGTTCAGCAGTATATCCGGCTGCCTGGCTTGAAATTTCTAGGCTTCCCATGATTTTCATATATTCACGGGATTCGTCTGCAATATCTTTCATTCCAGATATAATTGCTTTTGAACCCTCGACAATCGCTCCGGCTTTTAGATAGTCTCCAAAGTTAGATGCTTCCTTGCCTGTATCTTTGATACTTTCTCCGGCTTCTTGTGCGGCAATTTTTAATTTTTCAAACGGCGTCCCATCAATCTTTTTAATTGAATTATCCGTTTGCTTAGCTTCCGATTTTAGGTCGCTCAGTTTATTTTCAGTGGCGATCACTTCTCTTTTTAAAGCGTTGTATTGGCTTTCGCTGACTTTACCGCGCTTGAATTGATCCTGTACCTGCTTCTCTGCTTGTTTTAATGTATCAAGCTTTTTTTCGGTGCTGTCGATTGATTTATTTAAAAGATCATACTTTTGTCTGAGCAGTTCCGTGTTTCCAGGATCCATTTTCAGAAGACGGTTGACATCTTTTAGCTGTGTCTGGGTATCTTTTATCTCTTTGTTTACACCGGACAACGCTTTCGAAAGCCCAGTGGTATCGCCGCCGATCTCTATCGTGATGCCTTTTATTCTATCAGCCAATTTTTCCACCTCCCGCAAAGAACTGTTTCATGGAGCCAGGCGCGCCTTTGATTGGATATTTCTCATTGTCATTAGCCTGTTCGGTGGTCAGATCATAAACCATGCCGACGGTCATATCGTCTAAATCCTCTTTTGATAATCCAAGCTCGGCGCACCTGAGCATAAAAATAGAACCGTTCATTTCACGGTCCCGGGGAACTATTTTTTTTTAGGCTTTGCGGTCTGCATTTCGTTCATAGCCCAAAGCTCAAGGACGCTTGGAAGGATCTCATAGATTGAAAATGTCTTAAACTCGTCAAGCCAGTCCTCAGGGTTATTCGGAACATTCGCGTCATACTGGCGGGCCATGATGTAAGCGACATTCTCGAAAATTTCCAGATCCAGGCTGGAAAGCTGAGCGTCCTCTTTTTCTTCATCGGTGGCGGTATCCGGCAGAGACAAAGCTTTGTTGTACGCTTTTTTCAGCTTGTTTAAATCCTGGATAATATCCCGGCCCATTCTGTGCCGATAAAGGCGTGGGGTCAAAGCCGTAGCCTTAAACCCCACGTCCCTTCCATCGATTTTGATTACTTTTTCCATCAGCCTGCGCCTCCCGTTGTATCCTCAAGCCATACTTCGTTGTACCATGCGGTCAAAACTTCAGTCGGTGTTTCGTCTTGTGTATAACACATAGTTCTTCCGTCGGGCAGAGGGGAAGCTGTTACGCTGACGGTCTGGGTCTGCGGTTCGGTGGTCTCTGTGGTAGTAGCCAGAGAACGGGAAGGCCTGGTGCAGATGCAGTTATACAGCACATATTTAGTGCCGTTAACGTCGCCCTCCTCTTCAAATAACAGTGCGAACGGTTTCGGCTGGATATTCGCGTTTTCCGTTGCCACCTTGTCCTTTTCAGAAATTGTGTAACCAAAGATATCCTCCAAAAACTGAGAATGGAACAAAGCCACTTCCAAATCCCCGGTATACCCGTTATTTACGATGGTGACAAAATACTGCATATCGTCGGCGTGAAACGAGGAACTGTCTCCGTTTGCCTCTAAAGAAAGACTCACTGCTCCTGGAATGGCAACAGGAGTTTCGAATGTGGGAGTGGTTTCGTCAGTCAATAACGCGTAATGCACATTTTTAATACCAAATTTAACCTTGTCTTTTCCTGCCATTTTTTACACCTCAATTTCATAAATGATTCGATACGTTTTTTCCGTATCGTTGTATTCCTCGCTTTTTTCCCAATAAAAAGGGACAAGGCCTTTTCTACCTTGCCCTCTGTTAACGGGTCTTTCAGTTTTGTATACAAGTCAATCTGTATGTGGTCGAACTTTTTATAGACAACGTTATCTGCCGAAAAGTTGTTAGAATAAACCGACTGATAGACCAAAATAGGAAGATCCGGAGCTGCGTCTTCCGGGAAAAATCCGTAAGCTACCGGAAGTCCGCTTGTTTTCAGAATCTCTTTTATATTTTCAAGAGTTATCACCACGCACCGTCACCTTCACTTTTTTCATCAGCTTTTTTTCCGCGTTCAGTTCAGCGGGGCGAATATGGGGTTTTGCGCCAACTGTACCTAAGGTTTTTCCGCTTGCGCTTTTCAGTTCGTGCCCGTATTCCAGAAGATGAGTCAGCTGGTAATGCTTTTTGTTGTGAACTGAAATTCGAATATCATCGGTACCCTCATAAAAAGCACCTTTGTACTCCAGCTTTTAGCGTATTCTCCGGTATCCTTGGGAGAGCTGATTTTGATTTCTTTAGCACATTCTTTAGCTACGGTACGAATATCCTTTTTTATCCCGTCAGTTACCTCTTGATTGTACTCTGCCAACTCCTTCATGACGGCATCTGCTAATCCGTCTATCTTCACATTAGCCATCATACACCGACCTTTCTTTCCAGATAAAGCTCAATAGAATCGCTGTCCGGCGAAAAATATGTGCGATAAATCCCATAGCGTTTTCCGTTGATTTCAGCGATACTCTCTCCGTTGTAATTCACAATAGGAGTAACCGCCACAAACTGGGGCTGCAATCCATTTTGGCCCGCGTCCGCCCATTCAGCCCGGGTGATAGACTGTAGGCTTGCCCAGACCTCATTTTTGCTTTCTGAGGCGATTACCTGCCCAATATCATCTTGGCTGTACGCCTGAGAAATCAGATAAATCAAGCTATCCATTTACCGCACCCTTTTCTGAAAACAAGCGGTTGTTCAGTGCCCAGCGTAACATTCTGGGCATCTGAACATTTTCCTCACGCCTGCGCCGGTACAAATAAGCGGCGTACATTTCAACCAACATTCCGTCGCTTTGCGAATCAGCCAAGGTTATCCCCTCGGTGGAGATGTAATCCTTGGCTGACGCAATAAGCGTTTGCAGGTAAGTGTCCAGAGCGCTGCTGGATACCATAAGATCAGTTTTTAAAATGGTTAAGATATCAGCGTCAGTCAAGGAAATCCCCCCTAAAATCAGCCTCTTTGCCGCCTTAGTGACGTTCACGGTATAAACGCGCACGGCGTTGCCCTGGGTCACGGTGACCGTCAAGGGATAGGCTTTTCCGTCAGCAGTCCAGGTTACCGTGCCGCCGTTGCGGACATTCTTTCCGTTATAAGCAACAGTGACCTGAGCGCCCGGCTGGGTTGCGGTGGCCTCCACCTTTGCGCTGGTTCCAGAAGCCGTTACTGTGTAGGAATACACATTGGAATCAAAGCTCGGGCTTAAGGATTCAGAGCCAACAGCCAGCTCGGAAAGCTGCGCGTCGTTTGCGGTATCGGCCGCAAAGGTCATTGCGGTAGTTACAGATTCATCATTGATATTGATAGCGACGAACGCGCCGGGAATCACGGGCATACCGTCAGCGCGCTGCTTGCCTTTAAAGACAGTGTTATCCTGGATAAACTGTACCTCACGGCTGGATTCAATGGTCATGCCGGAGCGCATAGCCAAGAGATAAAGATCACCGTAGCCGCCTACAATGTCGCCGTCAGGCATAAATTCCAGAATATCGATATCGCCGTTGATGATGGGAAGAGTGCCGAATACATTGGATACAATATCGCCGGTAGCGGTAAAGGTAATTACTTTAGACTTTAATTGAGCATAAGTCTTGCTGTTCATAGCCCAGAACTGATTTCCACGGCTGTATCTGGTAAAGGTATTTCCAGCGGCAAGGGTTAATTCAGACCAGAACGCCGCGCCGGTGGAACTGGAACCGCCAATTTTCAGAATATTTGAGGTATGTAAGTCTACCCATTCCGGGGCGTTCGCGGGGTAATCAGAGGGTTTAGAGGCCTGTGCTAGTCTGGTCACAATACCAAGCGGCATTTTGCCTGCTGCGCCCTTGCCGTAAAGAATCGCCTTGTCCATTGCTAGGCCGATGCTTTCGGAGATCATTTCCACAATCCAGCTGGCAAGGTTGATGTCGTTATCCTCCAGAAGGCTGTTGCACACCGGTACAAATCCAGCCACCTTATAGCCGTCCAAAGTCACCTGATTAAATACAAAAGACAGCTCGTTGATCGCGCCGCACATCTCAGTCCATACAGCTTCAGGAACAGTTCCAGCAATAGTCTGCCGGGCTTCACCGGTTACATTGCGGACCCTGACACGGTTAAGCAGCTTGGAATAGCGGTACATGTTTTCGGAGATCAAATCCAGGAATACAACCGGGATCGTCAGCTCCGCGCCGGAAATGGCTCTCTGCTGTCCCTTCATGCTTCGAAGCTGCGTCAAAAAGTCCTTGGTGTCGTCACGTTCTACGATGGTTTTTCTCTGCTCCATAGAAAGCGCGTCAAACGCCCGCTGATTCATGGGCAGGCTGCGAATGTTGATTTCAGTCATATGATTTACAGTCCTTTCCTTTTGGTTTGGTTTTATTTCATCTAATTTAGGGGCGTCTTCCTCCAGCGCGGACAGGTCGGCCTCCAGGCCTTCAATTTCCCTGGACAGCGCGCTTTTGGCTTCCTCGTGGGCGCTTTTGTCGGCGTCGAATTTTTCTACCTCTTCGCTCACGGCCTGCTCCTGTTCAGGGGTTTCAGCTTCGTTGATAGCGGCTTCCAGCTCGGCCTCACGGGTTTCAAATTCCGAATCCTTCTTTGCGGGAGCGACTCTAGTTCTTCCTTTTTCTTGTCAATGCTTCTTTTCAGCATCAGTATTCTCAGTGCCATTTTTTTCTCCTTTCAGACGGAGGAGCATTTCCTCCCGCCATTGTTCTTTTTTTCTCTTTTGAATTTCCTCGTAATCCCGTTTACGCGCCTGGACGGAGGTGTCTTCATAGGCAGGAAAGGTTACTACGGAAACCTCATACAATTTGACCTTGTTCAGCTTCCAGACGGTAGTTCCGTTTTCCATGACCTCGGTGCTTTGATCGATAATGTCAAACCCAAAGCTGCATTGGCTGACATCTCCCCGCTTTACGCGCTCATAAAGATTCATTGCGTCCTGGTCTGCCTGGTTGATCGTGACGGAACCCCATAGACCGGTCTTGTCCGCTCTGAGAGAAAGCGTTCCGGCTGTGGTTCTTCCCAGTACCAGGGTGGTGTCATGATTTACTAGGGCCCGGATATCGCCGTTTAAAGCGTCGTCAAAAGCGTCCTCGTCAATGGTTTCAATGGCGTTTTCCCACATTTTATATTCGCTTCCGAATACAGCGAAATATCCCTCAATATATAAGTTCCCGTCTTCCGCGCGGGTGGAAAATCCGCCGTCTCTCACTAGGGCTGTGCGTTCACATGTCATGTGTTTTCACCTCCATTCAGCTTGTTCTGATCTCCCAGCTTATCCGCAGGGACATAATTTTCTAACGCCAGCAGGTCGTTCATATCCGGATCAGGGGGCATGTTTACCCAGCTGCGCCATTCATTGCGCCGCAGCGCCATGCGGTCTACCATTTCCGCCCCGGCGGATACCATCTCGGTGATCGAATAGTTATACAAACTCCACGGGTTAAAACGGAAAAACCACGCGGGATCATAAAGAAGCTTTTTTGTCATTTCCTGCTCGATGCTTTTGGCAATCGGCATGATGGTGGAATTGATAAAGTTATTCCATGCGTCCCGCTGGAAATCTCCGATTCCTAAAACAAAAGGCGGCACGCCGAGAATGGCTGCCACCGTCCGTTTATCCAGTTGTACGAAATCCGCTAAAGCCAAATCGGAAAGGGTAAGGGGCCTAACCTGTTCCACGCTGAATTGATCCGCAGGAATCAGCCAGGGCTCTCCTGCTTCGTTCGATTCGATATAATCTGCAAGAAGCTTTGCGCGTCCTTCCTTGTTCGAAAATTCGTCGGTTAGAGAATCAACCTTGACGATGATAGACGGTTTCCACTTAGAGGACATAAAGCCCTTTTCAGTCGCGGACGCCTGTTTCAGGTTATTCGCTACATCTGCCAAAGCAACATGATAGCCGTCACCTTTCCACGGGTAATAATTTCCTGGGTTTAAAACAAAATGAAGGATACGGTCCGGCGCGTATTCCGTCCCGGCGATCACAACCCGGTAATCCCAAAGGCCCTCAGGCACAAATGCGGTAAAGGCGGGAGGAACAGGCTTTAAATCCCGTAAAATCCCGCGCTTGTATTCAGGCCAAACAACAGCGTTCCCAGCTGCCCTCCAGCATAAGGGTTTTCACAATCCAGTGAATAAAGTTGGAACGCGTCATGTTATTGTTCGGATTGATATCCACCTTTCGGCTTAACTCATTTTTTACCCGCACGTCCCCGTCGTCCGTGTTTTCCATCAGGTGAATCGTCATGCTTGCGATCAGCCTGGCAATTGTGTCCACAGCTGTACAGATTTCCGGGTTTTGCGCCAGACTGGTGTAGCCTAAGCACTCCAGGGTTTCCCATTTGTTCTGTGTTACCAGCGCGATACTGCGTTTCTGTGCGGGCTCAGCCCGGGGAGCCGGCCTGCTTCTTTTATTCTTTTTGCTCATGTCTCACCCCACCATTTTTTTGCCGCCCTGCTTCTGTCAAGGCTTTCTAGGTAACGAATACAGGCGAACACAGACGCGTCAAAAAGATCGATGCGGTGTTCCGGCTGTACTTTGTCGTATTGGATCATGTCGTCCGTCTTTTCGACGGCGGACACGTTTTCCACACAATACTCGAAGGCTTCTGAGTGCAAATAAAAAAGAGCGCCGTTCTTGGCGCTCTGCTCTATATGCCGAAATCCTTCGGATTTTTTATAGTAATATTGAGGCTGGTCTATGATCTTGAAGCCCGCTTCCTTCATTCCGATGAAATATTCCCGGCAGAATTTGCGGTCATGGCCCACCTGCTTGATTTTAAATCCTTTTTTCCGCATGTCCACAAACCATTTCACCACATCAGAGTGGTTGACAGTAGGGGAGTTGCACATGGTAAGCCAGCCGTCGTCCTGCCAGCCAAACAGAGGAATATTATCCTGCTCGGCTTTTAAGTGAGCCGCGACAACAGGGAAGAAAGCATGAGTTATAATGATATCAACGCCCTTGTAATTTCCGAACAGCGCCGCTGCGGTCAGGTCATGCAGTTTAGAAAGGTCAGCTCCTCCATACCAGTCAATCGGAAGCTTTGCCAGCTGTTCCAAGTTCCAGTTATAGGCCCGGTCGCTCTTTCGAAACTCATCTATATTGAAATATGCCTTTAGGGCGTTGGTGTAAACATTTAAGCTTTTCGCAAAAAAATCCTTTCTTTGCTGAGGATCATTCTGAGCCTGAAGGCTGTCATTCATGATTTCTTCAGGCCTGATCGAAACGCCGTAAGCCGGATTCGCCATCTCATGGACGGCGGGGTTGGTATAATCAATATCACCGTTTCTATCAGGATTGGCACAGCACATAAAAATAAAGTATTGCTCATCTTTAACAGTGCCGTCTAATATTTTCCGGCAGTATTTTAGTCTTTGCCCAAGAAAAGCCTGCTCGTTGTCTCCGGCAGTCGAAATGCCGATCAGCAGTTTATTGGTGTATGCCTTCATCGCTTCTTTAAAAAGATTGTATTGTTTGGGCTGTTTGAAAGCGTGAATTTCGTCACAGATCGCGATATTGCAGTTCAAAGAATCTTGCGCATCTGGGTTAGCGGCCAGCGCGCGAATAAAAAAGGAACCGTCTGGGAGTGACGATTCCAGCGAATGTTCATTATTATTATCGATTACTTTGACCGTGCCTCCGTTTTTAGCGTTTTCTCCCATGCGGTCTATGTTATAACTTAAAAAATTGAAGCTCTCCAGAGACTGCATCAAAGCGGCTGCGGTGATATAGGTCTTGGAACCGGATTTACGATACCAAAGAGATAACGCCCACGCTAGGGCAGCCGCAAAGCTTGTCTTGATGTTTTTTCTTGGAATAAAGATCAATGCCTCATGGAACCTAACCACATCAGTGCCGGACAGTTTAAAACCAAGAAGGTTATACACAATGAATTTGTGGAATGGCTCCAGAAGAAACGGCGTGCCACGCAGCGGTGTCCCGTCAAGCTTTTCCCCTTGTTGGTGGCACAGTGTCTTTTCTATGATCTGAATACAAAATTCCGGGCCCTTGCTGTCTATGTAATAATCTGGGTTTTCTAAATCACAAAAGAATCTGTCAACTGCTTGTTTTAATTCAATACACGCGATTTTCTTCCCGTCTCTTATACTTTCGGCGTACTTTAGCACAGCAGGCCAGTTTTTCCCTTTAATCAAATTTAACACTTGCCAGAGCGGCGGCCAATCCTCCGGCCTTTTCTTTCTTAACTGTATCGCCAGTCATCTTTTTATAACTGGAGGGGGTTAAACCTAATTCGCGCCAGTACGCCAATGCGCTTTTGTTTAAGTCGTCCCACAAGACTAGGAGAGGATTTTTTGTCATGTTGGTGGATCCACCTTTATTCGTGTATTCGATCACGGATTTACCGCCGGAACCTTTAAACTCTTTAAAGGTTCTATCCCTTTGCTCCAAGATACCCGCAAGCGTTTCAATTGCCGAATTATATGCGCTGTTCTGCACACCGAGTGCAGCCATCTGCTCGTTTATTAAATTTCACGGGGATATTGACATCTAGGCAAGGCGCAAATATGCTTTCCCCGCCGTCTTGTAGCCGTCAAAAACACACCTTCCATCTCTTGGACAGTACATGAAAATCACTTCCTGTTTTTGGATATAAGAAAAGCCCTCCGCCAAATGGCAAAAGGCTGAAAAATATTTAAAATTTATTTGTCAAAACGCTTGACATTCTACGTACGTAGGTGTATAATATAATCAAAGGAGAGGAGGTGAAAAGTCCAGTGGGGAAAAAGAAAAAGCCCCCAAAGAATGTGGAAGATATCAAGACAATAGTTGAGATTCTCGCAGGTCTCGCAAATGTCGCCTTGGTAATCTACACAATCTCTAAGGGCTAAGAGGGAGGGGAGCGAAAGCTCCCCGAACTCCACCCTTATTATACCCCATTGAACTGATATGAGCAAGAAGAAACTATTAAGGAACTCGCCGCTGTATCTGCTGACCGCCGCCAATATTATTTATGCTGTCCAGCATGGGTTTAATTGGCTTACCTGGTTTGCAATAGGATTGACTTTAATTGTGTTTGTATGGGACATTGTGGAGGTGTTTAAGCGTGGCAAAAAGCAAAAGTGAGATTCAACAGGCATATATGAGGAAAAATTATGTCCGTTTCCCGTTAGACTTGCGCCCGGAGGTTCTGGAAGCTTTCCGGGCCGCGTGTGAAAAGAACGGAACAAAGCCGACTACCGAAATTAAAAAATTCATTGCGGAGTATATCGAAAAGGCAGGGGAATAATCCTCTGCCTATTTCTTTAGTTTAATGATACAATAAGTCAAGAGTGGCTTTCTATGGCTATTTTATTTAGTGCCTTGCCGTGAAGCCTGAGTACCCATCTATAATCATAATTTAGTTTTACAGCTATCTGTTCCCATTTCATGCCGCTTATGTACCTTAACCTCAACACGTTTCTTTGATTCACGTTAGGGACAGAATTGATAACGCTTTCTACTTGCAAGCGTATTCTTTCAAGCTGATCAATAGAAGTCCCTATCTCTCTTTCTATATCCACGATTTTAGATACAGAGGATTCCAGGCGGTTTTCGGAATTGCTTTTTACTTTGTCAGGGGTTAAAGTTTGAGTTATTTTTGTTGATAGTTCTCTGAGCCTGGATATTTGGTCAAGCTTGATTCCGATTTCTTTTTTCGGCGTTTAGATATTGATTTAGAAACTCTTTCTTTGTCAATTTTTCAACCTCCTGACAGTCTTTTTGTCGCACTTCTCCGGCGGACAGCCTCTAGGCTTACCGGTATCCAGAAGATAATTACAGTATTTAACGAAGCCATGTCCGTGGGTTGCCAGTGCTCTATGATAGACGCACCCTTCACAGCTTTTCCGGTTCATGTGCTTTGGCGTCTTTGCAGTAGAAGTCGTCTTGTTTGTTAGTATGCCAGAAAATAGAGTCTCCTGTCACATCGCATTCGATATGGGAGAAAGGGCACTCTTTCTTATGCCTATGTACGCAGTCCTTGCAAGTGGTGTGCGGTTTGGGCGGGTCTTTGCTTGCCACCAGAACGGAACAAAGCAAGAAGCCTAACGGTGCGCCTAAAAAATAACCTAAAAGTAATAATTGCCAGCCTGCCATATCAATTCTCCTTTCCGTTTCTAAATCCAAATTCATAAGCCTGTGCAATTCCAATAGACCATATCAGCTTCATAATGAAATTAATCAAAGTGTTTTGCGTGTTTCCATTAACAACGGTTTGGAAAATATCACATAAAGCGCAGGCGGTAATGATAAGCCATACCACACAAAGCCTGCTTTTTGTGAAGCGGGCAAGTTCTTTCATGATTTTTCCACCTCCGGCTGTATGTTACGCAGAAATGTTTCAGCGAATTTGATATCTTCATCACTCATTAAATTCGCCATTTCCTTGATTTCACTAAACTTACTGAGCACCATTAACCATTTCCCGCAAGGATTCAGATCCATAAATATATTTCTTTCAATCCCGGTCACGGCTGTTCTTCCTTCCTCTTACCGTAGCTGCAAAAATCATTTGGAGCGACTATCTTTGGGCCGCAATCACAATAGTTATGCCATTCAATGCATATCCATTCAACGCTTTTCAAACCTGGCTGATGAATACAATAACCGCACTCTCCACAATAGCACGCACCAGCAGCATGAACAGGGTCGATAGTTGGCATTGATTTGATTTGTTCACAAGCCTTCTCGTTTAAATAAACCGGGGCTAAATCCGCATCAACCAGTCGCATTTTTCACCTTCTTAACTTCTCGATCATTTCAGACAGTTTCATAACGTCCGGGTGAGATTCAGGCTTTCCGGAATTTAATTCGCACCGTCTCAGCCGTTCAAATTTTTCTATCAAAAGTTTAGGATCTCTCTTTTGCCTTTTTAATTCCTCTTCGCTTATGATGATCGGGGGGCGCAGGAAATAATGCTCTTCATTCATTTGATTCCTTCCTTTCGCCGTAGCTGCAAAACGCATCTGGTTCATATCCATTAAACAACCCACAAGTTAGATGATTGCAATACGTACCACCTGTATTGTCCATTGCAAACCATTTACAATCCTTACACCTAACTACGGGGACAGCGTCTGTATTTCGATGAAGTTCCTCCACCGCCTGATCTCTTTCACGCCTTAGTTGTTTGTTTTCGGCTTCCAATCTTAAAGATTTTAAAAATTCATTTTTAAGTGCTATGTCAGTTTCCTTTTTTTGTCATATTGGCAAAATTATATTTAAATAGCAGCTTTTCAATAGCATCGGCGGCATCATCAAAAAGGCTGATCCCATTATATAAAGTTCCTCTATGTCGCAGTTTTTTAACTAATTCCTTATACATAGCTAATCCTCCTTAATTTTTATCAGATTGCGATAGCAAGAATCACAAATATCGATTCTTTCCCATCTAGGCCAAATAAAAAATTTATCACTATAATTTAATAACTCTTTTTTAACCTTGAATTTATGATTGGGATAGTTTTTACCACATACATCACATATCTTTTATCATAGCTAATCCTCCTGAACCTGTTCAACTAAGGTCTGCCACATGTCTTCATTCCGGGTGGCGGCATTGTGTAGCCAACGCACTCATAAATTGGGTATCTGGCTCTTCTGCTTTCTCCGCATCGTAAACAACTCCCGTATTCGCAGCGTAAGCAGTTGTCTGTCCCGCGCCATCTGCAATAACTGCACACGCATTCATCACAAGGGTTTGGTATCACCCGGCTCACATTTTTTTTCATAACTAATCCTCCTCAGGCGGTTCTGGAAGCGGCTGCCACCATGAAACAACAGCGTTTTCCCCATACAGGGTATTCTTCAATGATCCACCCTTCTGTCTTGTTCCACGATCCAAGCTGATATGCGTTGCGAAGTGTAATATTTGTTTCGGGCTTTCCGTTTACAATACACAAAACAACTTCGAATTCTTCCGGCAGCCTGTCCTCAACACTGATCCAGCCGTTGTTTGCCATAGCTAATCCTCCAAATCCATCTTAGCGCCGCAAAATGGACAATACTTTTTTGGAATATTCACATAAACTTCCCCAGTCATATCCAATAGTTTATCTCTCAGTTCTTGTTCTGGTGTCAATGGAGCAAGTAAAGATTTACAATATTGAATTGTTTTGATATAAATTGGAGTTTGGCAGTAATTACACATAACTATCCCTCCAAATCCATCTTCGCACCGCAACTGGGGCAGTATTTCGGTATTAAATCAGGCTTATCATAACTCGGCCTACACTCATGTAATATGCTAAAAAAGTCATATGTGTTTATATAATGATTTTCTTTGCATATACTGCATTCTAAATAATCAGATTTTTCTAAAATTGGGTATATTTCTTCGTGTGACCAGCTAAATAAATGACCAATCCACTTCCCATGCTTCACCTCTGCCACGTCTGCGGTGGGAAGATAATTGATAAAATTTGATGTATAACAGTTATTACATTTATTTGCTTCATAGTCATGTCCGCAATTCTCTCGACAGAGAACATTTAGCGCAAATTCCCTTTCTATGTACTCAGACATCGTCAATCCTCCTCGTCAAAGCTGTCTAAAGGAACAGAGATTTCATCTTCGTCAGTATCGTCAACAGCAACAAAGACATATCCAATCACAGGTACAACCAATTGAGAGCAATCCAGTTCTTCACCAGTACATTGAAAAAAACTGTCGCAGTCAATCTCTGTAATCTTAAAGTATCTCGCCATAGTCAATCCTCCTGTTCCAAGCGAATCTTTAATCTGTGTGTTTTCTTGAATTTTTGTACTTCCACTAAATCCTCACAATCGTGAAGAATCATCATTTGTTCCAACATGATTTGAACGTCCGCGATCTCTTCGGCAATAGCTTCACGGTTATCTTTGCCCCTGGCGTGCTTACAAAGTTCCTTTTGCAGTTCTGACATTTCCTCAAAAACCATAAGTGTTTGAGCTTCAGCACCCCATTTATTCAGAGCTTCGCGATAAATCCCACGTGGTTTTAATTCAGTCATAGTTTGCCTCCTTATCCTCTGCATCGAAAAGTTGGTCATAAGTTTTTATGCTCATTGCTTTTGCCCTCCCTTTACCGGTTTGCTTCAAAAAATGCCCTTGCGAAGCCAGGCGGCGTGATTGCCCTGCGTTCCTGACGGGTATAGATTCCGTAAAACTCCGGATAAATTTCTTTGCTGTGAAGCATGGAAAATTTCTTCATTCCTTCCGGCTTTGCTTCGACAAAGGCCTTCGGAGCATTAAAGTTACCCCACAGCGCAGTCCGCTTTTGATAGCTGTGCCCAAACTGCCAGGGGTCAAAGGTGTAATCAGGTTCACCGAGCCAGCGCCTCAGCAGTCCGTTTGCCGGATTTTCTATCGCCCAGAACCTGGGCCGGCACGTAAGTATAATCCTGCAGCACGCAGAGCACACCTCCAGCCCCGCTTTGAAATTATGCGTATAGTTTCCTTTTCCGTGAAAATGCTTTGCGATTGAAAATTCATCGCACGGCGTGGCAGCCAGAATCCCATAAACATTTTCAAACGGCGGCGCATAGGTGCATACATCATATTCCGGCAGAGTGATCAGCCTCACATCATATCCGGCCTCTTTGTACGGCTTTGACCAGGAGCCCGTGCCGCCGCATAAGTCCAGAATAATTTTGTCCTCGTTTTCCGCTGCCGGCTCCGTGTCATTGCTTGGTTTAATCATTGCTTTTGCCCTCCGTTCCCGTCTGTGACTTCAAATCTAAGCTTCATCTGTGCGGGACATAAGTCCACGCTTGGACGGCGCTTTCCGGTCCATCGAAGCCCTCCAGCCCTGCCTGCACATTTCCAGCCGGCAGCCCTCAGGCTTGCCCCGTTCTCACTTTCTAATATGTAAGTGACAAGCTTATGGTAGCCCATAGCCCTGGCAGCTCTCCAAGCCGCCGCATAAAGCATGCTGCAAGCGTTGCGTGTGCCGTCTGTGCAAAGCCGGTTAACCTCCAAGGTCCAGCTGTCGTCAAGATAACGGCTGACGGGCCTTCCTACAATGGCAACGCCCACAATTTTTTCTCCGTCGGTGCAGCCAATAGAAAATTTGTGCCCTGTGACAGGCTTATGGTGGCGGTGATGCTGCTCTACAAAAGCATTGGCCTCCTTTAAGCTTATCGGACATATCTCAAGCAACTAAATCACTCCTTATTTCCCGCCTGTTTGCGGCGGGGTTAAATTCAAGGGATTAAACGCTTCATGGAATCGTTAAGCTTTTGATAAGTATCGCTGCACATAAGCATAGAAACAACATTATCCGTCAGCGTTTTAGCCATAACATCATCAAAGGTTTGTTTAATTCCGGAATTTACTTGGCGTTTCAAAATATCTGCCTTTTTTTCTACTTCTTTTTGAACGGTTTGTAATATCGTTGTCCTCATGCGTTCAATATCAAATTTTTCTTCTAAAGAGTTCTTGACGCATTCATTTAAGTATTGCTTTCTAGTAAGTTTCTTTTGGTTCTTCTCCCCAATTTCCACCAATAGTTACAGTCTCTTCCATGAATTCGTTAACCGAATTGGAAATTTGTTTTTCAACCTCTTCATTGGTGTATTTTTCAAAAGTTTTGTTATAAGTATCCTTAACTAAGCTTACTATCTCGTCATGCACCATTTTATATATACCCATTTCCACTGAGTTCTTAACGGTATGGGTAATATATTCGAACAGGTTAGTCATATCGACTTCCAGCTTTGCTTCATTAAGTTTAAAATCGGCAGTGTCGTTATAGGGGCACGCTTCATAACCTCCATTATGTTCACAGATTGGCGTTCCATCGCTATAATCATAACCACAAAAATATTTACAGTTTTTACAGTCTTTCATTGCTAATCTCCTTTCTTATTTAGAGAGGTGAATTCCTCCCGTCCAAAATCTCAATGAGCCTCCTGCACACAGGGCAGCCGCTTTCTTTTACAGCCTTGAACTGCCCGCCGAACGCCACACGGATCTGATCGATGTCTTTGTGAAGCTTCAGGTCGTCCTTCTCTTTTTTCTGCGCGTCCTCGTACTCTCTCCTAAGGGCTTCTTTTTCCTCAGCGGCTTCGTCCTTGGAAAAAGCGCCGCGCCGGTAAGCATGATACAGCCAGGCAAGCCCACGGTATGTAACGCGCTCCAAAGGAAGCGCGGAACGGGGAAGAGGCTTCCCGTTTCCGGCGAGAGTACAAAGCTCGTCAAAGGTCATGGCTGATCTCTTCTATTTCTATCTCTACTCTGGGATTTTTAGGATCAACGGAAAAACTATCCGTAAATCCCACAATATGCCTTTGGCCGTCGCCTTCCAAAATGCCCGCGTGAACGAAGGCGTCCTGTATGAATTTTTTTGCAAAAGCCACGTTATCCAAGTCCCTCCGGCAATCTTTTTCCACCCATAAATACCGCATGACCACCGGCCTTTTAAAATGCGCTTTTCTATGCTGAGAGCGGGCGATCATGCCTATTGCATATTCCGTCTGCTTTTTCATTTTTGCCGCGCTGTGACGATTGCTCCGCTCTGCGGATATGTACTCATTCAACCCGGGCAGCGTCCCTAAAATCACAAATTTCATTCAGGCTCCCCCTATACCATTCTTTGATTTTTTGAAGGATCTCTGGAAAAAGCTGACGCAAAACTTCTTTGACATTTCATAGATTCTGGAACCGGCCGCCTCATCGATCCTGATCAGTCCGTCAATGGTGTGTTCGCTGGAAATTATGGTTTTCAGCCGGTTGTTGTACCGGTAATTCAGGATTTCGAACGCGAGGTTCACGTCTCCGACCGTGGGAGGCTTCGGTTTCCCGGAGAACTCGTCATACTGGGTTTTGAAAAGGTCGTCAATGTAAAGGATCTCGCAATTTTTCAGCAGCCCGGCGGATTTCTGATATTCCGGCTCGTTTACGTTCGCTTTCAATTTCACAGATTCGTCCCGCCACAGCATATAGATCACCTGATTTCCCCGGCTCAAAAGCTCCCCGGCGATAGCCGTGCACAGGTGGGTTTTTCCGATGCCCGGCTGTCCGCCCGCGAAAAACCAGCTGTCTCCTCCTTCCGCGAGAAATGCTTCCGCTTTTCTCCTCATGGCTTCCTGCCAGGGCTTGAAGCACTGAAAATTATCCAGCCGGTAACGCTCTATCAGCTTCTCAAGCCCGCTCGCTTTCAGCCGCCTGCGGGATTCCCGCGCCTTCAGGCACTCGCACTTCATGGCAACCTCGCAGCCATCTTGCATAAAGTAAATGACTCCTTTATTGCGGCATTTCCGGCAGTCCTGCCCCTCCAAATCTCCTTCTATCGCGTTCATTCGGTCGATCTTTCGCTGAAGGTATTCCTCAGAAGTAATCTCCGTGCCTTTGTACCTTTCCCACGCTTTTCTCGCCTCCGGGCTGTTCCTTAGAAGCCCCGCTAGAAACTCCATAGCCTTTCCCTCCGTTCTGCTGCGCGCGGGCCAGCCACGCGTGAATAAACCGCTTGATGCCTGCCATTGTTTTTTCGCTTTTGCGGGTTCCCTTGCAGCCACCCCAGCATAAGCTTAAGCTCCTGCTGGACATTCACCAAAGGATACAGATCTTCCCACTGTTTCACGTCAGCTTCAGAGATCGTAAAATTCTTACCGTCTTTTAATGGCAGCCGTACTAAATACTCCTGGCCGTCTCCCGCGTCCGCGGGTGCGGCCTCATTATATTCTTTCCTTTTCTTTCCTTTACTTTCCTTTACTTTACTTTGTGGATTATTGTTATCATTTTTGGGGTTTATGTTGTCATTTACCCAGTTAATGTCAACATTTTTTAATAAATTGTCGACAGGAATTAAGAGGTACTGTTTTTTGACATTTACACATTTACGGCGGGAGACGGCCTCAAAGTATCTTTTCTGAATCCCTCTTGAGGTTAGGATTCCATACTTATCAAACATGTCTTTGTCAAAAATACCTCTTCTAATCGCGGCGCTCACTATTTCGGAAACGACGCTGCCACCCAGTCCACACCTTGTGCGGCTGAACAACAGCGCAACCTCCTCTGTCCATTCACAGTAGTAACCACGCGTGTATATCCATTGATACAGCTTGACGACTACTGCAAATCCTGTCAGCCCAAATTCCGCCTCGATTAAGTCGATTTTTTCATCCATAGAGACATCAAAAGGGAAATACTCAACCCCATCCTTGATGGGACGAGCCAGAAGAACCCCCTCCTTTACTCCGGAATCTTCTCTTGGATTACTTCGCCGGTTTCCGCGTCGACCTCCACGCCTTCGGCTTCAATGATTTCAGGCGGCACGCTGAACATATCGTCGGACAGCTCGGCTTTGACAGTCTCGTCAGAGGCGGCGGCCCGGACAAAATCGGACTTCATGGGAGCATATTTTAAAGCTTTCTTTAAAACCGTCTTTTTCGCCATTTCCTCGAAAGCGGTTTTCCATGGAGAATAAGCTTTGTCGTAAGACTGGCTGTATTTCTCCGCGTGGAACCTGATATCGTCCACGCTCATAACCTCGAAGCCAAATCCACCGTCTTTCATTTTGAATACAGCATAGAACCATGCCGGGTCTCCCTTGTCGCTTCCTTTGTACGGCACATGCTTCAGCTTCGGATCCAGGCCGAACGCAAACTCAAACTCATCGTTCTCGTAAACCGTGTGGGCCTGAATTGAACTGATTTCTCCGGAACGATAGGCGAGATCGATCAAGCCTTTATAGCCGATCTGGAACTGGCATTCCAGCTGATTTTTCTTCCCGTTGTAAAATGGAATCAGATACGCTTGTCCCAGAGGAGTGTTAGGCTCAAGCCCCAACTGAGCCGCCGTCATCATAGCGCCCAAAAAGGAATTAGGCGTGGTTTCTCCCAGCTTTGGATTCGTTGATAAGGCGGAAAGCGTAATCCGGGTAAACCGCTCTGGGGTCATGACTGAAGGAAGGGCTTTTTTGATTTCTCCTTCCATCTTCTTTATGTAATTCTGCATGGTGCTGTCGTGGGGCGCTTTTCTGGCAAGCTCTTGATTCTCCACATTCTTTTGAATAGAAGGCATTAAGATCTCTCCTTAATATCAAATTTTCTAAAATACGTTGTACTGTAATATCTTGATAAATCCACATTTGGATAATCTCTGGAAAACGCTTTGGGGTCAAAGCTGCGTTTCGACTGAAATTTCCATGTAACGGAATAGCTGCCGGCTTGTCCAAGCTCATGAGCCGCGAGATCCTGTTGGAGCATTTGTTTCCTTTGCTCGTTTTCCCGCTCGTACCGCTTGATAATTTCCTTGGTTTCCAGGTATTCTCTGATAAGCGTTTCCCTTCCGAACAGGTCGATCCCCTCCTGAGAGCCGGCGTCCCGGAAGATGGCGGAAAGAGCAGCTGACGTAGGCTTCAGTCCGTCAACAGGCGGTGGAACGTCCGGAGTTACATAGGTTTCCCAAAACTCTTTTTCGGCCTTCATCAGGGCTTCAATTTCATCTTCGTCCCGTTCGATTATAAACCAATAGAAACCCTGATTCAGCACCAGTACGGCAAGATACCAGCGCTCCCAGCCCGTGACAGCCATGTAGTGGACGCACTGAGCGTAATAGTTTTCGGGAAATTCCCCGTTCTTAAATTTCTTCAGGTTCATGATGCTGGTGGTTTTACATTCCAAGCCTGCTTTTTCTCCGATAACCGCACGGTCAATGTTGGCGTGGGCGAAAGGATACTGGGGATTCCTGATAATATCGTTATGCCTTCTCACTTTCTTTCCAGTTGCCTCCGTAAACCTTTCCGCGACATACTGTTCCAAATCCCGGCCCTGGCGCATAGCTTCGTTGTCCTTTTTTTCCGGTAGCCTGCCGGTCTTGTCCGCCCATACCGTGTAGGGAGTGGAATAGCTGTTCATGCCGACCAGGGCGGCGGCGTCGGAGCCCCCAATGCCTTTCCGGCGCTCCTCAAGCCATTTCTCCCGGTCCATTACAGCCATTCTGTTTTTTCTCCTTCCTCTTGATACACAGGGCACCAGTCCGAGAAATACCATTCCACCAGCATGACAGCAAATTCCTGATCAAGCGGCTTGTCCCGAACGCGGGTAATTCCGCACCGCTCCATGGCGTATTCAAGCGCCTCGGATTTAGGAACCCGGTCTCTTTCCCGCTCAAAGCTTTCATAATACATTACATCGTCCATTTGACAAACCTCCTTAGAGTAAATCTGGCAGCCGGTTTTTACTGGAATTTTTGTTGTAAGCGTTATAAAACTGCAAAGCATATTTTCTAGCTCCCGTGGCAGTTGATACGCGCGCTTCCCGAATGATTGTTTTAGGAGATACATCTTTTAGTTTTCTAATGAGCACTTTAGGGCTGTATTGTCCCTTGTATGTTTTCATAAATAAATGAAGGCCGCTCATGATTTCATTTCTGAAACTGTCTCGTTCGCCTCCCCCATGCCTCGCATAACACTTTTAAGAAGGTGGAATATTCATAGGGGTCATTGAAATCGTTAAAAATCTTATACAATGTGCTGACGGCTGCCACTTTATTTTTTCCTCCGGTGCCATTCCATTCAACAATCACGCGATTCATTTCAGTAAGCCTTACAAAATTAACTACATTCTCGTCGCCGTAGTTATACAGGACGCGAAGCTTATCATGGGCAATGACCTGAGATACAGTTCCGTTTTGCTTCACGAAAAGATTGGCAGCGCCCAACTTGGTTTTCCCGTAATATACTTTGCAATTGACCATTAAGTCCTTGCCTCCGTTTCTGGCCTTTAAGACTTTCATAGTCATTTGCCCATCAAAGCAGTAATATTTTCCATCAATTAACGCCACCTTGATATCGTTTACCAATAATGGATTAAACTCCCGCATAATTTTTTCTGAATTGTGCATTGCGATTATTTACATTACGCTGGCCTTTTCATCAACAACAATTTCTTTTGTGGAGAGTTGCTTATACTCAAATTCTGTGTTATACTTGTTCATAGTATTAATCCTTTCAATTTTCTGATTGCCGCTTCTGCTTCCGACAGGGCGGCAATTACTTTTTTCTTTGCCTCGTTCATCGGCTATCATTGTACTGTGAACCGTCAGTGTGGATTTGAAATTCCGTTCAAACACTCCAACAACGCAATCTAATTCCATTTTTAGGTCATCAAAATTGTATTCGCTGTCATGAGCAGTTTCTGTGCTAGGAGCTTCAGGCTTTTGGGAAACTTTAACTTTTTCGCCGCGTTGAATTGCTTTCACCGCTTTTTTTTGCTCCGGTTCGTCCAGCTTGGCGATCTGGGCTATTGTGGATTTTGGAGCCTTTACGGCGCCGGAAAGAATGGAATCTTTGAATCCTGGGGAAACACTTTCGGCGGCGTCTAGGCCTTTGGCAAATTGTGCAGCGCGCTCGACGGTTTTTGTTCCAATGCTATGATTTTGTGCGACGATGTCACGCGTTCGATTTGGAATGGCGTCACTTTGACCACATTCCAAATTTGTATGTTGGTTGCCTTTGTGTTCACCGATGCTTTTTTTCATGGCTTCATATTCTTTGCCAATCAAATATGATTTCTGTTCATCAGTTAGGTTTCTTTTGCCTAGCTGATTTTTGCACATCCAAACAATAGCGGCCCATTTATCTGGGAAAATCATTCTCGTCACCTTGTATGGAATCTCTGGGTGATTTTGAATGATCTTCCAACGATGATGGCCGTCAATAATTGTGTTGTTCCATGTGATGATCGGCTCTCTGACTATTCCGTCGCTCAAGATGTTTTCCTCTAACTGTTTAAACTCGGATTCTGTTAGAGGTGGGATTTTATCTCTGAACTCCGGATCAATTTTTAGTTTCATCTATGTACCACCTCTTTTTTAGTTATCTCCAACCTTTTGACCTCCCTGGTAGATGATCTTTTTTAAACTGCTTGTAGACCTGTTCCGAGCGCTGGTCCCTGGCTGTTTGGTAGCCTCTGCGTTTTGCTTGTTCCGCTCGGATAAAAGTATCTTTTCTGGCCCTCCAAGCGGTGAAAAGTTCGCAGTGGCCTATTCTGTGGCAAAACGGCGTTCGTTTCGTACAGCCAAAGCACGGAGAGGTTTCAGTGAATTTGCTGATAATGACCTGCTGCATACCGGCTCCTTTTCTTCTTTAAAGCGTTCCTTAGCTTCCGGTTCCGGTACCGCTCGCCGATATATGCCGCTGTGAATACGGCGCTCCATACCGCCAGAATGATAAACGCCACCATCAATTTTGTGCTCATGTGCTTGTCCTCCTTTACTGAAAATCCTTAGTTTTCGAAAGTCTTACGATCCATAGAGCTATTGCATCAATTGGAATTACATAGGTTCTTCCGTCTTTAAACCCCGGCAATTTACGTTGACTGATTTTGGCACAAACATATTCGCTTTCTCTGCCTAAATATTCAGAAAACTGTTTGGCGTTGAGAGTTTCGCAGTTAAATCTGGTTCTTATTTCGGTAGCAATTTCTTTGACCAGTGTTCGGTCTTCAAGTGTCATGTATTTTTCTCCTTTCTATCGCCTGAGTGCGGCTATTTTATTAGAAGTTTTATTGCCTTTCTCTAATGTATTCAGGTTCACTCGGTTTCATATTTTCGTCGTATATAAACTCGGATCCAATTTCGACTGAATTATAGACGTTCTCTGTTACGCGATATGTTGCTGTTGAATTTTCCCCGGTTTCTTTATCATAGCTTTGAATTGTTATCTTCCATGAATCCGAATAGGAATAGATAAAAGGCACAAGAGTTGTATATGATGTTTTTCCGTTGCTGTGAACAAGTGGGACTAACATTACCTCTGTATGTGATGGAGTAAATTCTTTTTCGATTACTTCCCCTTGTGTGATTGAATTTTGACAACCAGATAGTAGAATTGGAATTAATAGCAATAACAAAAAACAGATAATCGATTTTTTGAGTTGTTTCATTTTTTTATTCATCACCTTCTTACTTTCAACACAAGATCTTACTCAGATTTTGGAAAATAACGGATTGCTGGTAAATAATATCAATGATAAAATCACGAAAACTATTAAATCTATAGGACAACAATAAAACAGTGACTGTGAGAGTGTTGACCAAAATGCATAATATAAAAGTCAAGAATTCCAAATGCTCGATTTGCTCCTGTTGTGTCCCAATAGGAGCTTTTCTTTTGTTTGTCCTCAATTTTTCACCCCGCTTCTTTTTCGTCTCCCGGCAACTCTAAAATATCCCTGATAGCTGAGACGATTTTTGGCGTTGCTAACTGTCCGGTTTGAATCTTATATAAATAAGAATCATCAAAATAGAGCCCAGTTGTTTGTCTTACTTGTTCAATTAGCCACACTTGTGTATGCTCTAAATCAATTAGCCTCTTTTTTATATCTTTACCAAATACAGTAAATTGTGCCATCTTGTCGATCACCTCCCATATAATGCGATTGACATTTACGGAAACTAGTAATATAATTTAAATGCAAATAAAAATTATTTATAGATTTCCGTATGTCCTGTTTTAATATTACTACCTATTTCGGTAATAGTCAAGGTGTTTTATTACGGAATTCTATATTTGTTCGTGCTACACAAATATGGAGGTTGTAATATGTCTGATTTGTATAATAGAATTATGTCATTATGTGATAATGCAGGGATATCTGGATATCGTCTCTGCAAAGATGCAGGCATACAACCCAGTGTATTAACAGATTTAAAAATGGGAAGACAATTAGGTTTATCTGCGAAAAATGCAGATAAGATAGCGTCATATTTTTTGGAGTATCAGTTGGATATCTACTTGGAACAGAGCAAAAAAAGAGCCCACCACTAAAAGCGATGAGCTTGATTTGCAGCTAGAAGGAATAGACTTCGCCTTATTCGGTGAGGTCAAGGAAATGACGGACGAACAAAAACAAGACGTGTTAGACTATATTAAATTTAAGAAGTCGCAACAGAAGAGGGAGTAAGAATGACACTTTTTCGTCTTTGCCAGCTTGCTGAGCAATTCGGAATAGAGATAGATTACTTTACTATGCGTGATACAAAATCTCTGGCTCTGCCTCAAGGGTGGATTGCATTAGATACAGATCATATCGAGAGCACTACAGAAGCAAAAGTGTGCTTAGCTCACGAAATGGGGCATATAGAAACTAATTCATTTTATAATGTACATAGTCCTTTAGATGTGAGACAGAAGCACGAGAACAGAGCGAATAAATGGGCCATTAAGCAGTTGATTACAGAGGAGGAACTTGATGAAGCTGTTGCAAATGGGCATACAGAGATATGGGATTTAGCGGATTACTTTGACGTGACAGAAGAATTTATGAGAAAAGCCGTTTGCTTGTATACTTATGGAAATCTAGCAACGGAATTGTATTTTTAATGTTATGGATTAGACGGTAAGACTTCTAAACGAGGAGGTTCATCTTATGGGGTTGTTTAAGTCGAAAGAAGAAAAGAAAGCTAAGAAAGAGGCTAATGCATTTTTTCTGGGGCAAACCTTACAGGCAATCGGTAGAATCCCCGCTGGCAAAAACGTAGGAATTTCATTGGAACCCGAAAGACAAGTGTTGAAAATTCAATATGAAGAAACCGCAATAACCTTGCCTTATAGCCGAATTATCAGTTTCATGTTAGAAGACGAAACAAAGTTATCTGACAAAGGAAATGCTGGATTACGTGCATTAGCCGGTGGCGCTTTATTTGGGGTTACAGGAGCTATTGTTGGAGCGGCTTCTGCCAAAAATAAAGCTACAAAAAAATGGGTGGGTATTCTTACTTACAAAGACAAAGAAGGACAGATACAAAGTTTAGCGTTTTTGCAAATGGCTTTGACTAAACCTTATGATGGCGAAACAAAACATTATGGAGCAAGCCAATTTGAAAAGATGGTAAATGAAATTGCTTCCAGAAATAGCGAAAATATAACAGAACTATAAAGGAAAAATTGTGAGGGATATTATGTCAAAAAATAATGCCCATAAACAGAAGCACAAAACAGTATTTGTTATCTTACTGATATTAGGAATACTCATATTTTTATTTGGAATAACCGGCCTTTTTGCGGCTCCACCGTTTGGTATTGCTTTTATGGTGGTTGGAGTAGCTATAACAATACCGTTTTTTGTAAGCGGAAAGAAACAAAAAACTGTAACAGTTGCAAAGAATGAATCTGACGTTTTCAATTGTGAAAACATTTCAATTGATGAGGTTGTCAGCAAAAGAGTGGAAACGGGCATAAAAGGCGGACTAGCAAGTGCTAGAAGTGCTAAGCAAAGCCTAGCAAATAAAGCTGATCCCATTATAAACACTTCACTTGAGAAAAATACTCCTCGGTATAAAACTGAAAATCACCATGTTACGGGGACATCTTACCGTCAAAAGGAAATTGAATCTTTGGGTGAAGAAAATCCCATTTATGAGTATTCAAAAAGAGAACTTATTGACGAAGAATACGAGGGAGAAAAAGTTTATTATTATGACTTCAATCCATCTACAGTCGAATTAATTGAAGAACCAGATAATAAATTTGATCCAAATGCAGTTAAAGTAGTTATTGATAGTGTGCATGTAGGATATATAAAAAAGGGAAGTTGTACCCATGTTAAAAATCTATTGAAGTCCGGTAGAATTGCTAAGATTGATGCAGAGATCCACGGAGGGAAGTATAAGATTCTTTATAGTGAGTATGACGAAGACAAAGATAAAGAAGTTTATGAGGTGGAAACAGGAGAATCAAATTATTATGTAACAGTAGAAATTAAATACTTGTTATAAACAAAAAAATCCCCCACCGGTTGCAGCCGAAGGGGGATAAAATAGAACAGCTTACCCAAAGTGGATAATGCGTCCGAACAATGAAATTATACCACTTTCGGGGTAGGCTTGGCAAGTCTTACTTTGGAGGTGGTTTTTATTATGGCGGGACGCAAAAGAAAAACGACACATACATCAGGGTTATATAGAAAAAGAATCACTTTAGGACGAGACGAAAATGGAAAAGCTATTGTAAAATCTGTTTATGGACATTCCAAGGAAGAACTTGAAGAAAAAATAGCCCAGCTAAGGATCCAGAAAGGCATGGGATTGGCTGTAACCGATGAAAAAAGCACATGGAAATACTGGGCTGATGTGTGGAAAACTTTAAAGTATCCTTCCATCGGGAAGTCGGCGCAAGGTGTATACAATGGAGCATTAAAGCACCTAGCTGTACTAAATCCTATTAAGATAACTAAGCTGACATCTATTGACTTGGTTCAAATTGTTACTAAAATGGCTGAAGACGGTCTATCCAGAAGAACAATAAATTTAGTCATTCAAACGGCTTCACAAATATGCCGTTTAGCTCGAAAAAATCACGCCATGATGATCAATATTGCTGATGATGTCAACGCGCCTCAAAACGCCCCCAAAACGCAAAGAGAGGCTATATCACCGGACGAAGAAAGACTTTTATGGAATGTTAAACCCATTGATGCAAATAATAAACTGGATAAAAATCGGGCAGAGCGGCTTCCATTAGCGCGAATGTTTGCTTTGATGCAGCTAAATTGTGGCTTGCGGAGGGAAGAAGCGGCGGCACTGCGCTGGAAAAATGTTGATTTAGACAATCTCGTTTTGACGGTGATGGAAGCTTATGATTTTAAAGGAAAACGAGTAAAAGAACCCAAAACGGTTTCCGGTATTCGCCAGGTGCCAATTCCAATCAAATATGCGTCTGAATTAACTGCTTGGAAAGAGCAAAATAAAAATTCAATTACAGGAAGGATATATGTGTTCCCTGGAGCTAAAGGTATCTTAACCGAAGGAGAGTTTATTCATTTGTGGGAATGTCTTTTAGATGCAGTAAATGGGATATCTGTTGCAAAGAAAAGTATCGGCGGGGCGGATGCGAAAAGGAGTGAAACCAGATGTGACTAGGCAATATAATTTTACTAGCCATCAGCTTCGGCACACTTATGCTACTAACGCTATCGCCGCAGGAGTAGATGTTAGAACTGTTCAATACTTAATGGGGCACGCAACGCCTGAAATGACTATGCGATACACTCATTTATCCCCTTCCGCATTAGAAAGCGCAAGGGAAAAAATTAGGTGCAAAAGTACCGAAACAAAAAGCGGAACAAGCGTTTTAAAATGTCCACTCTATGTCCACTGTTGCACAATTTTCGAGCGGTTTTCAGCCGGTTTAGACGGTTTCGTTTCGGATTTATTAAATACGTATAAAACGGAAAACCCGCATGAACACTGAGTTTTTCAGCAGTCATGCGGGTTCCAATTTGGTCGGAGTGAAGGGATTCGAACCCCCGGCATCCTGCTCCCAAAGCAGGCGCGCTACCAACTGCGCTACACCCCGGTTTTAAAATGCTTACGGCTAAAATAGTTCCTGCACACGGAGAAGCCTTGGCACGTTTGTATCTGAAACAGATGCTTTAGTCAAGCCGCCGTGAAAACTACTTTTTCTAAAAAAGACGGCGAAGGAATGTAAAAGAACTTCTTACAGCAGGCTGATTAGCCGAAACAGCCTTTTTATTATATGCAATTCCGGCGAAATTGTCAAGAGATAGGCATAAATCCTAGGGATTTCATTGACTTTTTGCCCGGGCTGGATTACTATTATATGGTATCGAAAAATTAAGTTTAGGGGGAACTTCCTTATGATGCCCAACAGTGAAAAAACCATGGAAAAAGTCGTTGGCCTTTGTAAAAATCGCGGCTTTGTTTATTCTGGTTCCGAAATATACGGCGGCCTTTCCAATACCTGGGATTACGGCCCGTTAGGCGTAGAGTTCAAAAATAATGTGAAGAATGCCTGGCACAAAAAGTTTGTCCAGGAGAATCCTTATAACGTGGCTCTGGATTCCGCTATTTTGATGAATCCGCAGGTGTGGGTAGCCTCGGGCCATGTAGGAGGCTTTTCCGACCCGCTGATGGACTGTAAGGACTGTAAAACCCGTCACCGCGCGGATAAGCTGATCGAGGACGCCGGCGGCGACGCCAACGGTATGACCTTTGAGCAGATGAGCGATTACATCAAGGAGCACGGCATTACCTGTCCGGAATGCGGCTCCGCTAACTTTACCGATATCCGTAAATTCAACCTGATGTTCAAGACCTTTCAGGGAGTGACCGAGGATGCGAAAAACGAAATTTTCCTGCGTCCGGAAACTGCCCAGGGCATCTTCGTAAACTTTGCCAATATCCAGCGCACTACCAGAAGAAAGCTTCCTTTCGGCGTCTGCCAGATCGGAAAATCCTTCCGCAATGAGATTACTCCGGGAAACTTCACCTTCCGCACCAGGGAATTCGAACAGATGGAGCTGGAGTTTTTCTGTAAGCCGGATACGGACTTGGAATGGTTCTACTATTGGAAGGATTACTGCAAAAACTGGTGCTGTCCTTGGGAATCAAGGAAGAAAACATGCGGCTGAGAGACCATGAGAAGGAAGAACTATCCTTCTATTCAAAAGCTACTACGGATATTGAGTATCTGTTCCCCTTCGGATGGGGTGAGCTTTGGGGGATCGCCGACCGGACTAATTACGATTTGAAGCAGCATCAGGATCATTCCGGAAAGAGCCTGGAGTATTTTGATCCTTCTGATAATACCCGTTATATCCCCTATGTGGTAGAACCCTCACTGGGCGCTGACCGTGTAGCGCTGGCGTTTTTGTGCGAGGCCTATGATGAGGAAGAGGTTGGAGAGAAGGATACCCGTGTGGTTATGCATCTTCATCCGGCGCTGGCGCCGTATAAATGCGCGGTGCTGCCCTTATCTAAGAAGCTGAGCGAAAACGCTGAAAAGGTCTATCATATGCTGCAGAAGCGGTTTATGGTGGAATACGACGATGCAGGCTCTATCGGCAAACGGTACCGCCGCCAGGATGAAATTGGTACGCCCTTCTGCCTGACCTATGACTTCGATTCTGAAACTGACGGCTGTGTTACTGTCCGGGATCGGGATACTATGGCGCAGGAGCGCGTTGCCATCGATAAGCTGGCAGAATACATTGAGGCCAAGCTGGAATTTTAAAGCCTGCTTCTGCCCCTTTATGATGGAAAAAGCCTATCCGTACAACGGATAGGCTTTTTATAGCTGGCCCTGGAGCATCAAGGCTTGTCCGGACGGTAGACGGACTAAGGCGTTACTGTATCCGCGGACTCCATAACGAGCATGATGAGATCCCTTAATCTGAAAGCGCCATTTCCAGGTATATCATATCAATCAGCCGCTTCCCGCCTTCAAAAATCGGATGGTCGTAGTGATCCAAAAAGAAATTGGGCACCCGGTGAGAAATCTGAAAACCGCATTTTTCATAGAAGGGGATTGTCAGCGGGCTGTCACCTGTGCCAACCAAAAGCCTGTCGCAGCGCCCTCGGTAATGGCGGCAGATAAACTCCACCATCCTTTTCCCATAGCCCTGGTTTTGCGCCTCGGGGACTGTGGCTAAGTTTTTAATCTCAAACACCCGGTTTTCCTCCTGGGTGACTACGCACACGGTTTTAAGCTCCGGGTCCATGAGGGCGAACAGCTCCCCACGGTCCAAATACCGGTTGATCATGGCTTCCTGCTCATCCGCCAACAGCAGAAGCGGTAAATAATTTCTTTTATGGTTTTGGATATTTAGAATCTCCATCAGCGCACCTATGACAAATTAAAAACTAATTAATACTAATAGTAATATATATCATATTTAAAACAAAATTTCCCAGAGTTTTCTCAGGAACCCGAGCCAAAATATAAGCAAGCCCGGCGAATAAAAAAACGAAAGAAACTGGGAACCGCCGGTATGGTACGGGGAAGCAAGCTAAAACAGCCTGGAGGCAGGCCGGGCATTTGGCGCGTTGGGCCAGACTGCCGGGCAAATATTTTTTAAGCGCGGGGGTCCGCGCCAGCGGTTGGGGAACCGGAGGCGCTAAAAACCAGCGTGATGAAAAGCTGGCCCTGCGTGGAGCTGGAGCTATGATAAAGCTTGATAAAAAGAAAGCTGCTGTGGTGTTTAGAATGTATTTTCATGAAGATTTGTAATAAATATTAATATTATTACAAATAGGATAATAGAATAGCAAAAACGCGGAAAGCCTCCTTTCCGCGCGTTAGGGCTCCATATTGCCGGAGGCATACATGATCACGGATAACGCGGCCAACGGGGCGGTTTCCGTTCGGAGAATCCGTTTTCCCAAAGTGACGGGCACGCCGCCCGCCTTCCGCGCGGCCTCAGCCTCAGGCAGCGAAAAGCCTCCTTCAGGACCGATCAATACGGAAACGGTTTTAGTTTTCTGAGTGATAAGCCGGGAAACACTCTCTCCGCCGCCCTCATAGCAAAATAAAAATACCTCGGCCTGAGCTGCCTGAATCAGTGCTTGGTGAAAATCCGCGGGAGGGCAGACCTGGGGGAGAATCCCCCGTCCGCACTGCTTGGCAGCTTCCACCGCGATTTTTTGCCAGCGATCCGTCTTTTTCTGGGAGGCTTTTCCATCCGGACGGGAAACGCACCGTTCCATCCGCACCGGAACGATCTGCGAAACGCCAAGCTCCACGGCTTTCTGGACGATCCAGTCCATTTTTTCTCCCTTGGGCAGCCCTTGGTATAAAATTACGGACAGGGACGGCTCATTTTCGCACTGGTGTTTGTCTATAATAGTAAGAGCGGCTTCCTCGGGAGAAAGCCGCTGAACAACGCATTGGTAATCAAATCCCTGGGTGTCGCATAGGGTTACAGTGTCGCCCGGCTTCATCCGCAGGGACCTGCACATGTGGGCGGCGTCGGGTCCGGTCAGTATCACCTGTCCGCCCGAGACCGATTCAACAAAAAATCTAGGCATTGACCTTGCAGCGCTCCATTTCTCTTACCCGGCGCTTCCGCAAAGTCAGCAGCCGGATCCGGTTATACCGCTGGATCGCCACAAAGGGCAGGTTGCCCAGCAGAATCAAAAAGCCGAAAATCAGCCCCAGCGGGAAGGGATTGAAAATCACCACGGGCACCGCGCAGAACGCGCACAGGGAATGATCCCATTCTCCCCGGCAGGTTTCCAGAAGGAAAGCGTCTAAATAATGGATGGAAAGATCCTCGGTATCCAGATGATCCTTAGAAAAGCCCTGTTTTCCCACATGGGTGGGAACGAGATCCTTCCAAAGCTTAATTTTCAAATACTTCACATACCACTTGCCGTTCTTTTCCCATTTGAACATCTGATAGCGCTTCCGACGGAAGTCGAACCAAGAGGGGCTTCCATAAACGCAGAGCACAAAAGCAACCACATGCCAAGCCCCCACGAAAGCGATGTTGTATAAAAAGGATTTCCCAAAAATTCTTCATATCCGTCTCACCTAATTCCCATTGTAAAATGACAATTTTCTTACAAAATCCTTACAGCTATTGTACCTCAACTTTCATTGAAAAACAAGCCCTGTTGTGGTATTGTTAAACTAAACCTATGCGAAAACACATGGAAAATAGTACACAGAAAGAGATGACACATTCATGCGGGCAGAAATTTTATGCGTCGGAACGGAGCTTTTACTGGGGGACATTGTAAACACCAACGCTGCTTACATCGCCAAAGAGCTGGCCGCCATCGGCGTTAACGTATATCACCAGGCCGTAGTGGGGGACAACGCCCAAAGGCTTAGAGAGCAGCTGGAGCGGTCCTTCTCCCAGTGCGATTTGGTGGTGCTCACCGGAGGGCTGGGCCCTACCTACGACGATCTGACCAAGGAAACGGTGGCCGAGCTGTTCGGCCGGGAAATGGAGTTTAACCAGGAAGCCTACGACGGTATTCTCCGGCGTTTTCTCCACTCGGACCGGCAAATGACAGAAAATAACCGGAAGCAGGCTTACCTGCCGGTGGGGGGCGGTTCCCCTGCAAAACCAAAACGGCACCGCGCCGGGGCTGATTTTGGAGGATGAAAGGGAGCACAGAACCGCGGTGCTTCTGCCCGGTCCGCCCAGAGAGATGGAGCCGATGTTTTCCAATCAGGTGGTGCCATATCTGAAAGAGAAACCCATTCGACTCTGGTTTCCCACAGCATCCACATTTTCGGCATGGGAGAATCCTATGTGGAATCCTGTCTTCACGATTTTATGGAGGAAAGCCGGAACCCCACCCTGGCGCCCTACGCCAAGGAGGGCGAGGTGCTGCTGCGGGTGACCGCCTCGGCCGGAAGCCGGGAAGAGGCCGACCGAATGATGGAGCCGGTGATCGAAAAGGTCAAGGAGCTCTTCGGCGACAACGTTTACGGCGTGGATATCGGGAGCCTCCAGGCGGCGCTGGTAGCGGAGCTTCAGAAAAAAGGGCTGAAGGCGGCCACGGCGGAAAGCTGTACCGGCGGACTGGTGTCCAAGCGGATTACCGAGGTGGCGGGCGCTTCCCAGGTGTTCGACTGCGGGATCTGCTCTTACGCCAACCAAATTAAGGAGCGGGTGCTGGGGGTCTCCCATGAAACCCTGGAAGCCCTGGGAGCGGTGTCCAGGGAAACCGCGGCTCAGATGGCGGCGGGCGTGAGAAAGCTGGCTCAGGCGGATATCGGCGTTTCCACCACCGGCATCGGACGGTGGACGGTGGAAAAATTATTCCACCGTCCTGGACGAAAAGAAAGGCCTGACAGCCGCCGGCCGCAAAAGGCGAAACAGTTTTTTTGACAGGCTTTTGGGAAAGCGCCAAAAGCCCGCGCCTGCCGGATTGGCCAAGGCGGAAGCGGGGCTTTCCTTAAAAGGCCGTAAACGGCGGGCCGGGAAAAGCCCTCACGGCCCTGATAAAACGAAAGTAAAGGAGTGAATACGTTTGGCGCGAGATGCCGGCGTTTTAATGCATATTACCTCCCTGCCTTCTCCCTGCGGAATCGGCACCCTGGGAAGGGAAGCCTACCGGTTCGCGGATTTTTTGAAGGCGGCGGGGCAGAGATACTGGCAGATTCTCCCCGGTAGGGCCTACCAGCTACGGAGATTCTCCCTATCAATCCTTTTCCACCTACGCGGGAAATCCCTACTTGATTGATTTAGACCTGCTTCAGGAGGAGGGCCTGCTGGAAAAGGAGGAATACGAAGCCCTGGACTGGGGCGGAGACCCTCTGCGGGTGGACTATGAGGCGCTTTACCGCAGCCGCTTTCAGGTGCTGCGGCTGGCCTATGAGCAGGGGCGCATCCCGGGACCGGGAGGAATTTGAGCGGTTCCGGCGGGATAACGAAGCTGGCTGGGAAATTACGCCCTGTTTATGGCGGTCAAGGAGCATTTCGGCATGATCTCCTGGCTGGAGTGGCCTGACGAGGGGATCAGGCTCCGGCGGAAAAGAAGCCTGGTCCAGTATGAAAAGAGGCTGAAAGCCCAGGTGGAGTTCTGGGAGTATGTCCAGTTCCTGTTTTTCAGGCAGTGGCGGCAGCTGAAGGCCTATGTGAATTCCCTTGGGGGATTCTGATTTTTGGGGATATGCCGATTTATGTGGCCATGGACAGCGCCGATACCTGGTCCAACCCGGAGATCTTCTGGCTGGACAGGAGCCGCAGGCCGGTATGTGTGGCGGGCTGTCCGCCGGATTACTTTTCGGAAACCGGGCAGCTTTGGGGGAACCCCCTGTATGATTGGGAATTTTGAAAAAGACCAAATACAACTGGTGGATGAACCGGATCGATTTGACCCGCCGGCTGTTCGACGTGACCCGGATCGACCACTTCCGCGCCTTCGACACGTATTACGCCATCCCTTACGGGGAGGAGACCGCTGTCAACGGCCAGTGGATGGAGGGCCGGGCATCGACTTTTTTTCAAAACGCTGCGCCGGTCGCTGGGAAACGTGCCGATCATCGCCGAGGATCTGGGGCTTTTGTTCCCGTCGGTGCAGAAGCTTTGAAAAAAACCGGGTATCCTGGTATGAAGGTGCTCCAATTCGCCTTTGACTCAACGAGGAAAAACGATTATCTTCCTCAGCATTTCGACAACCATTGCGTGGTGTATACCGGCACCCACGACAACAACACGGTAAACGGCTGGCTGGAGCAGGCCAGCCGCAAGGACCGGAAATTTGCCGTGGATTACTGCCGCCTGACCAAACGGGAGGGATATCACTGGGGCATGATCCGCACCGCCCTGAGCAGCGTCAGCGACCTGGCCATCGCCCAGATGCAGGGTACTGGGGCTTGGCGCCGAGAGCCGCATGAATCTGCCCTCTACCCTGGGCGGAAACTGGCAGTGGCGGATGGCGCCGGACGCCCTGACGCCGGAGCTTGCCGGAAAGCTGCGTTACTACACGGCGCTGTACGGCCGCCTGCCGAAAAAACAGCGGGAGAATAAGGAAGGACGCTTGGCGCCGCCTGCTGTTGGACGGGTGTTCCCCGGCGGACAGGAGGCGCCGTGGAATACAGCCAGGGGTTTCATTTGACTTTTCTTGAGGCTTTTCCAACCCGAAAAGGGTGGGGAAAGCCTTTTTCGCTTTCCCCGGCTCATGCCGGGCGGCATAGCGCCAGCGCGGCGGCTCTCCCGCGCTGGGCTTGGCCGCCCTGCCGCCGCCGCGCGGCAGGGCTTAAGCCAGGCCTGCTTCCGCTTTTGAGCCTTGCGAAAAAAGAGCTGTCATGAATTTGTTTTTTGGACAATATAAAAATAAATGAAAAGCAGATAAAAAGCTATTGACAAATGGGAAAATAAAATGTATCATTGTACTATGATATTAATACAATGATACAAAGGAGATGTTACCATGTCATGGCAGCTGACAGCGGACAGACCCATTTACTTGCAGCTGATTGAAGAAATTGAGCTGCGGATTGTGTCTGGGATGTACACCGTGGGCGAAAAGCTTCCCGGGGTGCGGGATCTGGCAGCGCAAGCGTCGGTCAACCCAAACACGATGCAGAAGGCTTTAACGGAGCTGGAGCGGCAGGGGCTGGTATATTCCCAGCGGACCGCCGGCAGGTTTATAACGGAGGACAGCAAGATGATTCAAAATTTAAAAAACCAGTTGGCTACGGATCAGATTTTGGATTTTTTAAAAAGATGAACCAGCTGGGCTTTTTACGAAGGAAGAAACGATAAAGCTGATGCAGCAGCTTGGGAGCAAGGAGGATGCCAAATGAACCCGATCTTAATTTGCAATAATTTGGTAAAGCGGTATTCTTACCAGCAGGCCCTCGGCGGGGTGAACTTAACGCTGGAAAGAGGCCGGATCATCGGTTTGCTGGGGCCGAACGGCTCCGGGAAAAACCACGCTGATTAAGCTGGCCAGCGGTCTGCTGGTGCCTACCGGCGGCGAGATTCTGGTAGGCGGCATGGCGCCGGGAGTGGAAACGAAAAAATAGTCTCCCTATTTGCCGGAGCGCACCTATTTAAACACCTGGATGCGGGTTTCCGATCTGCTGAACTTTTTCGAGGATTTTTACAAGGATTTTGACAAGGTTAAGGCCTATGAGATGCTTCAGCGGCTGAATATCAACCCGGCGGACCGGCTGAAGAATATGTCCAAGGGCAAAAAAAGGTGCGGCCTTGGTGATGAGCCGGCAGGCCCAGCTTTTGCCTGCTGGATGAGC